>Ga0102921_1000112_pt1 | contig 25469 bp, 30 predicted proteins | sample Colrivmeta156802_FD_78205 | JGI IMG/M metagenome (GOLD analysis project Ga0102921, IMG submission 78205) | Estuarine microbial communities from the Columbia River estuary - metaG 1568-02 | ecosystem: Environmental > Aquatic > Marine > Intertidal zone > Estuary | place: USA: Columbia River...
AAACCTGTTGCGCCTAATCATATGGTTTATGTTGGTGTTGTTGTTCGTGCTAATGCTGGCAACGGCATTATTTATGTTCGTTGTCAGAATGGTTATGAGTTAGATGAGATTCATGATGTTCTGATTACGTCGCCTACTACGGGCGACATTTTGATGCGTAATGGTTCTAGTTTGTGGATTAATACTCCACAAACTTCTATTACGAGTGTGGGTACTTTGACTGCTGGAACTGTTCCTGCAACATTGTTGTCAGGCACAGTTGCTTCTGCACGTATTAGTGGATCTTATACGGGTATTACGGGTTTGGGTACTGTCACTGTTGGTGATATTTCTTCAACGCTTTTAAGTGGGACTATTGCTTCTGCAAGGTTGAGTGGTTCTTATACGGGTATTACTGGTGTAGGAACTTTGACTGCTGGTACGTGGAATGGTTCTCTTGTTGCAGGTCAGTATGGTGGCACTGGTGTTGCTAACACTGGTAAAACTATAACGATTGGTGGCAACTTTACTACATCAGGTGCTTTTACTACTACGCTGACTGTCACTGCCAATACGAGTGTGACGTTGCCAACGTCGGGTACGTTGGCAACTACTGATGCTTCTAGTTTAACAAGTGGACTTCTTGCTTCTGCTCGTCTTAGTGGGTCGTATACGGGTATTACTTCTATAGGTACTTTGTCTACTTTGACTGTTGATGGCGCTTCTTCTGCTGCTTTCACTCTTGGTGACTGGGGGCCGAATGGCAACTATGGTGGCGTTATAGGCAACAAGGGTTATTTGCTTATTGGCAATAACTCTAGTGATGCCATCATGTATTTACGTACCTCAAGTGCTGGCACTGTCAATATTGGTGCTAATGGTGCTAACACCCTTATTGTTGGCGATGGTAGTTCTACTGCTACTAACATTGCTGGTTTGTTAACTACAGGAAATATTTGGAATACATCTACCGCAACGACAACATTGACTGGTTTTCAGTATGTCGTCAGGTCAACAAGTATTTATCCTGCGTATTATCATTTTACTTCTATGCGTGAAGGTAAACGCAATATTCAGACTTTCACTGATAGTGGTGTATTGATTGATCAGTTGAATCCTGTGACTTATCAAGCAAAGATAGATGAGACTGATGACGAGGTTACTTCTGCTTGGAAAGACGCTGACCTTGAGTATGGGTTTATTGCTGAAGAAGTTGCTGAGGTTGGTACAGGGTTTTTGGCTCAGTATGAGGATGATGGCGAAGGAAACTTGAAGCCTGCTGGCTGGAAGTTTCATGGTGTTGTATCTGTTCTTGTGGCAGAGGTTAAGGATTTGCGTAGTCGTTTGAAAGCATTGGAAGGTGCAAAATGAGTGAACAATCACAGGTAGATGCAGGCAAAGTTATTGAATCTTTGCTACGACAAGTAACTGAATATGCTCAGAAGGTTGCCTTGTTGGAGGCTTTTGTGGCTTCTGTGGATAAGGGTGAGGGTAACGAAAAGGGTGATTAGTGATGGCTTACACTGATATAGGTTTAAACTACGAACCTCAAAAGCGTAACGCTGCTATGCAGCGTGACGCTTCTTTAGCCATGAACGCATTTAGCCGCATGTTGTCGCAGCAACGTGGCGCTCGTGATGTTATGGCTACTGACAAGGCTGCTTCTAAAGGTCTTGAGGGTTTCGGGGCTGGGTATGGCAAGCGTGGTTTGCGTAATAGTGGCATTTTTAAAGGTGCTACTTCTGATTATTCGCAGAACTGGATGAACCAACGTAACGATCAGTTGGATGCTTTGCGTCAGCAGTTAGCACAGTACGACTTGCAGGATGCCCAGTCGCAGGCTGGATATACGAATACTTTGGCTGATATTGAATTAGCGAAGCAGCGTGACATTTTGTCTACGGCTGCTTCTTTAGCGGGCTTACGCCCATTTTTAGGAGCGTGAGTTATGGCTAGTGCTGATCAGATACAACGGCAAGCAGACCGTAAAAAGAATGTTGGTAAACGTCTTACTCCTATGCAGGATATGTATGACACTGGCGTTCCTGTTTGGAAACAGATGGGTAATCCCATTGTTGCTGCTGCAGCAGATCTTGGTAGTCAAGGTCAGTTGAATGCAAGTGGTTTAGGTAAATGGTATGACGTGAGCACTGCTGTGCGTGGTGCTAATGCTGCTAATTCAAGCAATAAACCAAAACCACCTGTAAGTAGCAACACTGGAAAGACTCAAAATACTAATGCTCCTTTACTTGCAGCGTTAACAAAGTATGCGACTGGTATGAATAATTCTGCTGTTAATCCTATGATCGATAGTGGGTATGGTCAGTTGTCTGCTGATGCTCAGGCTCGTGCTAAAGCACAGCAGGATATGATTGATCAGTTTTATGGTGGTGCTGAAGCACAACTTGGTAGTTTAAACACAGATGCGTTAGCAATGTTGGAAAGAATGTATAACCAAACTGCTGGCGAAATTAACACTCAGTCTGATGCTGGTCGTGCAACTATTGACGAGACCACTCAAAGAGCCTTAGAGGCTCTTGGTGGTCAAGGTAATCCTTATGCTGGACTGCAGATGGTTAATGCTCCTGCTGTGAGCGATCCTATGGCTGCTTATAGTCAGGCTGCAGGTGCTCCTCAGGGTGGCATCCAAGCGTTGCAAGATATGTTGCAATCACAAAATGCGACGACAGGTGGGGGATTCAATAACCTTGCTCAGTTGTTGGGTGCTTCTCAGCAGGCTTCTCAGCAGTCTCGTATTGGCGATGTGAATGTGGCTCGTGCTGGCGCTCAGCAAGATTTGTCTGCTAATCAGCGTGCTGCAGCGTTGCAAGCGTTGCAGCAGTCTACGCAGGCTCGTCAGGCTCAGCAGGGTACGTATATGCAGCAGTTGCTTGGTTTGGGTCAGGGTCGTTTGCAGGCTGGTTTGCAGAATCAGACTGGCTTGGGTGATCTCTTGAATCAGTTGGGTGCTGGTCAGTTGCAGGCGAACTTGAGTCAACAGCAGAATACTCAGGGTCGTCAGGATACTTTGATGCAACAGTTGTTGGGTCTTGCTGGTCAGGGTATTGATGTGTCGCAGATTATGGCTCTTCTTGGAGGACAATAATGGCCCCGAAAATTAATGATCCTTTGGCTTTGATTCAATATTTGCAGAATGGTTCAGGTGGGAAGTCACCTTCACCTTCGTCGCAGTTGAACTATCAGCAGGATCTTTTGTCGACGCTATTTAATCCTCAGTTTGCTGCTGCTAATGACATGTATGATCCTTTGTCTTTAACTTCTACACCTTTTCAGTTTGCGACACCAGTTTTAACTGGTGCGCTAAATAGTGCTACTCCTATTTGGCAAGAGGTTGCTCAAGCAATTATGAGTGGAACTATTGATCGTCAGAACGCTATTAGTGCTGTTGCTGAGGCTTTGGGTGTTGACGAGTATTCGACTGGTGCTGGTCTTACTATTGCTGATGTTAAATCTCAGATTGACTCAATGTTTAAAGAGGCTGGAGATAAACAAAACGCAGAGTTTAAGTATCAAGAAGATCTACGCAATTCTGAACAAAGCAATGTTTATGGTAAGGCTGGCTTGCCTCAACCTACTGAACAGTACACGCTTGATACGATGCCTATAAGTTCTGATTTGCAAAATATGTTTGCTCGTTTGCAATCTCAAAATACTGCTTTAAGTTCTAAGGCTTCCGAGGCAAAGGGTGCTACTAAATTGGCTAAGGCTCGTATGCTTGCTTACGCCAAAGATAATCCTACGACAGTTGACGAGTCAGCCCCTGTTGTTAACCCGATTCCTAATTCTGAATCTGACGTTAAAGCCTTGGCTAAAAAGTTAAATATTTCTGAGCAGTGGCTTCTTGATCGTTGGCGTGAAGATGATGATACATGGATTCCAGTTTATGAAGGCAACGACATTGTTAGTTATCGTCATCCAACTGCGATAGAGAAACGTGATAGTTGGCTTCCTAAAATGCAAAGCATTTTGGAAACCACTGGCAACCCTCTCATGGATAAGCCTGACCAAATTAATCGTGATCGCGCACAAGCAGTTCTTGGCTATAAGTCTGCTGGTGGCTTGATTACTGGGCTGCCTGTTTCTGCTGCTGATAAGCGTGAAACACAGTTAATGACTAATCGCGCTGCAAGCAATTCTGCTAATACTTTGAATGCCGAAAAAGAATATAGGCAAATGAAGGACATGTTGGCTCGTGCCTCTGCAACTGCGGGGAATAAGCAGATTGGTGAGTTGTTGGCTCTTAAACTTGCTGATAGAACACCTCTTTCTGATGCTTTAAATCAACGTGCTATGGGGCTTACAGGAAGGTAACAACCTTACCTATTAGTGATGGCTGTTTATAATCCTCGTCTTGATCTTGCTCGTGCTGCCAAGCAGCAGGCTACATCTGCTTCGGTTCAGACACTCAAAAGTGTTCTGAACCAGCAGACAATTGGTAGCACTCTCCGTAAGGACTACACCAATGGTGGTGCTGGTGCTCAAGGTCCACCTGATGTTGGTGGCTGGAAGGGTTTCCTCACTGACGTATTGGAGTCGCCTGTTGGGCAAGTCGTTGCTAAGGCTGGAGAAGTTATCTCTATCCCTCAACGTCTTTTGATTTCTCCTATTAAAGAAATCAAAGACTATCTAGATAACGATCCGAATACTAAGGCTTCGTGGGACGATCTTGGCAAGCAGGTTTTTGATCCTACTTTTGGTTTCGGTAAAGTCATTGGTGACTTGACAGATAGTGCTTGGGTTAATCGTGGTTTAGGATTTGTTGGTGACGTTCTTCTTGACCCATTGACGTATGTGACGTTGGGTGGTGGCAAGATCGCTGCTGGTATGAAGCAGTTGGACGAGTTCGGTAATGTCATGAAGGGTGCTAAGGGCATCTCAATGGCTGGCAAAGAAGGACGTTTGGCTCTTGCTACACGTTACTTAGATAAGGGTGGCGACGCTTCTAAGGCTGCAGCAATTGCACGTTATGGTCGTTCTGCTCTTGACGCTAAAGACTTCACTGATCTTGCTTTGGGTGTTGATCGTGCAGGCTTGTACTTCATGGGTAAGCGCATTAAAGGTACGACACGTTTGGGTGAGGGTTTTGAAAAGGGCTTTTCGTCGATGCGTACGTGGAGTGGTGACCATGTGTTTAAGCGTGCTGCAGAGTTGTTTACCCCTGAGGATGCTGCTGCTGCTCGTAAGGCTTTGGCTCGTGGTACTGCACCGCCTGAGCGTGCAGAAAAGTATTTGCGTACTGTTATCTCTTTGAATAACCATCGTGCTGAGTCTGCTAAAGAGTTGCGTTATGCTCAAGGCGAGATCTATAAGATGGTTGAAGAAATTGGTACGGGTGAATGGAAACTTCACTCTAAGAATGTTTATAAGATTCTTGAGGGTCAAGCGAGCACCTCTACGGGTGCTGCGCTTGATGCAGAGATGCGTATTGCTGAACGTGTCAAACAAATGTTTGGTGATCTTTGGAGTCGTGTAGATAACTCTGCTCTTGCTACTGACCCTGCTGCACCTATTGGGAAGATTGAAAACTATTTTCCTCACACGATGACTGATGATGCTTATCGTTTTATCGCTGATAAGAGCAACGACAATGCGAATAACCTTCGTGATTTGTTGTTTAACCCTCTTGATAATGCTGGTGCGTTTAAGCATCGTATGCAGTTGGGTGACGAGTTCTTCGGTACTGTTTTGGAAAAGCCTGAGCAGTTGACTATTGATGGTTTGAATACGATTGCTCGTGATGGTGGTTTCAAGGGTGACTTCTTTGAGAGCGATATTAATCGTGTGCTCGATAAGTATTCTGCTCAGTATGGTGATCAGATGGGCATTATTGCTCGACGCAAGTATCTTGTAGATACTGGCGTGTTGCAAGAGGCTAATGCAAAACTTGTTTTTGATAAAGGTATTTTGCGACGACAGCAACGTCTTGTTAATCGTACTGTTGCTCAGCGTGAAAAGAATCTTGGTGAGGCAACCAAGATCTTTGATGATCTTGGCGACACTTTGTTGAAGCATCTGAATATGCAGGCTGACAGTTTTGAATGGGTTACCAATGAGGCTGGCGATTTTATTTTAGATGCTGCTGGCAAACGCATCAAAGCGCCTTTGCAGCGTATGCGTGATGAGGCTAGAAATATTATTTTGACTGGCGCTAAGGCTAAGCAGTTTGAGTGGTCTGCTCGTCAAGGCTTGGACGCTGCTCTTACTGTGTTGCGTCAAAGCCAAGACAGTTTGCGTAGTTTATATGACGACATACCTGAGGTTGTTCGTGTCGCTGAAAGTCGTTTGACTGCAACAACTGAACGTATCAGAGTTCTTGATGAGAAGATTGCTGCTGGTCAAGTTGAGGTAGCAGACATTATTGAGGAAAGTTCTAGAATCAAAACTGAGTTGCAGGGCATTCAGCAGAGTGAACAGTTGTTGCAACTTCATGGCAATGTTCTTAACAATCATTTAGATCGCATTGCCAATATGGACAATGTCGATGATCTTGCTGAGTATGCAGATCTTATTAATGCTGCTCGCACTCCTTTCATTGTTAACGACGATGTTCAAGGTACGTTGACTGCTCGTGTTCAAGGAAGACTTACTCCTACTAAAGAGGAACAAGTTAACCCAATGGGCATGTATAACACGATGCGTCGTAACATCAAGAATGAAGCAATCACTCTTGATGATGGCACTGTTCTTCCTGCTGGGCAGATGAGTGCTCAGAAAGAACGTATTCTTTCTAAGCGTTACCGTGATGCTGGTGGACAGTTTGAAGATGATATTCCTGCTTTGGTTGATACAGACTTGTGGCGTGCTGCCAACCCTGAGGGGTTGACACCTGCTAGTCGTATTGATCCAAGTCGTGTTACTCAGATGAATGCCGAAAAGTTACGCACTGTTGTTAACAGTGCGTTGCGTGGTGAAGCAAGCATTCGTGACATGCGTACTGCTGTTTTACGTATTGCTGCTGAGGGAAATATTTCTTATGACGAGTTAATTGAGGTTGCTGAGCAGTCTGCTCGTATTGACGATTTCTTTACTCGTCTTTTGAACGCACGAAAAAATTCTAAGAATTTTGTTGTGCTTCAATCTGCCAAGGATGATCTTGGTAAATTCAGTGGAGATATTAAGGGCGCTGCGCATCAATATATTGCTTCAGCAAAACTTGTTGGACAGTTGGAGCAGGCTGGTGCTGATCCAACTGCGCTTGTCCCTGTTGCGATGTTGCAGGAGTTTCTTGATCGTCCTGAGTATGAGTCTTTACGTGCGTTGTTTGATCCTTACTTGCAGGAGGAAGTGGATTACGCTGCTCTTGCTGGCATGACTCAAGTTGCTGATGCTGGTGAAATTGCTGGTGTTAACGCATTTGATCAACCTGCTTCTGTCGTCCGTATGAGACAGGGTGATGTTGTTGCACCTTTCGCAAAAGAGGCTGATCAGGTTGAACCTCTTACGTTTGGTCAGATGACAGACATTCTTCGTAGGTCTGTTGATAGTTCTATGGCGCAAGAATTCACCATCACTGTTGGTGGTGGTGGTCAGATGGCTGGTCTTATTAACCAGCAGGGCAGAACACTTAATGTTCGCATTAATGATTATCTAGATATGTTTGATGAGCATGTTGATAATTTTGATTCATTTGACACTATCGATCAATCTTTGGATGAATGGATTAATGCTGATCCTCGTAGTTTAATTACTGGTCGTGGAACTGTGCGTGGTGGTGGTGAGGAAATTGGTTTCCCCACTATGGTTGATCGTCCTGACATGTTTGGTGATGGTATTAAACGTGATGCTGCTGATGGCATGATGTCGTTGCGTCAAGAGATACGCAACATTCAAGATGAACTAGATAGTTTTAACGTCACTTACTTTGACTCTAAGACTGGTAAGCCTTTGGATTTACAAGGCAACAAACTTGACGTTAATACGTCAAGTCTTGCTCAGAAGGCTGCAGACGAAGCCAAGAAAGATTTGCAACGACACCTTGTTGAGATCTACTTTAAGGCTGAGGTGACTAAGCGTCAGAAACTTTTAGTTAACTCGCTTGCTCCTTTCGGTCTTGTTCCGACGCAAGATTATATGCGTCGTGTTGTTAACTCTGTTGCTAAGCATTTTGGTAATAGTGCGAACGCTGAGGCTCGCACTGTTAACAGGGGTCTTATTGCTTTGCGTGATGTGTTGCAGGAAGTTGAACGTCAGGATTGGACTGGTCGTGAGGCCGAGTTGTTTGACGTTATTAATAAGGCGATTAATGGTAGTGGTGCTGGTGCTGTTGTCAGTAAGTTTGGTAATCGTAGTGATGCTAAGCGTTTGTTGAGAGAGTGGCGTATTCGTGGTGGTGTTGGTAAGGACACTGGTCGGGCTGGACAGTTACTTAAGGAACGTCGTGCTTTAATTGAGGGTACTCCTAGGTACGAGCAAGTGCAAAAAGAAATTTTTGAACTTAGTCAAGAACGTGTTCGTTTTACTACTGAGCAACTTGTTCCTTGGTATTACGCTGCTTATGGCGACAATGGTCTTGTTCCCACTAACCCTGAGATTATGGAAGCGTTGAAAACGCTTGCTGAAGTTAAAACTAATTATGGCAATCTTGCTGCTGATGCTACTGCTAGAGATCAGATCAAGTGGGTTCGTACTGTTATTAAGACGATGGAAGATCATCAACTTGATTTTAATAGGAATAGTCGTTGGCTTTCTGATGCTGCTGATCCTTTTATTAATCTTGACAATTTAGTTATTGGTGGTGTTAAGCGTAGTCGTCGTGGTACGACTGACAGGTTGCCAAGTTTGTATGCGTATAACTTGACTGAGATTGCTGATGATTGGGAGAAGGGTGCTGCTCGTTTGGCTAGTGCAGAATCTGCTTCTGCACAAGCCATTAAAGCACAGGCAGATTTTGCTGCGCAACGACAGACAGCGGAGCAGATCCTTGCTGCTAACGTTGATCCTTCTAAGTCTTTGCCTCAGTCTTTTGATGGTGCTAATCAACTTCAACTTGAACGTGCGTTGAGAGCACATCAAGATTTGGTGACGTTGCAGTCAGGTATTATGCATTCGTCTGCTAAGGATCGTGAAGAGTTGCATTCTATTTTGAGTGATCTTGCTCGTTATAACATTGCAGAGGACACACCTTTTACTCGTATTGAATCTCCTACTGCTGTTGCTAAGAAATTACTTCAGCAAGGTACACCCATCTATGTTAAGAAAGGTGAGGTTTGGAAAGAAGTTAAGTCTATCGACGACATTGTTGAAGGTACTAACTATGCTGTCCATAATCAGGGTGCTGGGCTTAAAGATGTCAATGCTGTCAATAAGGCTCATGCTGGTTATTTGAAGTTTCAGAAAGAACATGAAGTAACTGTTAATCTTGTTGCAACTGCTGAAAAAAAAGTTAAAGATATTGACGCTCGTCTTGTCGCTGCACGCACCAAGCCTAAGAATGTTAAAGATCTTTATGAGGTTGCAGATATTGAGAATGAGTTACTTGCTGCCAAGAAAGAATTAGAAGCGGCTCGTCGTACAAATTCTGAGGATTACAAACGCATGATGACTGCTAAGTCATCATTTGATTCTTCAATGAATATTATTGGCAATGGTGGCACTCGTCCTGTCATGGTTAATGGTGAGCAACTGACTTTGAGTCAAGTTGAATTTGAATCACTGTTTATCTCAGGCGGTGACAAGAAGGCTGTTGATGCTCTTCTTGCTAAGCGTGAGGCTGTGCGTACCCGTCAGGTTCAGGTTGCTAAAAAAGAATGGGCTGTTAATGTCCAAAACTATTTGAAGTCTTTGGATGAGATTGGTGTTGCTCGTGGTGCTAAGCGAGTTGCAAATAGATCCTATGCTGGTGTCGACACGGGTCGACAGGTGTTGAAAACTCGTGCTGCTAACGAGTTGAAGGCAAAGATTGCTGCTGTTGAAGAGAACTTGCGTTTGATGTTCGAGAAAGAAGACATTGGCGATATTCTTTTCTATCAGAAGAGTATTCAAAAACAAATTAGAAATTTGAAAGAATCTCAAGATGCGATCTTGGGAGATCTTGTTAATCAGTCACGCATCAAGGCTGGTTATAGAGTGGAACGTGAAGCACTCACTGGCAACAATGCTATTACACGAGGCATTGATGATTTCATTGACAAGGCTAATAAGAGAATGAATGCTCTTGTTGCCAGCACTGAAGAGTCGGGTGAAAAACTTGTTGAACTTCAGAAGTGGGCCGATCATTACGACATTCTTGTTTCGGCATCTAGACCTGAACAGCAGTCTGCTGCTTTGGCTAAGTTGCATCAAGTTGTTCGTGCTATTAACAATGGCGAGATGACTCGTGAAGAGTTCATGTATGGCTTTGAAAAAGTTAACAAAAACGTTAAGCAGATTGATGTAAGCGACAAGATTAGTAATGAGATTCTTGAGAAGAGAGTTAAGTTCTTGAATGATTCATGGCTTCCTTCTGTTGAGAAGAAGCACATGGATGCTGAACATCTTTTAGAGAACTCTGTTCAGAAAGAACTTTGGGATAAATCTGTTTCTACAGCGACAGACATGACTGATCATGCTAACAAATTACGTTTGGAAGCAGAGAAGGCTTCAGGTCGTTTCAGCGACCCTGAAGCCCCATACGGTTACGATTACAGCCTTGCTACTGGTACGTACACTAAGCGTGAAGCACCAGTAGTTGGTGTCGCTGGTGCGCAGAAGAACATTGATGATCTTTCTGTTCAGTCAAGGAGAACGCTTCAGAACATTACTAGTTCTACTGATGGTGTTGTCGACGCAGAGAAGATGTACTCTGATCTTCTTGCTGCTGGAAAGAGCGAAGCAGATGCGATGCGTGCAGTCGCTGCTGCAGCATCTGAAGCAGTGCCTGCTAGTGGTGCGAACAAACTGCTTCCTGCTGGAACGCAAGAAGCAGTTGATACGGCGCTGAAGTATCCTAAGGGACGTAGGGCTGCTGTTGAGCGTATGACAGATGAGTTGAAGGTTCAGGCTCAGATTCAGGATATGGCTGATGAGTTGCAGATTTTTAATGCTCTTGAACGTGCAGCGTTTACTGAATTGGCTGAAAACAGAGTGTCACGTAACTTCTTGATTCAAGTCGCTGATGGCTTGAAGCAGCAAATAGAAGACATTGTGCCTTGGGAACGTGAACTAATTGCTGGAGAACGGAAAGTTGTTTTTGATGAGTATCAGAACTTCATGTCTGCTTGGGTTACTCACCAACGTGCTGCTATTGCTTTGGATCAGTCTCGTGTTGCTCGTGAAGAGTTGCCTACTTGGTGGAAGACTTATGCTGAACCAATCCGTAAAGAACGTGATCGTGTTCTAGCGAACATTGCTGACATTGAGAAGAACATTCCTCGTGACGCTAATGGTCGTTTGCAGATGGCTGAACTTCTTGATTGGTTGGATAACAACGACACCATCTTTGATGGTTTGTTGTCTTATGATCAGATGAATGTGATTGACAAACTTCGCATTCAAGCACAGGGCGCTCATATGGCTTTGATTAATTCGCAGGATCAGGCTCGTGATGCTATTGATGCGATGCGTGCTTTGCGTAATGGCGAGTGGGGCGCAAGTGTTGTACGTCAGGCTAAGCAAGGTTTTGTGACGCTTGAGAAGATTGGTATGCCTTCGTATCAAGCAGAGAAGTGGCTTGCTGAAATGTTGACTAACTTCTCTCGTTTTGAACAACCCGAATTTGTTCGTGGTATCAACAAGTTCCTTGGTCGATACACATCGTTCTTCAAGGCTGGTGCTGTAGGAACTCCAGGATTTGTTGTTCGTAACGCTTTGGGTAACACGTTTATGATTGTTGCTGCAGGTGCTGACCTGCGCAACATGAATAAGGGTATTGAGTTGTATCGTTTGTGGAACGCTGCTGTTAAACGTGGTGGCGAAGAGGCATGGCTTTCCACACTTGAGAAGAGTGAGCAGGCACTTGTACGCAATGCTGTTAGGGCTATGGACGCTTCGGGTTATGGTCGTGCAGCAGATGCGCTTAAAGGTTTCCGTCCTAAGCGTAAGTGGTTAACAGACAACCGTATGTATACGGCGTTGCGTAAGGCTAACGAGTACGCTGAAGGTTCTGCACGTTTCATGTTGGCTTACGACTCTGTCGTTAAGGGTGCTGACTTTAACATGGCTACTGCTCGTGTGAAGCGTTACTTGTTTGACTATGCGACTAAGTCTCCTGCTGATCAGGTGATGGGTTCTATTGTGCCATTTTGGTTTTGGATGTCTCGCAACCTGCCGTTGCAGATTGCGAATCAGTATCAGAATCCTCGTGCATACTTGATGTACCAAAAGGGTATGAGGGCTATTGGTCAGGACGATTCGGAAGATGTTGTTCCTTCTTGGATGAAGGAACAAGGCGCTGTGAAGTTGACTTCCAATTGGTTCTTGTCACCTGATCTTGGGTTCAACCGTGTTAATGAGCAGTTGCAACAGTTCGCTGAGCCTAAGCGTTTGTTGTCGTATGTGAACCCTGCGTTGCGTGTACCGTTTGAAACTTTGTTGAGTGAGAAGCGTTTGTACAACGACGTTCCTTTCACTGATCGTCCTCAGCAGGCTATTGGTGGGCCGTTGTCGCCTGCCGTACAGGCTTTAGCGAGTGTGCTTGGTCAGTCACGTCAGTTGCCTGATGGGCAACAGGGTGTGACTGACAAGTTGAACTATGGGTTGATGGGTTTGATTCCACAAATCGCTCAGGGTGAAAGACTTTTGCCTGCCACTGATTTGTATCAAGGTCGTCAGGCTGGTTCTATCTTGTCGTTCTTGGGTGTTCCTGTTCGTCAGGTTACTCCTGAGATGAGGGATCGTGAGAAGCGACGACAGGTCATGGAGAGCGAGGCTCTTCGTAATATTGCTATTGGAGGTCAGTAATGGGTTTGTTTACTAAGAAGCGTCCTTATACGGGTTGGGATGGCAACAGTAAAGGGAAGTTAAAAGGCACAGAAAAGTTCAAGGACTGGGTTGTGTTCTTGAATGGTGGCAAGATTAAAAGTCTTGGTACGTGGAATGTTCGTTTGCAACGTGAGCATGACAAGCCGAGTATTCATGGCACTGGTCGTGCTATTGATTTGCGTTACGCCAACCGTGAAGACGGTTTGGCGTTGATGGATTTCTTGGTGCGTCATGCTGAGGCTTTTGGTTTGGAATACATTGGTGATTATCTTGGTGGACCTTTTGGTCGTGGCTGGCGCTGTGATCGTGATGGGTGGCAGGTATACAAAAAACCCACCATTGGTAGTGGTGGGTCGTGGATTCATGTTGAACTCAGCCCCAGCGTAGCCAGCGATGCTGGCTACGTGGATGCTGTGTTTGCTTGTTTGTTGAAGCCTGTTAAGACATCTTAGATTCGAGTGCTTCTACTACTTGGGTGATGAACGACATCAGTTCCATCACTGCCATTATGTTTCCTTCTACTGCAGATAAGTAGGCGTTAATAAATCCGACTGCTCCTTCGTGGGGGATTCTTAATACCAGTTCGTAGTAAGTGTTTGCGTCTGACTCAATTCTTTCTGCTCGTGCTTGTAGGTCTTCAATGTCTTTGGGATCAAATGAGTTTAAGAATTCGTCGCTCATGGTAAGCACTCATCTTGGTTGAACCTGTAGATGGGGATACATGGGTCGTCGTATTCTTCAAATAGTTCTTCTTCTTCGGGGGTGTAGTAGCCATCGTGCATTGCGCAATGGAACGTCATCCATCCTTTACGTACGCCGTGTTGCAGCCATGCGAACTTGTCGTTGTAAACATTTGTCATGTCATCCACGTTTGTCCTCCTTGATCATTGATGCGATGAGAACAAAGTTGATGATGAGACTTGCGATTACCATCAGGTCATACATGTTTCTTACCTCTTTCTTTTTCTACTGCTGGCATTGTTTTGTTTTTAACATCGTAGATAGACGTAAGGTATGCCTTCGGCACACCTCGTTGTACTGCTTCTCTGATCAGTTCGTCTAACAGTTCGTCAAGCAGTTTCAGGTTCGTTAGTCTCATCAACGAAGTTCTCCTTGATTCGTTCTGCTGTCGCACCAATTGTGTCGATGATCGTCGGATCATCTTTTGCCATGTACAACACTGTCGCTATTGTGAGCGCAGCGATGTCTTCAAACGACAGTGGTTTGTTAATTGGTTCATGTTCTTCGGTCATGACTCCTCTTTCAAGTTAAGTTTGAATGTTCCATTGCTAAGCATTCTTGCGATAGCGGAGTAGCCAACGATGTCCATCCACGTATCAATAACAGATTCGTTTTGTGGTTTGCTTCCACGCTTCTCAAGAGTTTTTAGTCTTGCGATCTTATCGCAAAGACGTACTGCCAATCCGATGAGACCAAAACCTAAAATGTTTTGGTGACCATAATCTTTTTGTTTTCTTACAAGAAGGTTGGTCATGTCTTCAGTGTTCCATACACCAACAGATTTAAGATGTGATGCAGCGAGTAAACCGAGATCGCCCATGTCCATCTCTGCTGCTTCTTCATAAATGGTGTCGTACACGAAGCCTGTGAGGTTCAATACGAACTTGTCCAGTTCGTTGGTTTCTACTTTGCGTTTAGTAGAGAACGTGTCCATGCTCTTCAGTGTCGCTTCTGCTGCCTCGTCCCATGTGTCAAACATGTCGTACCTTTCGTTGAGTGTTTTGTTTGTTGTGAGTAGTTGTCGTAGTTCTTCAATTGCTTTGTTAGCCAAACGCCATGCGTGAGGTTTGCTCACGCCAAGGCGTTCACCAAGTTTGCTGTACGGGATTCCTTCATAGAAGATTGCCTCGACACAGAACTTTGATTGCGGTGACAGCAACTCAATCGCATCCTGCACTGCCTCAATGTGGGAAGTGTTATCGGATTCGATAATGTCGCCATGTTGTAGCAGCCAATCCATTTCTGTTACTGGTTTTGCTGCGAGCAGATCAGGGTTGAATGTCATGGCGAATCGGTTCTGTTGGGAAGTAGTCAATGTGTAGAGCAAAGTATGGTTTGTTGTTGTCAGGGAATCTGTCAACCTCACCGAATTTGTGGAATGCTTTGACCCAGTCTGCTAGTGGTGCGACCCAGTAGCGTTTCTTGCTTGAGTCCCAAATCCAAAGGTTGACTGGTCCTACTGCTTGCCATACTGACATTGATGTCAGTTTGTCAAAGCGTGTCTTCAGTAGGCTGTCTCCTCTAGAAGCGCATCCCATGACTTCGTATAAGCCATCGGGGAGCATGTAGTCGGGTGCGTACCGCATGGTGTCACGCATGTTGCGTGTATCAAATGCTGGTCGCAACATCCCAAGCCTGTGGGCTGTGGGATGGACAGATTCAAATGCTGTCTCTGCTGTGTCACCCATCTGTTTGATGCGTGATGACCAAGGCTGGTTCTTGTAGTTGCTCATGCTTTCACCGCCGTGATCTTGACGACTTGTGAGTCGTCCTTCCATGCGACACCGTTCAAACCATCAAGGATGGTTTTAACGTAGTTGTCTATGTCGCCACGTAACGTTGTTTTGGAATCAAGGTCAACTCGTTCAACGATGACTGCAGCACCATCTTTGTCAACGACAATGTGTACTGCTACTTCACCTTCAAACACTGGCCCATCCCATGCAGCAGCAATATCTTTTTCTGCTTTAACAGTTTTTGCTGCTGTGTACATGAACACTTTGCCAGCCTTTGTGACTGCTGCTCGTGGTCTGTCTTTCGGGTGTGGTCGTCCCTCTATGAAGATTGAATGTGACCGTATGCTCGAACCAGTAACTTCTCCAGTTCCAGTCGTCCCACTTCGCCTCGTATCAGATATTTTCCCCATCTTAAATCAGCATCCTCCAAGATACTCATGGCATCCTCAGGATTGAGAGATGCTTTACGACATTCGTGTGCTAAATGCGTCAGCGTTGTTGATCTGTCACGTCCCTCAATAGGTCCATCTCTGAAGATGGCTCTACCTAGTGGTGTCAGTCGTCGTGCCGACTCTGCCATGTCATGTGAAGGTGCGCTGACAGTGTAGGTAACTGTCGGCTCTTTGTACATTGCAGCGATTCGTGCAATGACATCTTGTGGTGTTCGTTGTTCAAGTGCTTGAGGTACGAACACTTCAATCGGGATCGGTTGTAGATCACGTGTGACCATGACACGTTCGTTCAAGCCACCTGAGTTCGGGTAGGGCAAACGTACGTAGTTACCGACTTGTCCAGTAGCAAGTTTCTCTTGCTTCGGGTTGACTTCTTTCGCTGGGAGTTCAATGACTTTGTGTGCAGCGAGGAACATGCGTCGCATCTGCGACGCTGGAATCAGGTTGTGAGTGAACACCCAAATGTGGTAGCCACGACGAGTCTTCTCTACCCACGACACAACACCTGCAGCCTCGAATGCGTCATGCAGAAGCCATGCTTCATCAGGATTGTCGTAGTCAATGTCAGTGCATCCCCACACGCAGTGGATCTCTCCACCAACAGGGACTGATGGGTACACGCCAATGAATGGTCCTGAATCTAGATGGTTAGCAAAGTGTGATGGTGTCAACGTGGACTTTACGCATCCACCATCCCATGAACCATAGGCATCGCCACGTCCACGAAACAGTGCGATAAAACCACCGCAGATTGCTTCATCCATTTGCTGACTCTCTCAAGAACTGTGAAGGCAACTCGCCTTCACGCAGACGAGACAGACGACCCGAACCTTGTTCTATTTCAAAGTCAATGTCATCAATGAGACTTCCCGATGGACGCTTGTTCTTCACAAGGTTCAACGTGAGGGTGTGAGCGTGAATGCGTCCTTCGTAACGGAGGAAATCAAGTTGTTCCATCTGACGTTCCGACGCAGAAGACTTGTCCAGTTTGGCTTCAAGTTCACGGATCTGTGCATCAATTTCAAAACGCTTACGACGCACACCAATGATGTGTGTCGCTTGCTGTTCACCACCAAACGATCCTGATGAGATCGTCATCTTCTTACCTTCAGAACCTGACGTACGAGAAGTCTGATGAAGTACGAGAAGAGGAACATCGTGTCGTCGCCCCCATGCTTTAAGAGTGTTTGCTTTTGATGGCACATCTTCGCCACCACCTTGCAACAATTCGAGATAGTCAAATACGACAAGGTCAGGTTTCTGATTCCACATGTCGGACACTTCGGACATTGCTCGTTCCATATCGGACAGAGCCATTGGTTGATCTAAAACTGCAAGCGTTGGGAAGTGTTCGTTGGCTGTTTCTTTAAGTAAGTTGATTGCTGTTGGGTCATCTGCTGCGATCATTCGTTCCAAATCAATTGCGTTCACACCATGTGTGACGCAAGCAAGTTTGATAAGCACGAGTGTGCGAGGTTCATCAGGAACAAAGTAGATGATGTTTTTGTTGCGATTCGCTTTAAGCATCTCAAGCAACGTCAACGTCTTACCGCTGTGGCTGTATCCAATGATCAATGCCATCTCGCCAGCAGCGATGCCACGCATCTCACGATCCAAGTCGTTGAATCCAGTGTAGATACGTTCATGTGGAGACTGCGCCCAGCGAACGAATTCGTCTGCTGCGTCTTCCAATGGTTTGTAGTACGTATGTGGCTTCTGTTCCACTGGTGTTGTGGGGAGAGGCGATTCCTCGCCTCTCCCCAACGCTTCCCAGCGTGCAGCCAAATCAATGGCTGACATCAGTTAGCACCTCGTGGTGGCCAAAATGCTGCAGGCTCTTGACCTTCAACTGCGTCTGCCTGCTTGAACCAAGGACGCTTCGTGCCAACTGCTTGGTCACGATTGTCCCACACACGAGCCACGCCTGCCTTCTTGCATGCGGTGATCAACCAGTTAGGAAGATCGCCATGCTGCTTGCCTGCGACGACAATCGAGCCACCAGTTTGTGGTTGTGGTGATGCAGCCTTGGTGAACGTGGGCTTAGGTGCTTCAACTGTTTCTTCAACAGTTGAGTTAGGGAATGTCTGCTGAAGCATTTCAACACCGTGATCGGTAGTGAAACCATGTGCATTGTTAAGGGCTTCGCTCACTGCGTCAAAAGCGATAAGCCACTCTGCAATGTTGCTCATGGTGTTCGTGTCCTTCACGATCAGATCTGCAGCGATCTTTGCTGCAACCTGCGTGACGATGGATTGGTCTTTGCTGATCATTTTTGTGATCCTTCCTGTGGTTGTATGTCTGATGAAGTTAACTTGCTTCCTTTACAGATTGACCAGTACGAGCACCAAGTCTGACTACACAAGTAGTGTGTGTCATTCTTAGTCCACGAGTCATCTGTTCCGATTAAGAGTGCCTGCCTAATGAAAGGTCGGACCATCTCTTTAAGCCAATCGGCATGGCTTTCGTTACGGTGAACAGACAGTATTTGTGCCGATCCACCACGAACTAAAACCCCATACTTGAATGTTGCTGGGTATTCCAACCATCCATTAGCGACTGCTGCTGCAGCGTACATGGTTGGTTGAACTGCTTGCGACTGCTTGTCACGTTGGTTGTATTTACGTGCTGCAGTTTTCCAGTCCCACACACCTGTGGTGGTGAGACAGTCCATTGTTCCTTTGCCGTAGACAGTGATCTGCTCGTCACCGAGCATGAACTTGTCCAGTTCAAAATGGAATTCTTTTTCAACACCAACTACTTCGCCAACGTGGGGAAGAATGTTCTTGTCGAATTCTGTTACGAGTTCGTGTACGTAATCGTACAGTTGCTCGTTCGTGTACTTGACACGGTTGAAAGGTTCATCAAGGAGTCTGTTTAACTCTGCGAGTCCAACCTTGATGCCTTCACCCTTGCCTTCAAGGATGCTGGCGATGCCAGCATGGACTGCTGTGCCGAGGATGGTTGCATCGTTCGGCATGTTCCATTCTTCCCTGATCATTCCTTGACGACCACGTTCGTTGCACATGAGTGCGTCACCAATCCATGATTGGCGAACGTACACATCTGTACCGTGTTCACGCTTTTCAATTCTCATTGCTGTTCTCCTTTATATTTTTGTACGAATAGGTTTGCTTGATACGGCGACATCGTCACCCCGAACTTGCATTTTGCATACACACGGATCGCAACACTGGGGAAGCCCAATTGTACACGACCAACTATCTCATTGTGTTGTTCGTCAGTCATCTCGAATGGTGTCAACTTGCGACGTTGATTACGATCTGATTCTGTTAAACACGCTGTCTTCTTGATGATTGCGAACTCATCGTGGAACATGAGTTGCGCTGTCAAGAACTTGAATATCTTTGCGTCCGTCCAAGGGACGCAGAGATCTAGAAATTCTGCAATGTGTTCTCCTTGCCAACCGTTGACTGGGTCAACGAGAATCGGCGTTGGGGTCTTGACGACGACATCACAGAGACAGTCAATGTCGTGTGCGTCGACACCGCAGGTGTACGTGGGTAATTGTCTTGGCATTTTTTCTCCTTGTTTGTTTTGTTTACTGTATCAACCGAAGCCTTAGGGCTTCGGTTGATCTAGGACTAGTGGCTCGCTCTGCTCGCAGTATAACGACGACGTGTCGTCGTGCGGTGGAAACAAGTGTAGCCACACACTTTTGGTGTGTGGCTACATCTCACTTCTTATCTGTCTCTGTCATTGCTGGGTGACCAGTGTGTTTGCTGCATGTCGGCGCAGCCTTCAAAGGTAGATGTGTTGTTATCTTGCCTCCGCATTTGAGACACACCCAGCGTTTCAGATTGTCTGAATTAGAACGGCTCATTTCCGAACTCCTTGAAGTGGATGAATCGCTGTTCAAGGCTCAGTGACCAACATGCATCGTCGGCTAAGCCGACGATGCGATTGATCTCTGGAATGTCTTCAACAACTTCAGCGTCGTCATCATCAAACAATCTGTCGTAGCGAAGAATGTCGCCAGTCCATGAAGAACCAAAGTCAATTGATTTCTCCATGAGAAGACCGTCCTCGTCAATCGTTATGTGAACGATTGGTGTGAATGTGACTGTGTACCATTTCTTATTTGTTTCCATTATTCAACCTCCGTGATGATGTCTAGGACTTGTTGCTGGATTGCTACAAGAAGTTGCATGTCAACCTGCGATGCTTTCAACAGGTTCTTGTTGTCGATGTGCTTGAACATTTTGTTTGACAGGTTGTCAATCGCAATGCCGAGCGTTTTATGAAGAGCCATTACTTCTTCTAGGGATAGGTTTAATGTTAATTCTTGCATGTTGTTTCCTTCTGTTAGTTGGTGGATTGGTTTGGTGGGTGGCGCAAGCGCCACCCACCGATATTACATCAGGCGAAGGCTGAGACAGCCTTAGCAGTGAGTGGGAAGTCGTCACGTAGCAGACGACGAATCGACGCAACGTCACGTGAATTATTACGGATCACCGAACGATGCTGTTCGTAACCCTGCACAGCCATGACAGCATCAAACGCAGTCTCGCCACGAGTCTTCTCATTCCACTCTGCAACGATTGCATCCCATGCAGTGTCATACATGGACTGACTACGACCACTGTCCGTAGGACGTGAACCGATAACAGCAGGGATGACCTGCTGAGTCAGCGTGCGCTTAGTTGCATCAATATCTAGAAGACGATTGATCTCAAGATCGAACTGATCAAACGATGTCATCATCTCTTCAAGAGACTTGATAGCAGACACAGCGATGTCGTTTGCATTGCGTGTGTGACGAATCATGAACCCAGTCTGAGCATTCCAAGGAGTGAACGTGTTCTGACACACCCACAAGTTGTTCATGTACTTCACAGCAAGAGGGTACGAACCATCATGCGATGTATACACACCCATGTAGCGACTCATCGTGTCGCCATCCTTGCCAGTGTCGCCATCCTTACGAACAACCTTGACCATGTCACGGAACTCGATCACAAGGAACACAACCTTGCCACCCCACAGTTCTACAGCAGAGACAGGGAACGCATCACCACGTGCCTTCATGATCACGTCCGTGTACTGACCGAGCAACTCGTTCTGTACCTCGCCGTACTTCTCTGAATGCATACCAAGGATGCGCTGCTTGTCGGTTCGGATGATTGCAGCGTACTGATCTGCGTCTTCCTGAAGGAGTCCTAACTCCTGAAGGGTGCGCTTCTCAACAGTCCAGTCAAGCCCTGCAGTAACAAGCAGGTCACGTCCTGTGCGAATGTCATCAGTGATTGGTGTCTTGATACCGACGACTTCACCTTTGTTGTTGCGTGACTCTCCGAGTCCATGCCAAGGCACTTCACGGAACGCTCCGCTTGTGACTCCACCGATAACACCGTTCTTGTCTTTACCCATGATAATTTCTCCTTTGTTTGTTGTTGGTTGATTTGACTTACTTTAAAACTATATACGTTAGAACTGAACATGCGGTGTTATATCACCCCCCTACTTCTGTTGAACTTGCGCATTGCTTGCAGTGTTTCATGAGCGCCGACACTCTTGCCGATCTCATAAGCACACCAAATAGCGCCGACAACAAGCAAGCAGGCGCATAACAGGATGACGTAAACGATAATCATGATGACACCTTCGCAAACGCATCAGTAGCAGGGAACAACTCACGTTGCTTCATCAGATGTTTCAACCAAGACGCACGAGTCTTGGTTGTGACGTTGGTGCGCATACCAATGCACTCATGGACGATGTCACGAGTCAGGATGGAGTCACCAGTACGATGGATGTAATCCATGCGGTACACCGTGTACTGATCCAATAGGAAGTTGCGCTTACCAATAATGGTTTCTACTTCACTGAGTGATTCAAAGTAGTAGGACACTTCTTGTTCGTCCATCTTCTCTAACTCAGGTAAGCGTCCCTCAAACACATCATCGACAGGGAATGGGAAGAGACCACACTTGAATGTGCGACTATTACCTTCTGCATCTCTGCCATCAAGCATGATGAACTCACGCTCAACACCATCAAGCGTGTGCTTGACAGTCTCTGCAACGTCTTGCGAGTATGTCATGAGAGGTGAGAACATCTTCTCGTAGAAGCGGATGCGATGCCACATCTCTTCTGCTTCTTTCTCGTTGCGAATGTAACCAATAGCGACAGCCATAGTCACAAACACCATTGCTTTGTACTGTGGCTTGAGGTCAGAGTATTGCTCACCCCCCCAATGACTGTTGTACATCTGATTTAGATTCTCTGATGGGATATTTGTTTTGCTGAAGTCATAATCTAATGACATGATTTTCTCCTTTTGTTTGTTGTTGTTAGTTTAAATTTGTAAGACGTTCGTAAACACTTGACTCTGTATAACCATCTTTAACTGAGTATGCAGTCGCTACGTAACACTTGTCTTCGTAGTCATACCAAATGTTGATGTCATAACCCATGTGGGCAGTCCACCAATCATCACCTAACTCATTGCCATCAACAGTGTTGAATTGTTCTATAGCAAATTCAGTTAATAGATGACGCTCCTTTACGGTGAGCATTCTTCTTCCACTCATATTGCTCTCCAGTTTAGATCTTCCCAAATACGGGTTTTAACTACACGAATGGTTTGTTCAATGCCAAAGATCTCCCAACGTAAAGTCTTAGGGATATCGTTGTTGCCATCGACACGAGAGATGGCAATGATCTGATTCCATAGATCACCTTCACGCTCCCAAGGGTTGAGTGCCTCAAGGCGCTTCAACTCTTTGTGCCTCTCTTTCAGGCTTGCTAATACTTCTTTTGGATCTACCATGTCTGTTCCTTTCATGTTGTGTTGTGTTGGGTGAGTGTAAGGTGAGCGCACATGAGTGCGCCCACCCGACACGAATTAATACAGGTGTATTAAATCTCAGGAGACAGTCTCAACGTCCCAATCGGGATCATCAATGCTCACGTCAATATTCGTGACATCATCAGTGTCATCAGTGTCAATGTAATCAAGATCACCGTTGTCAGCAGCGTCACTGATGCGTGAATTGAACAGATCGTACAACTCGTCCTCACTGTACGACTTAGGAACACGAGCCGTGATAGTTACACGCTGAGTAGTGACGACATCAAACTTGAGTGTGCGCTCTTCGTAGAACGGACGCTGAAGAGTGTTGTCGTTGAACAACTGTTCAAGCATTCGCCACATGTCTGAATCTTCGGTCAGATAATCACGATCAACTAACTTGTCAATGAACATCTGAAACGAATCAACGAGTTCTGAGTGTTGACGATACGCCTCAGACAAACGCTCACGCTGGAAAGTGTTGGCTTGACTCAAACGAACATTGTCGGCAAGACGTTCGTTGTATTCATCAGTCTTGTTCATGATGTCAGTCAGACCGATTGGTTCGGCTTGCACTTCACTGAACTGATCATCGTAACGTGCTGACTTGTAGCCATTGACGACATAAGCCGCTAACTGATAATCATGAATGCGTGAGTCATGAATGATCTCGATAAGTGTCGTGGTCTTTTCCATTTTGGTTTCTCCTTGTGTTGTTGGTTGATTGAAAACTGTTACCTCATTGCTGTGTTCTAAATTCATTTCACTTTCCTTTCTTGTTTGTGGATGGATATACATTCTGCACTAGCAGATTCTTACGAGAGAGCGCATAGCCCTTCGCATACAGATCAACGAAGACCGAACGAGGATCGTTAAAGCGATCATCAGTGAGGTCACCGTCAATCACACGATAGGCATCAACACCTAACGTGAGTTCTTTCATAACAGGTTCACCTTTCTTACGATTGGTAACGACAGCAACACTGCCACCTGCACACAAGAACGCATCCATCAGATCAAGATGCTTACTCGTCTTCTCATTGAACGAATAGATAAGACGATAATTCTTTTGTATCTGATGACCATTCTCAACGAAGCGTTGCATCATCATTGGATCTTTCGTGTAGTCATAAGCCTGCACAGTGAGATCACCGAACAATTTCTGTGACACTGCCCACCAAGGCAGATCGCTATTGACATTCAAGCGCATCGACATGAGTCCGTATTTCTCTGTCGCTTGCATGATCTCGTGACGTAACACAAGCATGAATGCAGTAGGCATTGCAGCAAAGCAGTACGTACGCCAGTTACGTGCTGCTTGCACTTTATTGAACGAACCCTTGCCATGCTTAAGAACACACACCTTGATGCATGAACCTGCATTCTCACAAGTGTCGTACGTGACACCCTCAACGACAGTGCTACGAGCGCTGTTCATTGTGAGTGTGATCGTAGGCAAAGCATTCTTGGCGATCTTGAGATTGCCTTTGTCAGTTGACGTGAGTTTGCTAGGCGTGTTCTGCAGACCGAACATTGGTTTGAACTTCGCAAACTCTGCATACACATCTTTTGCATACTCCTTCCACTCTTGATCAGTCCACCGTTTAGAGTGACCCATATACAAATGGAATTCGTCGGCACGCTGTAAAAGCGTGTCGCTTAAGTTGATAATTTTCATTTCGTTTCCTTTCGGGTTGGTTTTAATATAGGTGTATTAATTAAGCAAGAAGAAAAACTTCCTGCCCATTCTCTTCAGTGATCGTGAACTGTGCGCCGACAGTCAAACTGTTCAGACGCTCAACAATATCTTGCGCAACATCCCACGCAATCTGCATCGCAATACCAAAGTCGTCAGACGCTTTGTCAAACTTGTTCGCCATCGCACGAAACACCGATGGACGCTGATCAATGTCGATGCCGAAATAATCTGCGCATTCTTCAATGAACAGATCAAGATCGTCAACGCTGACCTTATTAGGGACAGCGTTCTTACCGTTAACGAATACATTCATTTCATTCTCCTTCTGTGATGTGTGTGAGTGTGATAACAGGACGAGGCTTAACAGGCAAACCTGCCTTAGCACGCAACGTATTCAAACGAATACGACGCTCCTCTGATTCTATTTCAGACTTGATACGTGCATCATTCAACACTGCACGAACACGCTGAAGACTAGCCATAACGTCATCAAGTTCTTGCTCCCTCTGCTGAAGGAACTCAACTAATTGATACTTATCCATTTTAATTTCCTTTCGGTTGCGCCTGTCTCATCAGTAGCAGTAGGCGATCTCTGCTAGTCGCCTCACGGCGATTCGACTATTTAATACAGGTATATTAAATTCACTTAACAGCGTTCTTGATCTTCTTCTGCATCTCTGCAGGAAGAGCCTTGAACTCTGCGGTCAAGAACAATGCATTCACATTGGTCTTCTTAGGTGCAGGCTTAACAGTGCGAACACCAACCTTGGCGTAAGTGTCCTTAATGTTCTTGACACTAGAGAAGTCATTCATCTTATGACCAAGATTAATCGCCTTGACACAAGCGTTGACCTGCTGTTGAATAGTCGCCTCAGTGTGATACTTGCCATCGTTCTGATGACGATTCGCATACGAAATTGCCGAAGCGATACGTGCATAATCCGCAACGTTGGCAGAACCATTCTTCTTATGGAATGACTTAATGCACTCTTGTGCAGCAAGCCACCAACCTTTCAACTCTGTCTTCGCTCCTGCGATGACAAACTTTTCATGGGCTGCAAATTTGCAGGCGGTTGATTGAGTGTTAATGATATTTCTCCTTTGTGATTTAATACAGGGTGTATTAATTTGAT
>Ga0102921_1000114_pt1 | contig 25412 bp, 17 predicted proteins | sample Colrivmeta156802_FD_78205 | JGI IMG/M metagenome (GOLD analysis project Ga0102921, IMG submission 78205) | Estuarine microbial communities from the Columbia River estuary - metaG 1568-02 | ecosystem: Environmental > Aquatic > Marine > Intertidal zone > Estuary | place: USA: Columbia River...
AAACAACTTCTGCCATATGAGAAAGCTTTACATTCATCTGTGTTGTATTTTCTTACTGCTTTTAAACTTTCAGCCAACAGAATTGGCCGCTCAATCGATGAAAGTCACTGGAAAAGTCGTTTCCTCCGACGGGAAACCCATTGAACGTGTTACGGTTACAGTAAAAGGACTGAAAGAGGCATCCCTTACAAACGGGGATGGTTTATTTACGGTTACTGCTGATCGAAAGTCGGTACTTCAATTTTCAGCAATAGGATTTCAATCAGCCGAATTGACTGTTGGTTCAGAACCCATGTCGGTGATATTGGAGTCACAAACTGAGTCTCTTGACCAGGTTGTCGTGGTTGGATATACCCGACAGAAAAAAGTGAACCTGACTGGAGCTGTTTCTGTAATCAGTGGAGCAGACCTTGCAAAACGTCCTGTTTTTAATACCACCGTTGCGCTTCAGGGTGCATTGCCAGGTGTAACTGTTTCTCAATTTAATGGCGAACCCAATGCATCAGCACAGATTCGTATAAGAGGAATCAATACATTGGGAAATGGTAATGACCCCTTGATCCTGATAGATGGGGTAGTAGCATCTATTGGCGATATTGATCCAAACAATATTGAAACAATATCTGTTTTGAAGGATGCTGCCTCGGCATCGATTTATGGTTCTAGGGCTGCAGCAGGGGTTATCCTGATAACCTCCAAGAGAGGCAAGTCTGGCGCAATGAAAGTGAATTACAATGCCTTTTATGGTAAACAACAACCCGTAGACAAGCCCAAATACCTGGATGCTGTTGGTTTCATGAAAATGTACAATGAGGCATTGACCAATGAAGGTGCTGCTGCAAAATTTACGGATGTTTTTATTGCGGATTATTTGAGTAATAATGCCAAGGATCCTGACCATTTCCCCAATACTGATTGGCAAAAGGCCACATTCACCAATGGTCTTCAGCAACAACATGATATAACGCTCAATGGTGGAAACGATCGCATCAAATTGCTTGCTGCAATGAACTATATGGAGCAAAACGGAATCATCAACAATTCAGGTTTCAATCGCTATAGTCTCAGGCTCAACGCAGATTATAAGGCTTCTGAAAAACTGAGTTTTCAGTTTGATATCAACCTGAGAAGAGATATCACCAAATTGCCTTCAGTTGGTTATGGTGAGTTGTTTCGACAAGTTTACAGGGTTCCGCCAACCTATGCCGCCAAATATTCAGATGGTTCATGGGGCCCCGGTTGGGAGGGCGGCAATCCACTGGCCTATTCTTTTGCGGCTGGTGTCAACAGCAATACAAACAATACCGGCTTAATGAACTTTCAGGCCAATTATAAGCCCTTGAAAGGCCTAAATATTAATTTTAACTATGCCCCAAGGTTCTCAACTGCATTTGCAAGCAATAACCAAAAAAGGATTGAATATTTCAATGTAGATTCCAAAGCCTTACTTTTCAGTAGCCCCACCAAGAATACACTGACCAATTCCAATACCAATGTATTGAACAATTATTTGAAAGCCCAGGCAAATTATACAAGGGAATTCAATTGGTTAGATGTTAGTATACTGGCCGGAGCTGAGCAAACTGATAATGTCAATCAGAGTTTTAGTGGCTCAAGAGAACTTACCCTTTTTCCTGATCTTGTTCAACTCAATGCATATCCTGCCCTGAATCAAAATGTCACCGGCGATGCATCCTCCTGGGCCTTGAGGTCTTACTATGGCCGATTGAACCTGGTGGCAAGCAACAAGTATTTGCTGGAAGTCAATTCCCGTTATGACGGTTCATCCCGCTTCTCAGCCGATTACAAACGGTTCGGATTTTTCCCTTCTGTTTCAGCAGGTTGGATCATGTCAAAAGAGAAATTCATGAGTGATATAACATGGTTGTCTCTTCTGAAACTCAGGGCTTCTTGGGGAACATTGGGAAATCAGAATGTTGGAGATTTTCCTTATATATCCTCAATCGTACTGGGTTCAGGGGTGTTCAATGGAAATATTGCCAGTGTTTCTGCCCAAAACACTGTTGCCAACAAAAAGATTTCATGGGAATCTACCGAGGTTAAAAATATTGGATTCAATGCTGGAATTTTGAACAATAAATTGAATGTTGAGTTTGACTATTACATAAAGAATACAAACGATATCCTTTTGACGCTTCCAATTCCATTGATTGTTGGTATGAGTCCTGGAGTTCAGAATGCCGGCCGCGTTGAAAACAAGGGATGGGACTTGCAGCTCAATTATAATGATCAAATCGGTAAAGATTTTAAGTTTGGCATCACTGGTGTATTCTCTGACGTAAAGAACAAGGTACTTGATTTGAAAGGAACAGGGCCCTATATTTCAGGGTTTCAAATCACCAAAGAGGGCGAAGAAATAGGTGCCCTGTTTGGGTTGCAGGCAGCCGGGTTGTTCCAGACACAAGAACAAATTACAACCAGTGCCACCCAATATGGTACAGTAAAGCCTGGAGATATCAAATACGTAGACCAGAATAAAGATGGTATAATAAATGCCTCAGATCGTGTGATTATCGGCAGCCGTATCCCAAGAAATACCTATAGTGCCAATTTGTTCTTCGATTACAAAGGGTTCGATGTAACCTTATTCTTTCAGGGAGTTGGTAAGTACAACGGTCTTCAGATACAAGATGCTGCTTGGGCATTTTTTAACGCAGGTAGTGTGCGTGATATTCACCTTGGCCGTTGGAGCCCAACCAAGACGGCTGAAGAGAATGCCAATGCCACTTATCCCCGTTTTTTCATATCCCAAACGAATAATCAGCAGACATCAAGTTACTGGATGGACAATGCCTCTTACATCAAATTGAAAACTGTTTCAATCGGATATTCTTTGTCTCAATCTGTTTTGAGAAAAACGCCTTTTTCTCTTTTCAAGGTATACCTAAGCGGACAAAATGTTTTCTCTTGGGATAAAGTTCCTGGGTATGATCCGGAAGCACCATTGGGAAATCCATTTAACTATCCTCAAGTGTCATCTTTTGTTACAGGGATTCAAATCAGCCTAAAATAATTCATAAAAAAGCAAACACGATGAAAAAAATAAATGTTATTATAGGGTTAGTTTTGGCTATCCTTCTGGTTGGTTGTGATAAAGATTACCTCAACCGTTTTCCTGAAGATCAACCCAATAGTGCAACCTATTTTACTACTGCAGAACAATTGAATTTAGCAGTCAATGGTGCTTATTCTACCTTGTCTTATCAGCAAGATGGTTTCCCATATCAGATGCAACTGGAGGGCACATCCGACGTTGTATGGCAAAGACCCACCACAGATGCACAAGCCATAGGCTTGGGTCAGCATACTTCCAATACCACCATGATCAGAACAATCTGGACGCAATCCTATATTGGTATAGGAAGATGCAATATGCTTCTTGACAATATGTCAAAAGCAAAAGCCGTTACCCCCGCCGCACAATACAGTCGGATTGAAGGTGAAGCAAAATTTCTGAGGGCTTATTATTATGCAAATCTGATTTCCTTATATGGGGATGTACCTTTGGTTGTTAAGTCAATTGCACCTGAAGAATCTTTTTTACCCAGAACTTCAAAAGTGGAAGTGCTGAATTTCATCTTCACTGAATTGGATTCTGCTGCTGCCAAATTACCATTGTCATACACCGGTACAGATATCGGAAGGGCAACAAAGACTTCTGCTTTGGCACTTAAAGCCCGTATCGCACTTTATAACTCCAAATGGGATATAGCTGCTGCAGCTTCAAAAAGTGTAATGGACCTTGGTTACCATTCACTTTATCCAAATTATAGAAACCTGTTCATGTATGCTGGTGAAAATTCAAGAGAGTCAATTTTTGCGTTTGATTATAAGCTTACCATCCGAACAACTGCTACACCGCAAAACAACCAGGCCCGAAATTCAAGTGGTTTTTCTGGTTTGGTGCCTACAAGGGCACTGGGAGACAGTTATGAATGTACTGATGGTATGACCATTGATAAGTCGCCGCTTTACTCTACCGCTGATCCTTTCAAAAACAGGGACCCCAGAATGCGTCAAACCTTGCTGGGAGACAGGGATACCTGGTTTGGTGCCGGGGGAATTACATTTAACATGACCTTTCATCCGGATAGTACTACCTGTACGAGGTATAGTCCAACATTTGCCAAGATTCCGAATTTAGAGGTTACCAATGCGTTCTCATCTTATTCAGGATACATCATGAAGAAATACCTGGATCCTCTGGATATCGCTGTGCCTAATCAGTCAGAGTTGGCATTCATGCTCATACGCTACGCCGAGGTGCTGCTGACTTATGCAGAGGCCAAGATTGAGCTGAACCAGATTGATGCATCTGTTCTTGATGCAATCAATCTGGTTAGGGCACGTGGTTATGGGGTTGCCGCTACACAGACAACACTCTATCCATCTATTAAAACAACCAATCAAACTGAATTGCGCAGCATTGTCAGAAGAGAGCGTAAGATTGAATTGGCTGGAGAGGGTCTTAGATTGTTTGATATTCGGAGGTGGAACATTGCTGAAAAAGTCATGAATGGAATACTCTTTGGTAAGGCAATGAACAAAACCATTTACTATACGCTTCCCAAGCCCACTTTAGATGCAAACTCATCGCCTGATTATGCTTCATTCAATTCTTTGGTGAATGTGGCTGGTAATTTCAAGATCATGGATAACCCAAGGGTATTCAAGCCCCATAACTATCTCTGGCCCATTCCTCAGGCAGAGATTGATGTGAACAAGAATCCTGGATTTAAACAAAATACAGGATATTGATAATGTGGGTTTTGATTAATTGAGCTATTTCCAGAGGTCATTGGGTTTATTGATAATCAAATTGGCCTCTGGAAATTTTTTCTCTGCAAGATGTTAGATGAAAACACAAGGGCAATAATCTGATTGGTAGGATTGGATTTTATAACAAATATTTCTGTAAATTATAAGCTATAGTTGGTCTAACAGTTTTGAATATTCAATTGATGAGAGGTTTCTTTATCTTATTATTTCAAGTAATATTTTTTATGGCATCCGCGCAAACAGATACTGTTTGGTGGAAGCTACAGTCTCGTCAGGGTGCAGGACTTTCATTGCGGTTTGTCTCGAATGCTCCTGAAATAATTGTACAATACAATCCGTCTGCTCCTATTCCCACAAAAAATACAACTGCAACTGCTCCAAGTGGTGTCGATCTTTATGCCATTGACAGTGATGGATTATGGCATTGGACTTCTTCAACATCAGTGATTACAGATTCAGTGCAACATGTTTTTTTTCAGCTTCTTCCTAACGACAATTTTCACAAGCTGGGCAGGGAGTATCAGCTTTTTTTACCATTGTTCAGTTCAGTCGAGGATCTGCAAATTGGTGTGCCACAGGGGAGTCTTTTAAATCCACTTCCGATTCGTTCAGAAAAGCCCATCGTTGTTTTGGGTTCTTCTATTGTACAAGGACAGGGTGCCACACGTCCAGGTCTTGCCTGGATAAATATTTTGTCTCGTAATCTGGATCGGAATGTGCTCAACCTGGGTTTTGGAGTTAATGGTTTCCTTGAAAAAGGTTTGATTGAACAGATCAATGATACTGATGCAAGAATCTATATCATTGATGGATTGCTTGATTTGGCCAATGAATCCCTTGATTCAAGTCAACTATCAAGGTCTATTATTGAAACCATAAAGACCATACGAACAAAGCATCCCCAAACACCTATTTTGTGTTCAGAACATGCCGGTTATACTGATGGGTATTTACATCCCAATCGACAAACCTATGCTGATCGTTCTAATAGGGTATTGGCAGCAGCATTGAACCAATTGAAAGGTGAAAATATCAATGGGATATACTTGTTGACCCAAAAGGAAATCAATATTCAAATGGATGAAATGTCGGACGGAGCACATCCTAACGACATTGGCATGATGAAATACGCAGCCGCGTATGAAAAAAAATTACGTGATATATTCCTGGAGCCGGTGGGCAATTTGAAAACGCAGATTCCCATTCGCCAGCGGAGAACACCAGCCGGCTATGATTGGGAAGGTCGACACAGATCCATGCTCGCATTGAACAAGACAGAATCCAATAAAGTATTGTTGATAGGGAATTCCATAACCCATAATTGGGGTGGAAATCCAAATGCCAAAAGCAAAGACTCCTGGGAAAAATATCTTGCCCCATATGAGGTAAGAAATTTTGGATTCGGTGCCGATCGGATTGAAAATGTTCTTTGGAGGATTTATCACGACGAACTGAAAGATATCAGTCCGGAAAAAATATTGATCAATATCGGCACCAATAATTTGAGGGTCAACAGCAATGAAGAAATACTGGAGGGTCTTCGTTTTTTGGTCAAGGTATTGAAAAGTCACCAACCGAAATCGGAGATTACATTACTGGGATTTTATCCAAGAAGAGACTATGAAGATCGTATACTTTTGATGAATAAAGATATTCAAAGAATGACCAGGGCTGAGAAAATTAGATTTGCGGATATCGGCAAAGGACTGTTCCTGAAAACCGGCAAAGTCAATGAAGCATTGTTCACTGACGGATTGCATCCGAATATTGAGGGCTATGAAATTTTGGGAAAACAATTGCAAAAGATGTTAAAAAATTAATCTATGGGTAGAAAGATTGTTTTTGGGTTGTTCTTTTTGGGTATTAGTTTTTTGCTTTCATTTCAACTCCCTGATAAGGAAGTGAGAAAAATTTATGTTGCTCTTCAGGGCAAGGATTCCAACGATGGTTCCTTTCAGAAACCCTTTGCTACATTTGAGGCGGCACAACAGGCTGTTAGGCTTGTAAAGAAATCAGGTTTCAAGGGTTCCATTGAAGTGATTGTGCAGGGTGGAACTTATTATTTCGCAGAGACAATTGAGTTTACTGCAGAAGATTCAGGTACAAAAGCCTCGCCAATCACATGGAAAGCTGCGGAAGGAGAAAAAGTTATTTTGAGTGGAGGGAAACGAATCAATGGTTCCTGGAAAAAAGGGAATGATGGCATCTGGTTTGTTTCAATCCCTGAGGCAAAGAATTGGCAAAGAAATGAAAAAGAAGCGGAAAAATATTCAAAAAAACCTGAGCTGCCCCTTAACTTTCGTCAGCTTTTTGTGAATGGCAAAAGGGCCATCCGGGCCCGTTATCCCAATGCTCAGTTGGATAATCCTTTTCTTTATGCTGTTGCCAATACAAAAAATGAAGTGCAAATTCCTGTCGGTAAAATAAAAAAAAGCTGGGGTGAGGAATCCGATGCACAGGTCAACCTGGTGCCCCGATGGCGTTTTTTCAATCAATGGAATGATGTAACAGCTGTCGATGTTGAAAAATCACTCATCAAGCTGGGCCCTCGGGAACAGCATGGTGAAATTGATAAAGGAAGTTGGTTTTGGATCGAAGGTGTCAGGGAAGAGCTGGACATGCCTGGTGAGTGGTACCTCGACCATCAGAAGGCCACATTATTCTACAAGCCATTGGAGGGAAAATCGCCCAATGATTCAGAAATAATTTTCCCTTACCTCAACAGGATATTTTACCTGAAAGGAGATGTGGAAAAGGACATAGCAGTTAAAAATATTCATTTTCAGGGTTTTGATTTCAGTCATACGACCTATACACTGGGGCAGATAGAGGCAAGGGTTCACACCGATTGTGCTGTAATGTTTGAGAATGCTCAGGACTGTAGTTTGACGGACTGCAGTTTCAATAACATTGGCGGGTATGCTTTATGGCTGCATCTGGACAGTCGAAATAATATTTTTGATCATAACACTGTTACAAACTCAGGAGGTGGTGGTGTGCTTTTAACTGGATCCCGCTTGTCTTATATGGATGATACCAAGATCTATACCCCTGGCGAAAAAGCATCAAGTGTATTTCCTATAACGAATCGCATCACCCGTAACACGGTTGAACATTGTGGTAAGGTCAGGTATTATGGTGGTGGGGTTCATATCGACTCAAGACCAGCTTCTATGGCGATGTTGCCTGGTAATTATATCGCCCACAATCATTTTCGGGATCTGTCCCGAAACGGAATTTTTATGTTCAGGAACCAGGGTGGTAATGTTGTTGAGTTCAATGAAATTCATGATTGCATGCAAACCACCATTGATGGTGCTGCCATTCATTTTGCAACCATGAATCGTTTGGCTGCACCCAATTTTATCATGAACAATTATCTTTATGATATCTGGGGATATGAGCAGTTGCCTGAAAGCAAACCCCGCCGAACCCTTGCAAATGGGGTCTTTCTGGATTGGGCCACCAGCCATACTACGGTGGCCAACAATGTGATTTACAATGCGGGAGACAGAGAGATCAAGCCTATCATGGGAAACTGGAATCTTGTTTTAGAAAATAACCTGGCTTCAAAAACAAAAATACTGCCATTTATGCCCCAGGAAGTTGGTCCCAAAGGATCTGCCTCACATTGTATCTATCCTGAACAACTAAGAAATATCGGTGCAGTGATCACATCATCTGACAAGCGACTGATCCGCTATGATGGCAAGTGGCAACCCAAAAGAATTGCGGGGTTGAGAAACCTTTTCAATTATGACTGTCAGCAAGCTGCTTCTGATCAAGCCGCTTCATGCACCTATCAACTGGAGATCAGTGAACCAGGATTGTACAAAGTATGCATCATGTACTTTCCTGATGAAAAGGCGGCGTCTAATGCAACAATAACCATTGTGCATGCCAAGGGAACTGAAAAGATGAATTGGAATTTCCGCAAGGGAGATAACCTTGGATTTTCTACCAGCTTAGGTGAATTTTATTTTGAAAAAGGAAAGCCAGCAACTTTCACCATTTCAAATGAAAATGCAGACGGACATATCATTGCCGATGGTGTTGGTATCATCAAACAAAAATAGCCAACTGAAAAAAAATAAATGGGACTATTGAACAATAACAATTTGAGGTGGAAGATGGCAGCATTGCTTTGCTTTGCTTCCGCGTTGAATTATATCGACCGAAATACACTGGCCATCTTAGCACCAACCATCCAAAAAGAATTGCATTGGACGGATGTTGATTACGCAAACATTACTGCCTTGTTTGTTTTCAGTTACACCGTTATGTATGCTATTAGCGGACGCATCATTGACCGGATTGGTACGCGTAAGGGATTCGCTTATTCTGTTGGAAGTTGGTCTTTGGTAAGTGTTTTACACGCTTTTGCCAATTCTGTAGGTCAATTTTCCATTGCCCGATTTTTTTTGGGGATTACCGAATCAGCCAATTTTCCAGCAGGTGTCAAGTCGGTTACCGAATGGTTTCCAATGAAAGAGCGTGCATTGGCCGTGGGTATTTTTAGTGCAGGTTCAGCAATAGGCGCAACGCTTGCTGTTCCTTTGGTGACATTTATCGCCATTGCGTGGGGTTGGCGGATGGCCTTTGTTATTACCGGAGCATTGGGGTTTATTTGGCTGTTGTTGTGGCTGCGGTATTACTATTTACCTGAGCACAATACCCGAATATCTGATGAGGAGAGAGCGCTCATTCTAAATGAAGAGAAAGGTAAAATTGATCAAATACATTCAACTGCTGTTGGCATAAAATGGATTCTGATGCAAAAGGAAAGTTGGGGATGTTTTGCAGGTAGAATTTTTATCGATCCAGTTGTTTATTTTTTCATTTTTTGGATTCCAAAATACCTGCATGATGTTCAGGGGCTTTCATTGGCTGAAATTGGCGTTACTGCTTGGTTGCCCTATGCAGCGATGGGAATAGGAACCATCTTGGGTGGTTATTTTCCCAAATTCCTGATTGAAAGAAAAAACTGGAGTTTAAATAAGGCAAGGAAAACCATCATGTTGATCGCTTCTCTGGCAATCCCTGTTTTTTGTTTTGCGCTCACCTTAAAGGTCAGTCCTGTTGCTGCCGTTCTTTTTATGTCGGGTATCATGTTGTCTCATGGGCTTTGGTCAAATATTACCTTGCCCACTGAGGTGTTTTCAAAAAAAATACAGGCTACAGTAACCGGAATTGGCGGAACCCTGGGAGGCATAATGAGTGTAATCACCCAAAAGTTAATTGGCATCACGGTTGGCAGTCATTCCTATTTGCCAATATTCATTTTTATTGGTTCTGCTTATTTGGTGGCCTTCATCTTGGTTCAGGTATTGATTGGTAAAATAGGGAAGATTCAAGAATTGCAAACACAATAATTTTCAGAACGAATTCTGTATGAGAACAGTTGAACACAAGTATGATTTTGTAGTAGTAGGTGCTGGGCTGGCAGGAATCGCTGCCGCTGTTACTGCAGCGCGAAAAGGAATTAAGACGGCATTGGTTCAAGACAGGCCGGTTTTGGGGGGCAATGCGAGTACAGAAATTCGAGTTCCGCCAGTAGGTGCCACGCAATGCAATTTTGCCTATTCCAGAGAGACGGGAATAATTGAAGAGTTATTTTTAAATAACTTATTGCGCAACCCAACATGGTCTTCACAGGGCTGGAATATAGAATTGGAGAATCTGGTGCGCAACGAGCCCAATATTGATCTTTATTTGAATACAGCAGTATGTGATGTGGCCACCAAGGATGAGCCTGGCAAATCCGCCATCAATGATGAGGTTGAAATTGTTTCCGTCAAAGCTTATTGTGCTATGGCTGAAACCTGGTTTATTTTTAACGCTGATTATTTTGCGGATTGTTCTGGCGATGGTATTGTTGGCATTCAGGCGGGTGCTACTTTTCGCTTTGGAGTTGAATCCTTCTCAGAGTTCAATGAGCCCATGTGCCCTGAGGTGTCCAATAAGGAAACAATGGGCATGAGCCTGCAGCTTCGTGCAAGGGATACGGGAAGGTCTATCCCATTTGTAAGGCCCAATTGGGTTGATCTGGAACTTCATTTGGAAGATTTTGGTCCATATCGTCCGGTTAATGAGCATTTTTTCCCTGATACTGGCGGCTTCTGGTGGTTGGAATGGGGAGGAGAGCTTGATACCGTCCATGACACACTCAAAATAAAAGATGAATTGCAGCGCATCACCCTGGCAGTTTGGGATTACCTGAAAAACAGGTCACCTCTTTCAGCAAGACTTGCCACGTATGAACTGGATTGGATGGGTGCTGTGCCAGGCAAGCGGGAGTCCCGTCGTTTTGAGGGTGACCACATTCTTACGATGGGTGATATTGACCAGCAGGTTGATTTTGATGATGCCATTGCATATGGCGGTTGGGGCTTTGATCATCATCCACCAGGGGGATTTCATGATAAGGAAACTCCAAGTACACACCAATATCTCCGGGGTCCGCACAATGTGCCGCTGAGGTCACTTTACTCCCGTAATGTAAACAACCTATTTTTTGCAGGGAGAAACATCAGCGCATCCCATTATGCGCTTTCAAGTACAAGGGTTATGCTTACCTGTGCCCAGCTCGGAGAAGCTGTAGGCATGGCAGCTGCACATGCATGTGCAGCTGGCTGTAAACCACGGGATCTTTCCTCCGGGGAAAGGCTCAGTGCAATCCAGCATGACCTGATAAAGGCGGACCATCATATCCATAATTTTGTCACAGCACTTCCGTTTGATATTGCCCCAAAAGCAAAAACAATTGCATCCTCTGTTTTTTCCGACCATGATCCGGTGGAGAGTTGGGGTACGGAACCCCTTATAGAATCACGCATGCAAATGCTTTCCATTGCAACTGATCATATCACCCATGTTCAAGTTTTATTGGATGCATCTGGAGCTACTGAACTCTGCTATTCCTTTATGCAGGGTCCTTCAAATTCATCCACTTATCCAGAAAGGGAAATTATTGCTGGAAAAATAGAAATATTCCCTGGCGAAAAACAATGGGTAACGCTACCCATTGCCTGCAGTATTGCACAGCCGGGATGGCATTTTCTTGTAATGGAAGAAAATGCATTGATAAGGCTTCATGTAATTGAGTCTCCACCTGGCCAACTGAGATATTACCCTCGGCCGGAAGATCCCATTCGTCCCAATCCTCATTCACAATGGACCTTGCGTACTTTGGCAATTGGCCAGAAAAGAGCTGCAGATGCAGATGGGGCAAGTGTTTCAGCACCTTTATGGAATGAACATGCCTATGCTTTTCAAAACATCAGTTGCTTTCTTGGGTTTTCTTTTGCCTGCCGCGTCTTTCCATTACAGCCAATTTATGAACCAGCGATGGTTGTTAACCAGCACTCTCGTCCGACAAATCTTCCTAATCTATGGGTCTCCTCAAAAACTTCTTTTGAAAGGCCAGAGTGGATAGAATTGTTGTGGGATAAGCCTAGGGATATTTGCGGTATCCAGATTCTATTTGATTCCTCCTTACAGTTTCATTTTGGACAAAGCTGGCAGGGCTATGCCGAAAATGCAATCTCAACAATTGTAAAGAAATATGCTATTCTTGCAACCTTGGCAGATGGTCAGGAAGTGGTCGTTGTGAATGCGGATAACAATCATCAACGCAATTGTTCTCATTCACTTGATCTCAGCAATGTGCTGAGCATTAAGTTGGAGTGCAGTGCAACCCATGGGGTAGACCGGGTACAAATTTATGCTGTGAGGGTTTTTGAAAAAAATTGATAGATAACCATTCATCTCAACCACGGATAATGAAAACATATTTACTGTATGGACCTAAAGATATAAGGTTGGCAGAAAAGCCAGCTCCCAACCCTGAGGCAGGACAGGTTTTGGTAGAAATCAAATTCACTGGTATTTGTGGATCGGATCTCCATTATTTTAACCATGGTTTTTGCGGACGGTTTGTTCCGAAACGCCCATTTGCACTGGGCCATGAGTTCTCCGGCATAGTTCGAGAGGTAGGGTCAAATGTTCAAAGCCTCAGCATAGGTGATGAAATTGCAGTAGATCCTTCCATGCCTTGTGGATCATGCAATCATTGTCGGAGCGGTCATTATAACCTCTGCCTGAACATGAAATTTTTTGGCTCTGCCAGCTGTGATCCTCACATTGATGGATCCATGGGCGAGTTTGTTGCTGTGCCCTCATCCAACTGTTATGTATTGCCCAAAGGAATTGATTTGGCGCAGGCATCTTTGCTTGAGCCGCTGAGTGTGGCCATGCATGCAGTGAGGCAGGTAGGTAATATCTCAGGAAAGTCGGTGCTGATAACAGGAGGAGGCCCTATCGGCCAGTTGATTCTAAGGGTGGCCAGGGCATTTGGTGCATACAGGGTCACCATGAGTGATGTAAATGCATTTGCCAGGGATTTCGCTCTGGCCAGTGGGGCCAATGCTGCTATCAATCCTGTTGATGAGAACGCTTGGCAAGCGAATGGGCACTATGATGTGGTTATTGAAGCTTCTGGAGTTCCATCTGCCCTTTCCAATGGGTTGGAAGTAGTGCGGAGGGGTGGTACAGTTGTTTTGGTGGGTACCTTACCTGAGCTTTTCAGCTTGCCTGGTAATTTAATCATGAGCAAAGAATTGAAATTATTTGGTTCGTTTCGTTTTGCTCATGTGTTTCAGGATGCTATCAACATGGTAGCAGCAGGGCAAATTAACCTTGATGGAATTGTTACAGATATTTATTGTTTTGATGATGTTCCTATTGGCATGGAGAAAGCTTTGGCAAAAGATCATGTAATGAAAGTACAAATTGCAGTATGAAGTACAACCAATTGGGAAAAACCGGGTATGAAATTTCTGCGATTAGTTTCGGCGCATCATCACTGGGAGGCGTTTTTCATGAAATAGATGAGCACAAGGCCATAGAAGCAGTCCATGTTGCGCTTGAACTTGGCATCAATTATTTTGATGTTGCTCCTGCTTATGGCGGTACAAAGGCAGAAACGGTTTTGGGTCAGGCATTGAATGGTATTCCAAGAGGAAGTTATTATTTGTCTACAAAAGTTGGTAAGAATACATCATCAGATGGTTATGGTGTAGATAGTTTTGACTACAGCGGTGATGGAATTAGAAAATCCTTGGATGAAAGTGCCAAACGCATCGGAGTTGATCATTTTGATATCGTTCATCTGCATGATATTGAATACAACAACCGAGTGAATACTGAATGGGCGCTCAATGAGGGCATGAAAACATTGTTTGCGCTTAAACAAGAGGGACGTATTGGAGCTGTTGGTATTGGAATGTACCCTGTGGATCTCTGGGAAAGGGTTCTTCAGGAGGGACTGATTGATGTAGGACTTTCACATAATCTCTGCTGCTTAAACGATACACGATTGCTTCCCTTGCTGGAACTCGCTAAATCAAAAGGGATCGGACTCATCAACGCTTCGCCTTTTGCTTCAGGATTACTTACTTCCCGAGGTGCACCGGGATGGCACCCTGCAACACCAGCGCAGAGGAGCATTTTTGAAAAAGCTGCAACATATTGCTTAGCGCATGGGGTAGAAATTGAAAAATTGGCAATCCAGTTTTCATCTCAGCATCCTGATCTTATCACAACCATGTTCAGTAGCTCAAATCCAGAAACGGTAAGGCGAAATATTGACTGGAGTTCAATGCCAATCGATGAAATATTATTGAGGGCTGTTTTGAATATACTGGCACCTGTATCAAATCAAAATTGGAATTATTAACAATGAGAATTGATAGTCATCAGCATTTCTGGCAGCACAATACAACCGATTACGTGTGGATGTCGGAAGAGCACAATAGCTTAAAACGGAATTTTCTTCCGGAACATCTGCTTCCTTTGCTTGATGCTTGTAAGATTGATGGTACGATCGCTGTCCAGGCCAGACAAATGATGAAAGAAACAGATTTTCTTCTTGAACTGGCCGCAAATCATTCAATCATCAAGGGGGTTGTTGGCTGGGTTCCACTTTGTGATGGTTCCGTGGAGGGTTATTTGGACAAATATGCCAGTCATGAAAAAATAGTTGGCTTTCGACATGTATTGCATGATGAACCAGATGATAATTTCATGCTTCGACAGGATTTTAATGCGGGTATCAGGGCATTGGGACGATACCCGTTATGTTATGATTTACTGATTTTTGAAAAACACCTTCCACAGACCATTCAATTTGCAGATATGCATCCGGGGTTATCCATGGTGGTTGACCATATTGCAAAACCAGTTATCAGGAGAAATCAGTTTGACCATGCCTGGGCTGCAAACATCAGGCAGCTCGCAAAGAGAGAGCATGTTTGTTGTAAATTGTCGGGTATGGTAACCGAGGTTAGGGATGGTGCATGGGACGAACAACTGCTAAAGCCATACTTTGATGTTGTGCTGGAAGCTTTCGGCCCTTATAGATTGATGTTTGGATCGGATTGGCCAGTTTGCACCCTGCAAAGCAGCTATGAAAAATGGGTTGATGCCGTAACATCACTCCTATCACCACTAACAACCTCTGAGCAGACTGCTATCATGGGGGCAAATGCAGCGCGGGTTTACCTCAGTTGATGAAAGGGTAATATTCATTTTTTCATACTTTGTTATTATAAAAGCAATCACTAAAAATTATTTAACGATGGAAACAATTGGTAATCAAAAAAAGGAAAGTACCCCAAGAAGAATAGGGATGGTTATCAAGCTTCGGTCAGAGTGTTTGGATCAATACCTCGCCTTGCACGCTGATTCCAACGCTGGCGTAAGAGATTTATTGGCAAAGTATCACATGAAAAATTTTAGTATTTTTCTTCATCAAATTGGAGATGAATGGTTCGAGTTTGGCTATTATGAGTATGATGGGACAGATTTTGTGGCCGACATGGCAGCTTTAGAAAAAGAGCCCCGCAACCAGTATTGGCTTGAAATCTGCAATCCCATGCAAATTCCTTTGGAAGGTGAATCGGGATGGGCGACCATGAAACAGGTATATTTCAATGAAGGCTAATTCTTGTAAAAATCAATTGCCTTTTAATTGTTAACATGAATACATTTGTATCATGATCAATCTCAGAAAAGTATTTTTTTTAACCATGATGCTTGCATGCTGTTCAGGCACTGTTTTTTGTCAGGCTGTCATTAGCCCATTGGAATTAACCTACAAGCAGGTGGATACAGTGCGGCTGGGCCTCAAGATATTCTATCCTTCTGGGTACAAAAAGGGGGATCATCATTCAACCATGGTATTCTTTTTTGGAGGTGGCTGGACAGGAGGTTCAATGGCACAGTTTGAGCCGCATGCATTGCATTTTGCTGCCAAAAACATGATCACTGTGCTGGTGGATTACCGGGTAAAGACCAAGCACAATACCAGTCCTTTTGAATGTGTCAAGGATGCAAAATCAGCCATTCGGTATCTGCGTCAACATGCAGAAGCGTTAGGTATTGACGCAAGCAGGATTGTCGCTTCCGGTGGTTCTGCAGGCGGGCATTTGGCTGCAGCATGTTTTACCAATGAATCCCTCAATGAATCAACTGACGATCTTACCATCAGTCCGAAGCCCAATGCTTTGGTGCTTTTTAATCCGGTTATTGACAATGGCAAAGATGGATATGGTTTTGAAAGGATTGGTGAAGCATATATTACATTTTCACCCATCCATAATGTGAAGAAGGGATTTCCTCCAACCATTTTTTTTCTTGGAACAAATGATAAGCTCATACCAGTGAGTACTGCCCAAAATTTCAAGCAAAAAATAGAGGGCGTTGGCAGCAGGTGCGATTTGTTTTTGTTTGACAATCAGCCACATGGTTTTTTCAACAAGGAACCATTTTTGTCTGAAACGATTGCAAAAGCTGATTTATTTCTCTTGTCACTTCATTATATTCAATAAAATTAAACGATGAAGCCTGTATTGATCATTTGCCTTTTCTGCTTTTCTCTCGTCAGTCTTAGCGCTCAATCCGTTGTCATGGTTGAGCAAGGACAAAGAATATCAATCAGGGGGCTTTCCATGCCAACTTCATCGGTTGTTTGGGCAAGTGGCAGCAACGGCATGGTGGCCAAGTCAGTGGATGGGGGCAATAGTTTCCGGTGGATGAGGGTTGAAGGCTATGCCAAGCGTGATTTTCGGGACATTGAGGCATTTGATAGTTCCACGGCCATCATCATGGCCGTCGATACCCCAGCCATTATTTTGAAAACAACTGATGGAGGGAAAACCTGGAGAAAAGTATTTGAAGATGCCAGGCCAGGCATGTTCCTGGATGCGATGGATTTTTCAGGCAACAATGGCGTTGTCATAGGGGATCCCATCAACGGGAAAGCCTTTCTAGCAGTAAGCAACGATAAAGGGGATAGCTGGATTCCTAAGGAAACTCCTGATAGCATGATGGATGGTGAAGCGTTTTTTGCTTCCAGCGGTTCCAACATCAAAGTTTTGGGCCTCAAGCGGGGTCGTAAAACCTTGTTTGTTTCTGGAGGTATTCAATCCAGGTTCTTTTACAATGGGAAAGCCATCAACCTGCCTTTGCAATCAGGTAGAAACTCAACCGGCGCCAATGGATTGGCACTGAACCCAAACCAACAACAAGGAATCATCATTGGGGGAGATTTTGCCAATGATAGAAGAAGTGATAGTGCCATCCTGCTTTTTTCACTCAACCCCAAAGTAACATTCAGTCAACCTGTCACACCTCCTTCCGGTTACAAAAGTGCTGCGGTTTTTTTATCCAAAACATACGTATTGGCTTGCGGAACTTCCGGCGTTGATCTTTCTGTGGATGGTGGGTTGAACTGGAAAAAAATCAGCGACATTGGTTTCCATGTTGCTGTCAAATCTCCAGATGGAAAATATGCTATCATGGCTGGGGGTAATGGGCGGATTGCTAAAGTCCTGTTTTAGGGATTGTTTTTTTAGTCCCTTATTACCATTGTATTGTACATTTTCTCATTTGCTAACAAACTCTTTATCTCCATTGTTGTTTTACTCCACCAGAACTTGTTAGTTTTGCGCATCAATCAAAAAACCTAACAATGTGTGGAATCGTTGCCTATATAGGACACCGAGAAGCTTATCCAATTGTACTCAAAGGGCTCAAGCGTCTTGAATACAGGGGGTATGACAGTGCTGGTGTAGCCCTCATCTCAGATAAGATTGATGTCTTTAAAAAACAAGGAAAAGTAGCGCGCCTGGAAGAGTCTCTTTTGGGCATTCATTTACCGTCAACCATCGGGATAGGCCATACCCGTTGGGCTACACATGGTGAGCCAAGTGATCGGAATGCCCACCCACATCTTTCTGCCAGTGGCCGGATTGCTATGATTCACAATGGCATCATTGAAAACTATGCTTCCCTCAAACAGGAATTATTGAACAAGGGATATCAATTCAACAGCGATACCGATACGGAAGTCTTGCTGAATTTTATCGATGATATATTGTCTAACAACCAATGTTCATTGGAAGAAGCTGTGCGCATTGCTTTGAAAAGGGTTGTGGGGGCTTATGTCATTGTATTGCTGGATGCTGAAAACCCCGACACGCTGATTGCAGCCCGAAAAGGAAGTCCCCTTGTGATTGGTATTGGGGAGAATGAGCATTTTCTGGCATCAGATGCGTCTCCCATCATTGAATATACCAAAGAGGTTGTTTACATCAACGATTATGAGCTGGCCATCATCAAGGGAAATGAGTTGGTGCTCAAGAACCTCGGCAACGAAACCATTACGCCTTTTGTTCAGCAGCTTGATATGGAGCTGGCCGCCATTGAAAAGGGGGGCTATGAACATTTCATGTTGAAAGAAATCCATGAGCAACCCCAAACAATTTTTGATTGTCTTCGGGGCAGGCTTGATGTGGCGAATGGGGAAATCATCATGGCTGGGGTTCAGGAACATATTGAGGCACTGAAAAATGCCAAAAGAATCATTGTGGTAGCTTGTGGTACCAGCTGGCATGCAGGCCTGGTTGCAGAATACATCATCGAAGAGCTTTGCCGCATACCGGTAGAAGTTGAATACGCATCTGAATTCCGTTATAGAAATCCCATCATTGAAAAAGGGGATGTATTGTTTGCCATTTCGCAAAGTGGTGAAACAGCCGATACACTCGTTGCGATTGAAAAGGCAAAACAACAGGGAGCCATTATTTTTGGAATTCTCAATGTTGTAGGTTCCTCCATAGCGCGTATTTCACATGCAGGTGCTTATACCCACGCGGGTCCTGAGATTGGTGTGGCAAGCACCAAGGCATTTACTGCACAATTGGTTGTACTGACAATGATTGCACTGAAAATTGCCAAAGCAAGGCAGACCATCAGCAATGATCGCTTTCTGCATCTCATGCAGGAGTTGAATGCGGTCCCTGGGAAAGTGGAAACAGTGTTGTCCAATACCGATAATATACAGGCTATTGCCCAAAAGCATGCAATGGCAAGCAGTTTTCTATACCTCGGAAGGGGCTATAATTTTCCTATAGCACTTGAAGGGGCCTTAAAGCTCAAAGAGATTTCCTATATCCATGCGGAGGGTTACCCTGCTGCAGAAATGAAACATGGCCCCATTGCTTTGGTTGACGAAGATTTGCCAGTGCTTTTCGTTGCAACAAAAGATGCCTACCATGAAAAAGTCATCAGCAACATGCAAGAGATCAACGCAAGGAAAGGGAAATTGATTGCCGTGGTAACCGATGGTGATCAGTCCATTGATTCACTCACGGGAGATTTGATTTTTGTGCCTGAAGCGGATGAACTGATTGCCCCGATCATCAATGTGGTACCACTTCAGCTTTTGTCCTATTATATCGGCGTCTCCCGTGGCCTCGATGTTGATCGTCCGAGAAATCTTGCAAAAAGTGTAACCGTAGAATAGCATCCAAAACAGCACGCATGAACAACATTGTCAAAAGTCCGATTACGTCTATTGGGTATGATTTTATTCCATTTGAATATCTACCTGAGGGCAAAGACGAATATCACCTTAGAAATAGGTTTAATAAAAGTGGCATACAGTTCAGAAGCCTAAAAGCTGCAGAACTGGAAATCCTTGTCAGAAACAACAACTCGTCTGATAACTGGAACAATGTATTGGTTTCAGCACAGTTTGACCCACACCTTGTAAAAGGGTGCAGTTTTTTTGGCTTGATCCGGATTGGCAAACTGGAACCACTTTCACTGGAGTTTCACAGCCTTAGGTTGTCAGTTGGTCTTTTCAATTCCACCATCATCAATTGTGATTTTGGTGACAACGTGAGCATCCATAACGTGAACTATTTTTCACATTTTGTAGTGGGAAATGAAGTCATTATCGCCAATGTCAATGAACTGGCCACCACCAGCACAGCCAAATTTGGCAATGGCATCATCAAAGAAGGAGAAACTGAAAACCAGCGGATTTGGTTGGAGGTCTGCAATGAAAATGGTGGAAGGAAAATTCTTCCCTTTGATGGGATGTTGACTGCCGACGCTTATTTATGGTCTAAATACCGGGATGACAGTGCGTTGATGGATGCTTTTTATGCTTTTACGGAGCAGAAATTTGATGGGGCCAGGGGTCATTATGGATTAATCGGAGACCGAACTGTGATCAAGAATTGCAAGATGATCAAGGACGTGCAAATTGGTACCGATGCGTATATTAAAGGGGCCAATAAAATCAAGAACGTCACGGTGAACAGTTCTGCAGAAGCCTCTACCCAAATCGGGGAAGGGTGTGAACTGGTAAACGGTATCATCGGTGTTGGTTGTAGAATCTTCTATGGGGTCAAGGCAGTAAGGTTTTTTATGGCATCCCACTCGCAATTAAAATATGGGGCACGCCTGATCAACTCATACCTGGGCAACAATGCAACCATCTCCTGTTGTGAGGTGTTGAATTCATTGATTTATCCTTTTCATGAGCAACACCATAACAATTCTTTTTTGTGTGCTTCCTTGCTGATGGGGCAGTCAAATGTTGCGGCAGGTGCCACCATTGGATCGAACCATAATTCCAGGAGTGCTGATGGCGAATTGATTGCCGGCCGGGGATTTTGGCCCGGTCTCTGTGTGAGCCTCAAACACAACTCCCGGTTTGCCTCATTCTCTTTGCTTGCCAAGGGCGATTTTCCATTTGAACTGAATATCCCCATTCCATTTTCACTGATCATCAATGATCCTACGGCCAATGAGCTCAGGATCATCCCTGCTTATTGGTTCCTTTACAACCATTATGCTTTGCAACGAAACGAATGGAAATACAAGGACCGTGATGCAAGGGCAACCAAGGAACTCGCACTGGAGTACAGGAGCCTTGCCCCAGACAGCATCAATGAAATTTTTACGGCACTGGAACTGCTCTCGCTTTTTGCTGGCAAGGCATACTTTAGGTATATAGGGACAGAAATTCCCACTGATGATTTGTGTACAGCCAAGGGCAGGGAACTTTTCAGTAATGATGATAAACTTTTGGATGAACTGGAAATGCTTGCCGAAGGTTTTGAAAACAGCAAAAGAAAGGTTGTGATCTTGAAGGCCAGAAAAGCCTATGCCTCTTTCAGAGAAATGGTGCGCTATTATGCCGTTGGTCAAATGGTAACCAAGTATAGCACAGATCTTACAAGTAACAGTTTACTTAATTTGACTTCCAGCTCAATGGAACAATCAAGGCAAGAATGGATGAACATTGGTGGACAGCTTGTTCCTTCATCATCACTTGTGGTTTTGTTGGAGGAAATAAAGTCAAGGAAATTAAACAGTTGGGATGCTGTTCATCTTGCCTATAAAGGGATTGCCGATTCTACTCCTGATCATCTGTTTCAACATGCGGTTGCTGCTTTGCTGGAAATTGAACATATTTCATTGGAGGATCTGACTGCAACAAAACTTTCCTCTTTGTTCAGGGGGCACCTTGCCACAAATGAAAAAGTTTTTCAGGGTATTGTTCAGTCACGAGAAAAAGACATGACCAATCCGTTTAGAAAAATGGTGTATGCCAATGAAAAGGAAATGGAGTCCGTGTTGGGCAAAATGGCTGATAATAGTTTTGTCCGTGAAAAAGACATGGAAAGAAAGGAGCTGTCAACAAGGATAGAAAACATCTTGGCTGCATTCAATTAACCATCAAAGCCTGAAAAATATTTTCTTCTTGTAAAGGAACTCACAGAGCTTCCATTCAATAAAGAAAATGGATATGCTGCTGATGATCCCGATCCCATTTTCTGCAATGAAGCGCTGGAAAAGGCCTTGTATTATTGTGGAAATATATCCGTTGAGAAATCTTCCTCCAACGATTTCAAAGAAAAGGTAAATGAAAATTGAATTCATTCCCAATACTGAAAAAAACGCAATCCTTTTTTGTTTCCTTTTACATCAATTAAATAATAGCAGGCAGCAAGCCCCAACAGGCACCAGCCCAGCGAAACAATGGTGAAAGAGGAGGTAGCAATCCGTTTGATGATGGGTGTAATGCCCGCCAGGTCCATTCCGTAGCCAATAACAAGTGTTGCGGCACCCCAGATCAACAATTGTTTTGTCTTTGCTGGTTGCTTGCTCATCAGGTATTTCCCCACCAATGCTCCTGCGATGGTATGAACAGCAGTAGGAATACAATTGATGGCGGCCCATCCTCCACGGCTGGTTTTTCCCATGAGCAACATGTCCATATAATTTCCAAAATTGTAGTGATTCACATATGTTTGGTTGTATCCCGGAACATCCATGTAACGGTAGAGGATTTCAGTCAGCAACAGCAGTCCCACACTAAAAATGATTTGGGTTTTCATTTTCCAATCAAAAATAAAATAGGCAACAGCAATGGTGAAGGAAAGCTGTGTGAGGACATTCCATAATTCAAATGCAAGCCCATCTTTTTTTACTGCATAGATCAGCACTCCCCAAAAAAACAACCATCCACAACGCTTCAGGATTTTACTTGTCCGCTGCAGATAGTCCAGCGATTTTGACTTCATCCCTTCAATGGAATAAGCCATGGCCGTTCCTGCGATGAACATGAATCCAGGTTGAATCAGGTCCCAAAATCGAAGGCCATTCCAGGGATGATGGTGAAACTGGGAAATGAGTCCTGAAAGCCAATTTTCTTTGGTGACATCTTCCAGAACGTTGTAAAGTCCTGCAGCTTCCAGAGCCAATAAAAACATGATCAGCCCTCTCATGAAATCCAATGAGGCCAATCGGTTTGGGCTGAATTCAGGTTTGATAGATGCTTGCATATGCTTATTTTACATTTACAATTTAATGCATCGGCGGATAAATGCAATAGTTTTCATTAATTTGATTAATCAAAGACAACCATGAAAGCTATTGTATGCCAAACGCCAGGTAATTTTGAGTTGATTGAAAAAGAAATGCCAGTACCCGCGCCTGGATTTTCAATGATTCAGATAAAGCGAGTCGGTGTTTGCGGTACGGATCTCCATGCTTTTGCAGGCAACCAGCCTTTCTTCAGTTACCCAAGGGTTTTAGGGCATGAGCTCGCAGCTGAATTTGTTGAAGGCGATGCGGTGGGTTTTGAAAAAGGAGAGGCCCTGACCATTGTTCCCTACTTCTTTTGTGGCAACTGTATTGCCTGTAGAAATGGCAAACCCAATTGCTGTGCAGACATTAAAGTTTTTGGCGTACACATTGATGGTGGAATGGCAGCCTATGTTTCTGTACCATCTTATGCGCTGGTAAAAAGTGGGGGCCTAACCTTAGACCAGTTGGCTTTGGTTGAGCCGCTGGCCATTGGTGCCCACGCGGTGTCTCGAGCAGCGATCAAACCCGGAGAAAAAATATTGGTTGTTGGCGCAGGTCCTATAGGAATTGGATTGCTATTATTTGCCCAATTGGCGGGTGCTGAGGTGGTGTTGATGGATACCAATGAAGACAGGCTTCAGTTCTGCCGCAACCATTTTGCTGTTTCTGATACCATCAATCCTTTGCAACAAGACGCCATTAAAATGTTGAAGGAATTTACATCAGGAGACATGCCGAGTGTTGTTATTGATGCAACTGGAAACCAACGGGCCATCAACAATGCATTTGATTATCTGGCTCATGGAGGTCAATACATTCTTGTCGGTTTACAACTGGGTGAAATTTCATTTAGCCATCCAGCATTTCACAAGCGTGAGGCAACGCTGATGAGCAGCCGCAATGCAACCAAGACAGATTTCAGCCATGTCATGGCTGCCATCGCATCTGGCCGAATTGATCCTTTGCAAATGATTACCCATCGGCTCAAGTTTGATGATGTGTTGACTGGCTTTCCCCAACTTTCTGACCCTTCAAACAAGGTAGTCAAAGCCATGATTGATTGCTGAGGCTCTTTAAAAAGCCTACCTTCACGCAGTGATTTACATCAAGCTGATTCTTGTAGCGATCATGTGGGGAGGCACTTTCATTGCCACCAAAATGGCATCGCAGGTATTTGAACCTTTTACCGGGGCATCCTTCCGTTATGCCATTGCGCTTGTATTCATGATACCACTGATGTTGATGAAAGACAAAACCGCTTTGCGCATCAATAAAAAACAATTTCTTCAATTGCTGGTGTTGGGAAGCACGGGAATATTTGCCTACAGTTTTTTCTTTTTCAATGGAATGAAGCGGGTGCCAGCGAGCCATGGATCGCTTATCGTTGCGCTGAATCCGGTACTTGTCATGTTGATTTCATCTTTTTTCGGTAAAGAACGGATCAAAGGCATAAGGATTGTAGGCTTGCTTCTTTCTCTTGCTGGAACCGCGATTGTTATTGCAAGGGGCGATATTTTTTCCCTGTTCTCCACTTTTACCTGGGGTGATGCATTCATGCTCGGATGCCCCATCGCTTGGGCTTTTTACACCTATTTTGCAAAAGATGCGCTCAACACAACCACTCCCTTACAAGCATCTACCTGGTCCATTCTCCTTGGTTTTTTGATGATACTTTTCTTTGTTCCCTTTGAGACCTATCCCACTATAGTGGATTGGACAGTTTGGCTGGCCCTTGCCTACCTCGGTATTTGTGGCTCAGTATTGGGCTTTGTTTGGTATTATGAAGGCATTCAAAAAATCGGTCCTCTCAAGACCTCTGCTTTCAATAACCTCATTCCGATCTTTGCGATGATACTATCTGTGATCGTGCTCGGTGAAACCATACATGGATACACCATTTACGGCTCTGCCATGGTGATTGGAGGGGTTTTTCTCATCAACCGCTTCTGATCAGTTCGTTTTGCCAGGATATACTTTCAGGGCCTCTTCCAAGCAATCCATCGCCTGGTCAATGTCTTCATTGTTGATGACATACGCAAGCCTGACCTCATTTTTCCCCAAACCTTTTGTTTCGTAAAACCCACTGGCAGGAGCCAGCATGACTGTCTGGTTGTTGTAAGAAAATGATTCAAGCAACCATTGGCAAAAGCGATCTCCATCGTCGATGGGCAGCCTGGCGATGACATAGAATGCCCCTCCGGGTGTAGGGCAGAAAACCCCTGGAATCGAATTAAGTCTTTGAACCAAAAGATTCCTGCGGGATAAATAGGCCGCCTTGGGTTCGTCGAAATAAGCATCCGGAAGATCCACTGCAGCCTCTCCTAGAATCTGTGCCAGACCTGGAGGACTCAGCCTTGCCTGTGCAAACTTCATGGCGGCCTGGT
>Ga0102921_1000118_pt1 | contig 24914 bp, 22 predicted proteins | sample Colrivmeta156802_FD_78205 | JGI IMG/M metagenome (GOLD analysis project Ga0102921, IMG submission 78205) | Estuarine microbial communities from the Columbia River estuary - metaG 1568-02 | ecosystem: Environmental > Aquatic > Marine > Intertidal zone > Estuary | place: USA: Columbia River...
GTTTGCGTGCGTTCGTGCGCTCGAGCACCCCCCACGGGAGGGTGGCAGGGGGCTTTCGTGGCCGTCGATGCGGGGAGGGGGCAATGCCCTCACGCAATTTTGGTAGCGGCTGACGTTTTGTGTGTGCTAGCGTGCGGGAGGGCAGGCGGCTGTTGCATTTGGCAACACCCCTGTTGCGCAAGTTGACAGCGCTGGTGGTGTGTGGCTCAAGCTCACACGCTGACGTGGGGGCTAACGCTAGCGCTGTGGGGGTGTGGGGGTTGTAGCAAGTGCGGTCAAGAGTTGGCAAGTGATGGTTGTGGGGGTATGTGCTAATGCTGGTGGTGGTAGGTAGTTAGGAGTGTGGGAAAATGTCGGTTTGTGCTTGACGAAAAGCGCCTTTTTGGCGGACATGGTGTGCGTGCCGTCTATCCCGCCTGTGTCGCTGACTGCTATGACCAGACCTAACATCCTTGTGGTAGTGCCGGACGACTTCGGGATGGATGCGTGGACGGTGTATGCGTCGCGGTACAACGTGACGTCGTACGACTCTACGCTCGGCAACATTCGCACGCCTAACCTTGATGCGCTCGTGCAGGCCGGCGTCAAGTTCACGCGAGCGTACTCGCAGCCGTGGTGCTCGCCTACACGGGCAGCGTTCATGACTGGCCGGTACGGGTTCAAGACTGGGGTTGCTGACCTTGTGCAGGGCGGGACGCAGCCGTTGCTGGACAACGAGGTCTGTTTGCCGAAGGCGTTGAAGCAGGCTACGTCGTATGCGTACGCATGTGGCGCGTTCGGCAAGTGGCACCTGTCCAACAACAACTCAATGGGCGGAGCAGCCTCTCACCCCATCACCGCCGGCTTCGATGAGTTCTACGGCATCGAGGGCAACCCCGCGCCGGAAGATGGGTACTACGCATTTGAGGGCTGGCACGCCAAAAAGACGTACTACGGCATGGACTTGACGCTCGAGCAAGTCGACATGTATGCGCCGCTGTGGACTGTGCAGAAGTGCACGGAGTGGATCCAGCGCCAGACCAAGCCCTGGTTCGCGTACGTGCCCTTGAACCTGCCGCACGGCCCCATGCACAAGCCGCCGACGTACATGTACGACAGCGAGAAGTACGTGCTGCCGGACATCTACCAAGACGAGCTTGGCTCGTTCGCTTCGACTGCGTTGCGCGAGGCCAACTGCCGGCTGTACTTCTCTGCCATGGTGCAGGCCACCGACTACTTGTTCGGGGTGCTGCTGAATGGCATCCCGCAAGAGCAACGCGCCAACACCGTCGTGATCCTGTGGTCCGACAACGGCACCGACAAGAGCAACGTCGCTCAAGGCTTGAACGGCCTGAAGTCCAAGTACACCGTCTACGACCTCGGCACAAACGTCCCCATGGTCGTGGCTGGCCCCAAGGTCTCGACGCCTGGCCGCAGCTCGGACGCGCTCGTCGCACCGGCTGACCTGTTCTCCACCGTGATCGAGATCGCTGGCGGCAACTCCGCGCTCGTCTCCTCGCCGCCCAGCGGCACCGGCGTCGCAGGTGGCGGTAGCCGCAACAGTCAGTCGTTCTGGGCCGTGTGCACCACGCCGGCTACGACGACAGTCCGCACGTCGCTGCTGATCGACAAGTTCTCTCCCAACAAGCCCAACCTCTACGCCACCGTCACCGGCACCAGAGCCGTTGTCGTACGCTACAACAATGCGTACTACAAACTCGTACGCTTCAGCCAAGTAGGGGTCGCAGGCTTCACAGCCATGACCGAGACATCGCCTGGTGTCTGGGCAGCAGTTACTCCTACGAACTCAGACGCATTCTTTGATCTTGGCGCTGACCCGTTCGAGGACACGAACAAGCTGGCTACTGGCCAGACCATGACGACTACGCAAAAAGATGCGTACTTACAGGCGGTGTCATTGTACGCTAGCCTACAAGGAGCCTGGTGATGAAGAACAAGGACTACTACGAGTCGAAGCCCAACAGCTACATGCAAGAGGTGTACGGCTTCACCAGCAAGTCGCCGTTCGGTGCTACGCCGCAGCCGCAGATGCCGGTAGGCGCATCGCCGCGCTATCGCACAGACCCCAAGGTTGGACTGTATGCGCGTGAGCAGATGCTGCGCAGTATGAAGAACTACCGTCGCCAGGGCTTCGGCATGGGGCCGAGCGCTGGAGCGATGTACACGTCCCAGCAAATGAACAAGTACGGAGCGTACTGATGGCACACGCCAAACGCGAAGGCGGGTACGAACGAGGCGAAGGTCCGCGTCACGAGCGCGGTGAGTCGCGTGGCTACGAACGGCGCGAGCGAATGCGCGAGCGCAAGTCGAACTCCGCAGCGCGGTCACCTGCCGGTGCCATGCGTATCAGCGGTAAAACCAAAAGGAAGTGATATGAAGGGTTCATCCTGCAAGAGTGGCGGCAAAATGATGGGTAAGGCTTCTGGCCCCAAGCGCATGCCGGCGGCAAAAGCTGGCGGTGCTGCGAAGAAGGCTATGATGCCCAAGGGCGCCAAGACTGGCAGCGCCATGAAGATGAAGAGCGGCGGCATGGGTCGCTGATCATGGGCACGAAGGGCGACGACCTAACGTCGGATGAGCCTTACGTGCCCAATATGAGTCTTGATGACGCCGACGCGCTCATGCGTTACAGCAACTCACGTGGCCGGCAAGACTACGATAGGCGCATGCAAGGCAGAAAGCACATCTGGGTGAGACCTGATAGCAACGGCGGACAGGGCGACCAAAGCAGCTATGTCGGTGCAGCCGACACGAGCTTCCTTGAACGCATCGCTGAGATCGAGAAGAAGCTCGACGCCGGCATCCCGCTCTCTGAAGCGGAAGCCGAGTACATGGTGTCACGTACGATTACGCGCATCCTGAAAACGTCTCGCCGGCCCACGCATGTGCTGAAGGCCATCGAGATGCTACAACAGGCGCGAGCCAAGAAGCTGGTCTCGAAGATGATTGAGGCGCAAATCTCCGAGCCTAAAGAACCTCCGCCTCCGCAACTGAATCTCCCATGAACATCCAAGCCATCCTTGCCAAGATCGTTGGTAGCTCGACCTGGTGGGTCAGCATCCTCCTGCCCATTCTGAAAGTGCTGCTCGAGAAGATCGGCATCATCATCCCGTGGGAAGTGGTGATGGCCGGCCAAGGCGCATACGGCGTGAAGGAAGCAGCCTCGAAGCTGCAACCTGTCGTTGCTGCCAAGCTCGCCGAAGTCAAGAAGGCGGAGTGACTTGCGGCGGTGCCTTGCGCACCGTCATGCAAGTGTTGGTCAGACTGGGATTCAGCAAACGTGGCTCCCAGTCTCCTTCCGTTCCCCAGCGCCTAGCTGCCGCATCACAGGCGTCTAGCCGCGTCTCGAATGGGCCGTAAGCCTGGCTGTGGTAGACGATGATCCACACGTCAGGTGGACGCTGCCTTTGCTGCATTCTTCTTCCTCCAGATTTCCTTAAGCATCTCGATGTCCTGCCTGGCCTGCTCTGAGCCTACCCACGGAGGAATCGCATTGCGTACCCTCGAGTTCCACTTTTCCCATTCGTCGCGCAATTCGTCATCGGAGCTGCGCGGAGGCTGACCCACTGTAACGCGCTGTGCTGCGTTCTGCGGGGACTTGGCGACCAGTTGGTTCCATTGGCCCAACAAGGTGGTCAACGACGCCCTAGCGGCCATCCAGGCGTCTTGGTGGTCAAGCATCAGCTCGGCCCTGCGCTTCACCTCGTCCATCGACGCAGCCTTGAGGAGCTTGTTGGCGCTCACCGCGTCCTTGGCTTGGATCAGGTACTCGGTCCCCCGTGCCTGCTTCCAGCGTGCCTTCCACCAGTCGAGAAATTCACGCTGGGTCGCCGCCGAGACTTTTGGCTCGGCCCCCTCGGGAGAGGATGGAGAGGGGGTGAGGGGAGAGGAGTTAATAGGGGGTGTGGGGGAAAGAAGAGGAGAGGGAGAGGGGGGAGGAAGGTCACGCGATGTCACGCGTGACACGGCGTGACAGGACTTCGCATCCTTGCTGCGCTTCTTCGACTGGCGCTGCCGAGCCTCTTCCTTCGCCTGGCTCTCAGCCTCCATGACCTGCGCCACGAACGGCGACACAAAGCCCTTGTCCGTCCGAGCCAAGATGCCCGTCACCTCGGCCCATGACGCATGAAAGTCAGTCGAGCATAATCGACCGTACAGCCGCTCAAAGTACAGCGGGTCGTCGGGGATGAAGCCTTGCTCGAGCTGCCACATGACCAGCTCCATGAACAGACCGCGAGCCTCCATGCTCAACGATGCAACTTCAGGGTTGCGCCATAGTTGTGTGGTCATACTGCTCCATTTTGATTTTGCCATAAAACTATCTTGCGTGGGACTGGTCGGCAGTGTACGATTCGCGTCGTAAGAGTCAAGCCCCCATCCCTAGGAAGTGCGCAGTAGGCTCGCCCATGAAGAAGCGTTTCTCGAAAAAGGTCACCTCCGCCAAGACTGGTCGCACCCGCACCGTGAAGTACGGGCAGGCTGGTTCCGAGATTCGCCCTGGCACCCCCAAGGGCGATGCCTACTGCGCTCGATCCGCCAAGATCGGTGGGGACTGGAAGTCAGACCCCAACTCTCCCAACAACTTGTCGCGCAAGAAGTGGCGCTGCCGTGGCAGCAAGTCAATGCGCTGAAGTACCGTCAGCCAGGACTCTCTGTGTAGAGGGACTGGCAGAGAATCTTGGCCGGCGGCGATGAGTCGTCGGCCACCAGTCCAATGAGCAACAACACACAAATCTCTGACCTCGACCGTCGTGAACGCCTCCGCCAGTACATGCGCGAATATCGCCAGCGCATGAAGGAAGGCGGCAAGTGCGTGCAGTGCGCCAAGCCGGTGCACGATGACACACGCATGTGCGAGTACCACCTCAACAAAGCACGCGAGCGCAACCGCCGCTCGTACCGCTTCAACTCACTTGCTCGCTCGCAGCATGTGTCCGCCATCGTTGATCTGCTGGAAGAGCGCCGCAAGGCCACGCAGCAGTTCAATGAACAGGTAGACCAGATGCTCAGTGGCATCGCAGAGATTGATGGTCGCATGGCCGCGATGATCAACTCAATGTTCGAGCGTGCCCAGTCGCTACAGCAGACCGTCCAAAAGTGACACGTGGCGTTCAAAGCACCCAAAGCTGCCGATCTCTCCGCGCTGCAAAAGCGCGTTGACGAAACCAGCGAGGATGTGCAGGTACGTGACAACTACCTGTACTCGGGGCTGTTTGATCGCAACTTCGGTGTCTATGGTGACAGCGCTCCCGCGCCTGAGTTCGTTCGCTCGGAGTCAGGCGTGTCGCTCGTGCGCACGCGCCTCTCGCGCCGTGAGTGGATCGAGCGCTACTTCCCCATCCGCGACAAGGCCGGCAAGATCCATCCACTGAAGCTCAACCGCGCACAGCGCCGGCTTGAGTCGTGGATCATGCAGATGGAGATGGCTGGTGTGCCGGTGCGCATCATCATCCTCAAAGCTCGCCAGATGGGCTTCTCCACGTACGTGCAGGCGTGCATGTTCGAGAAGCTCCTGCGCGAGAAGAACTTTCGCGGACTGATCATCGCCGACAACAAAGACCGCTCGAAGCTCTTGCTGCAAATCGCAGATACCGCTCGTACGTCCATGGTCAAGACGTACAACCAGCAGACCAACGAACCCGTGACATGGGACTTCAAGATGAAGTCCAAAGCAACCAGCTCACTTGTATGGACAGACCCGATCCGAGGCGAGATCCACGTAACGTCCGCAGAAACTCCAGAGCCAGGGCGGGGCGGAACGAGGACAATGGTGCATTTGTCAGAAACCGCGCACTGGCCCGACGCAGAACGCAAGCAAGCTGGTGTGATGGCCTCTCTGCCTACATTGCCAGGTACGTACGGATTCGACGAGTCCACCGCGAATGGCGACCAAGGGAAATTCCGTGATGACTTTTGGCGTGCGTGGAAGCAGCGCGACGTCAACCTGCTAGAGCGCAACGATCCGTGGCACGCCGTCTTCTTCGCCTGGTGGGAACACGACGAGTACCGCTGGACGCGCACGTACGGATCCAATCGCGAGATCCCCGCCAAGCTCCTCGAGCAAGTGAACGCATCGCTCGACGAAGAAGAGCGCTGGCTTGTCAAGCAAACTTACATCCGCCGCTTCACGCCTGCTGACAAGTGGGTGAGCGTGGTGGTCAAACAAGGGCGCAAGCTGGTGTTCAACGCAGACGGGTCATTCACGATCAAGACCTGCGCTCCTGAAAAGAAGTCCAAGCTCGTGCGCATGAACGTTGGCCTGCAAAGCGTTGGCATCGATCAACTGCTGTGGCGCCGGCAGAAGATCCAAGACAAAGAGATCGCCAACGATCTCGCGCTGTTCAACCAAGAGTATCCTTCGCGCCCACAGCTCGCGTTCATGTCAACTGGACGGCCTGTGTTCGACATCGAGAAGATCGACTACTTGCTCGCGAAGGCTCGCGACAATCAACCCAAGTTCGTCGGCAGCATGAGAGTGGAAGCTCAATGAACTTCAAGTTCGAGCCTTACGCACGCGGGGGACTTCAGATCTGGAAAGATCCTGAAGAGGGCCGCAAGTATGTGTGCGCGTCCGACACCGCCGGCGGACTTGCTCGAGGTGACTTTGCCGTTGCAGTTGTGATCGAAGGCGAAACCTGCGAGATGGTCGCACGCTGGAAAGAGCGCGATGACCCGCACGTGTGGGGGCCGAAGTGCGCCTGGCTGTCGTGGTACTACAACGAAGCGCTGCTCGCGTTCGAGACCTATCCTTCAGCCCACGGCTACACCGCTTGCATGGAAGCCATCAACAAGGGCTACAAGAAGATCTACAAGCGCCAGCGCCAAGACACGATTTCCAAACAAGTTTCCGAGGTGCTTGGCTGGCACACAAACAGCACAACCAAGCCTCTTCTCATCGACCGCATCAAGCGTGCGTTCGATGACAACTGTGTCATCTATGACGAGGAATTGCTGTACGAATTGCGCGATCAGCGCTGGAACGGCAAGGGCGAGATGGAGTCTCGCGGTCACGATGACATGGTAATTGCATATGGCATTGCACTCGCTGTCCGTGATCAGTCATGGACACGTGGCCTATTGCGTCCTGAGCCAGCAATGCCTAAGACGGAATCAGAACGCTACTGGGCGCGGTACGACCAACGTCAATCTGCGCCACGACCGAAAAGGCGTCTCTTCAATGGCAACTGACATGTTGAATGGCTGGGAGTTCGGAGTGTTGGTGATGACCGCGCTGATGTGCGCATTGCCTATTGTGGCAGTGTGCTGGTCACTTGTGCGCGTAAACCTACGCTTGGCAGAGCAGAATCGCGACCTTATGAAAGCGATGCTCGCGCTCTCAGAGAAGCCACAAGCCGCTTCGGTTGCTGGAGCTATGGAGATCACAGATCGAGAGAAGGTCTCGACTGAGCCGATTGCGCGAGCATACATGGCACGTCGCCCAGCAGGAGCGGGATGATCAATACCAACGAAGGTGACTTGATTCAGATGATCGACAAGCGTGTCGGTCTGCATGAATCACGTCTTGAAAGACTCGCACTCGAAGAGTCGTGGATCTCCAACGTCGCCTTCTGGTCAGGAAAGCAACGCTTCTTCTTCGAGCAGGGCAAGCTCTACGACGCTGCGCTCGATAACCCCGACGAAGCGATCCAGTACAAGATCAACCTCATCCGCTCACGCACGCTCGCTGCCTGCGCGAAAGTGCTCGCGGTCAATGCGAAGTTCCGCGTTCGTCCGCCCACCGGCACTAGCCGCGACCGCGAACTAGCGCAGCTATCGGAGAAGGTCTTTGACCACATCCGCGAAGTGACGGACTTCGAGTGGCATCTCACGATGGCCACGTTGTGGAAGGCCGTGTGCGGCACTTCGTTCCTTAAGGTCCAATGGGATCCTTTCAAGGGCGAGCCGGATCGTTTCTATCTCAGCGATGCTCAAACCAAGCGCGTGATTCCTGAGCAGATGCTCACGAAGGCTATGCGCACAGAGAAAGACCAAGCAGGTCTATTCGAGGACTATGCATCAGGCGATATCAGCTTTAGCGTCCTGTCGCCGTTTGCCGCGTTCCAGGATAGCAGCAGCCGCGACGCGCAGATGATGGGATGTCAGTGGTTCGCAGAGAAGCACTACGTCGACATCGACCGTATCGCGGAGAGATTCGATATCGACCCCAAAGACATCCAGCCGATGGAAGCAGACGCTGGTCTGCGCAACTACGAAGAAGCCATCGCGTTCATGTCGAACGGGTCTGGTCTGTCGCTCGTTGACTGGGCACAGCCGGAAGACAAGCGCGGCAAGCGCACGCAGTACGTTGAGCTTTGGCAGCGCCCCAGCAAGCAATACCCCAAGGGTATGCGCGTTGTGTACGCCGGTGGCCGCATCCTCAACCTGAATCGCGCCGGTGGTCTCGACAACCCCTACGCTGCTGATCGTACAGGCTGGGCGCACATCCCCTACGTCAAGGACGACTGGTGCCCTCACATGGGCCGGTTCTGGGGCGCGTCGCTCGTCGAAGACTTGATTGGACCGCAGTACTACTTGAACGCATCGCGCACGGTGATGATGCAGTTCATGGAGACGTTCGGTCTGCCCAACACCTACGTTGGCGATCAGTCCGGCATCGACACGAACAACATGCCTGTTGGCGGTGGTCGCATCTACCAAGTCAACGAGGTGTCCTCGTTCAAGGTGCAGCATGGTCCGCCGCCGCAGATCCCGCCGGATGTTGCGCGGTTCATGGACACGTGCGAAGCCGACCTCAACAAGGCCGCTGCGCAATCCGAGATCAACGCCGAAGGACTGCCTGGCCAGCTCCGTTCCGGCAGCGCAGTGCGTGCCATCAACGAAGAGCGCTTCATCACGCTAACCGTTCCAGGCAAGTCCACGCTGCGTACCGTTCGCGACGCCGGCAAGATCTCGCTTGCGCTCGGCAAGCTGTACTACGGCGAGAAGCGTTTGATGCGCTACCTCGGCGAAGACAACGAGTGGGTTGTGCAGGAGTTCAGCGGCGCTGATCTGCTCAACGACTTTGTTATCGTTGGCAATCCGTCGGTTGCAGACACCGTGGCCTCTGGCCGCGAAGAGATGCTCGACGCCTTGCAGGCTGGTGCGTTCAACCCACAGTTCGACGATCAGACACGAGCGTTGATCTTGAAGGGCTTGCACTACAACACGAGCGACGAGTTCATCAAGCGCACACTACAAGCCGAGCGTAACCAAGAACGCGAGATCCAAGAGATGATCAAGGATCCGCTGAAGTACGGCGACGAAGGCTATCCCGTCATGGAATGGGAAGACCACGTCAAGGAATCCGCCGTGCTCATCGCCTACATGTACACGCCAGAGTTCAAGCGACTCTCTGTACAGACGCAGGCGCTCATCACCGACCACTGGAAGAAGCATCAGATGTTCATCCAGCAAGCCCAGATGCAAGCCATGCAAATGGCTGAAGCAGTCAAAGGCACCCCAGGCCAAAAAGGCCAAGCGTCCCAACCTACTTTCTAAGTTATGACCGAAACAAACCCCATCAAACCCCGCAGCATGAAGCGTGAAGAACACGCTGACGCTGCATCCATTGGCGCACAGCTCAAGGAGCTGTCGTCATCCCGCGCTGCTGTCGCTGAGAGCACGGCACGCCTAACGCCTCTGTTCCCCATTGAGGGTGAGAACGAGATCGAGGCGTACAACGTCGAGTCCTTGCTCGAGAAGACGACCAAGGAGATCAAGGAGCGCACTGAAGCAGAGAAGGCCAAGGAGAACGAGATCTACACGTTCTTCGTCAAGTGCCGCGTTCCGCACCCTGAAGGCCAACCGTCGCATGGTGTGTACCTGAAGAGCAACCCCAATCGTGGCGTGGTTGGGCCTAATGAGTGGAACTCGGCTTACAAGCCGAAGCACGAAGCTCCGTGGTACGAAGACGTCGTGTGCCAAGTCTGCTTGCGCTACTACGGTCAGCGTACGACCCTGCCGGTATCTATGGTCGCCGGCAAGCCTGGTTCGTTCACGGTTGAGCCTCGTTGGCTGTGGCGTCGCCCTCGCGACACCAAGCGTGCCCAGATCGAAGGCGAGACACGTGCCAATGAACTTGCGTCCCCCGTTCAGAACCAAGGCCGCAGCGAAGCCAACGCTCGTGCAGCCGCAGCCGGATATGAGGTGATCCCGTGAGCGAACAACCGCAACAACCCGCAGCTCCGATCAACTACGCACAAGACAATGCAGTCGTCCGCTTGAAGGTGGATGGCCGCGAAATGGACACGACAGTTGCCGACTTGCGCCGCAGCGCACAGATGGCATCTGCCGCAGAGAAACGTTTGCAGGAAGCGAACTCGCTGAAGCAGCAGCATGCCGGCGCTATCGAGTTCGCCCAGCAGATGGAGACTCTGATGAGAACCAACCCCGAAGCAGCTCTTGCAGAAGTACAGAGACGTGCGTCTCAACTGCACGGGCGCCCGATCGGGGCTGGACAAACCGATGCAAGTTTCGATGACTCCGATCTGGATCCTGTCACCAAGCAGACCAGATCAGATCTCATGCGAATCCAGAGCCAGCTCGCGGATCTCACAAAGTTCCGCGACGAGTTGACCACCAAGTCGCACATGGATCGCATCAAGTCCGTGGTTGGAGCAATGCCGCTATACCAAGGCAACGCGAAGGCACGGGAACAAGCGGAGGTTGTGGTCGCGGCTTACCAAATGGCTAACCCCAATAAGCCGCTGGAGGAGGTTGCTGCCGAGCTGCACGCGATGCAAGCCGACATGCTTTCCGACTTCATGTCTTCGCAACGTGACCAACGGGCTGCAAACACATCCCAACTAGCTGGTATCCCGCCTACAGCCGGCACCCCTGGCCTCACTAGCAACGCTCCTCAGAAGCCTTCCGCCAAGGAGCTGCAGAGTGGACAGTGGCGCTCAGGCTTTAAGAACTTCGTGAGCCAGCTAAAGAACGGTGTGCAGTAGCTCACAACCAAACTAAGGACTGATCCATGTCTGTGACAGCCGACAACGGCGTAAAGTACGCATCAGGACAAGCGTATTACGACCATCTCCTAACTAACTACTTCCTTCAACTCCTGCCGGACGCTCGCAACAACTCGAACGTGCTCTTGAGCATGATCGACAAGCGTCCGACCCAAGCGGTCTCGGGCCGTTTCATCGTATTCCCCGTGCGTTATGGCCGCTCGACCGGCCTCAACAACGTGGGCTACGGTGGCTTGATCCCTGACCCTGGTTCGCAGAATGCTGCTACCTACTCGACCATCACCCGTAAGGGTATGGCTCGTATCGCTTTGGACGGCGACACCATCCGTCACGGTAAGACCAACGGTGGTGCCTATGCCGAAGCGATGCAGATCGAGATGGAAGGCATCATTGACGACATCATGATCGACCGCTCTCGTCAGGTCCACAATGACGGTTCGGGTCGTATTGCTGAAGTCAAGACGGCTGGTTCCACCACCACGCTGACCCTTAAGGTGAACTCGTCGATTGAAGGCGCTGCGACCACTCGCGCCGCCGGTACGCTCGACAAGTACATCGAGAGCGGTATGCGTCTGGCCAAGTTCAATAACGCTGGCGTTGCCTCTGCTTGGGATGCCAGCAACTATGTGATCGTTGTAGACCAAGTGGCTGTTAGCGGATCGGATGTAACCATCACCGCTAATAGCACGACTGGTAGCGCGATTACGTTCACTGCCAGCTCCGCAGTTGGCGATTGGATTGTGCGCGCTTCTTCGACCGCAACTCCGACCGCTGCTCAACCCATCCGCGACACGGCTTACCGCCGTGAAATGATGGGTATTGGCGGCGTGTTCTCGGACACGGGTACGTTGAACGGTATGGTCGGTAGCGGCTCGCAACAGTCGGCTGCGGAAAGCGACGTGGTTACCTCGACCACGTTCTTCCAAGGCATTGCCTCGACGCAAGACTTCAACAAGGCAATCGTGCTCGACAACGGTGGCGCGGGTAACCGTCCGCTGACTGAAGAGCTGATGCAGCAGGCCATCTCGGACGCCGAAGAAATCAACAACGCCAATGTGGAGTTGCTGCTCTCGTCGTTCCCGACCTACAACTCGTACGTCAAGTTGCTGACGCCGGACAAGCGTTACAACAACACGCTCGAGTTGGCCGGTGGCCACAAGACGCTGACCTTCAACGGCATTGGCTGGGTGAAGGATCGCTTCTGCTACCAGAACCGCGTGTACTTCATGGCCATGGACCAGTTCCACATCCTCGAGACTTCGCCGCTCCAGCCGTTGGTTGGCGGTGACGTCACGACGTGGGAGCGTCTCCAAGACCTCGACAAGTACTGGCGTGGCTGGACGTGGGAAGACAACATGATCGTGGAAGTCCGCAACCGCACGGGTGCAGTTCTGACCGAACTGGCATCCTGAAAGGAGGCGTACTTCTATGGCATCAGTTCTTACCAAGAACAGTGGCCTGAGTGGGCGCTACAAGTACGATGTGCTGAATGGTCAAATCCAGCAACTGCCTTCTGAGGTAGCGGCTGGATGTGCAACCCAGTTGACGCTCAGTGCGTCGGCTGGTGTGCAACAGACAATGACCATCGCTACTGCGGCTACCTTGAACGGTAACGGTTTGCAGGTTGTCGGCAGATTTACTGCCGTTACTCCTTTCAATCCGTGCTTCACCGTTAGCGTGGCAACGACGACGTTTAACTACGTAATCGAAGGATGGGACCACTTTGGTGATCCGATCCAAGAAGTTGGCGGCAAGACATCCACGACACTGACGGTTCACCGTTGCTGGCGTGTATTCAGCGCAATCAAGTCAATCACCGTAACCCGTACCGATGCGAACGCCGGCACCCCGACGCTCGACTGTGGTACTAACTTTACGGTAGAGACGGCAACGTCAAACACCGTATGGGTTCGTCCGTTGCCTTTCAAGGTTGCTACGTCCCAAGTGCTTGGCGGCTGTCAGTTGCTAAGTGTTGGTGCGTGGACTGCGCCTGCCAACTGGGCGATCAACGTATGCAAGACGGTTGTCGGTGGCGCTGGCCAAACGACGCAGGCCGACGTTGCATTCACTGTCAACAACCCTTACGGCTGGACTCCCAATCGTCTTGCCCGTGAAGGCTTGGCCGTTGTCTTGAGCAACGGTTATACGGTCGCCGCTGGAGCTACGCCGACCTGGCGTTGGTTCTGGACAAACGCCGCAGTAGACAACACGTGAGAAAGCGCGTCGAACTACAGTCTGAAGTAGCTCGGCGCACCATTCGGTGGAGGCCGCAGGATCCCGTCTGGGCGCCTGTGGCCTCCCTCGAGCGTGCTCGCCGCGCACTCAGGGACTACGATCCTTGCCTGTCCATCTGGTGGTCGCCTGTGCGTAGGCACAACGACGAGCAGCCTGGGCGTTGGCGGGTCGTGCGATATTCATTCAACACCGGCGAATGGGATACGGTCTTCTATTGGGAGGGCGACAACGGGGAGTTCCTCGGCTCGTTCCACAAAGAGACCCTCCTTGCGCGGGTGCAGGCGTGTGACCTGACGAAGCAGGGCAAGAACCTGCAACAGGTCTCAGATGAGGTGGATCACCACAACGACCGCATCAAAGCCAAGCAGAAGTCTGAGGCTGCGGAGCGTGCGTGGCGTGTGGCCCACGAGAAGGCAGAGCATGCGACCGGCTTGAAGCGCACATACGCGACAAGCAAGGTTGACGCGCAGTAGCCTTTCTCGCTACAACACTAGGGGGGTACTGTGAACGTCAGCCAATTCATCGCCGAGGTTCAGGATGTGCTCGATGATCCGAGCGCAGCAAAGTACCCCATTGCCTCCATCGTGCGACACGGTGACCGCCAACTGCGCGGCCTGTATCGCACGATGGTGGAGGCGAACAAGGAGTACTCCAACTTCACCATGTGTGTGGATGGTGCATCAGCGACCCAACTGATGACCAATGTGTGGGAGTACCGCCTGCCGACTTGGGTCATGGCGTGTTGCCGCGTGTATCGCCGCGATTCGGATCCGGCATCGACACCGACCTTCAGCCCGTACAAGTGGTCGCCGCTGGGTAGTGTGCGCCAAGGGATGGAGATCCCGAAGTGGGTGGCCAACGACCGTCTATCGCACTGGTCGTGGGAGGGCAACAACACCCTTCGGTTGTGGAACCAGAGCACCGCTCAGGACTTGATCCTGCGTGTCGCTGTCCGTCCGCCTAAGATGTTCAAGGGGCGCATCGCTACGGTGTCTGCGACCACGACCATCCTGTACCTGCCGGCGCCGATCTACGGCGAGGTAGAGCCGGAAGAGGGCGCGTACATCAACAGCGACTGGCAGGTCACCAGCACCTCGAACATCAACGCTACGCACTTCGGTGACGTGCGGCGCTGCATCTACAGCACGGCGACAGCCTTGGTGTCCGGCGCTCGGCAGCACGAGCTGACGTTCGATTCCGCGTTCACCAACGCCCTTGCAGCAGATGACACGGTCGAGACGATGGTCATGCTGCCTGACCAGCACTGCCGCTACCTGGTGCTCCGCACCGCGCAGGCGTGCTTGCAGAAGAAGAATAACATCCCTGGCATGAGGGCTATCCAGCCTGAGCTTGCCGAGGAAGGATCAAAGTTCATGACGTACGCTGGTGGGCCACGAGATGCGCGTGGGCCGTCGGTGTATAAGCGAACCTTGCACAATCGCGGACCGTTCGACCCTGATCGCATCAACTACTGGTGGTACTGATGACTAGCTTTCGCGCAGCCGCTTGTACTCGTGTAATGCACTGGAACAATACCGAGGCAACAAACCTGATCTACCCGACTAACAAGGTCATGGGCGAGCGTGATACTGCGGGAGCCTTGTACACTTACGCAGACACGCGCACTGCTACACGCAACGTGGCAAACAAAGCCGCGTTCTTGGACGGAAGCAACAAGTACGCAGTCATTCACTCGTTGCACATCCATAAGACTGGCGGAGCGCACACGGTGAGCATCAAGTCGTTTGATGGAAGCGTTGATTTGGTTCCTTCAATGGATGCCTCGGCTGCTGGTGAGACGTACAACTTTGGCAACGGCCTGTTGATCCATGGTGGCTTCGCTCTTCAACGCAGCGACGCTTCTATCGAATGCACACTGATCTGGAGCCTGCTAGAGAACTGATGTGGCTGACGCACCCGACCGCGAAGACTATCGGATTGTACGCCAGCTAGATCTTTCTGGCGGCGTCAATGACTATCTAAACCAAGCGCTCGTTGGCGACAATCAGACACCTGATTGCCTCAACGTAGAGTTTGATCGCGGTTCGGTGGATACCGCCCAAGGGTCCATCAAGTTCAACAACCAGACTGCGCCGGCCTCGTCGATTCTCTGCAAGAGCAGCAAGAACCCGATGGCTGTGATGTCGCAGCCTCTGGCTTGGCGTGTAGCGCAGGACACCACTCCCGTTGAAGTTCCGATGCAGGGGTATGCGTACATCCCCTACAACGAAGCTACGGACATCGGCGGGGACTTTGCGTACGAGTCGATCCTTGCTTCTTCCGATCCGTACAACCGCACCTACCACAATCGTCGCGGTAAGAGCTTTGAGTTCAACGTCAGCTTCCGTGTGCCGCAGGAGGAGCGGTTCTTTGAAGCGCCGGCAACTGGCAGCAACCCGTCCAACAACGACACCCAGACCGACCCTGGTGGTACGGAAGAAGAAGGCGGCAAAGACGAAGAGACGCTAGAAAGCATTGCTGCTCCTGCGATCACGATCAAGCCGCCCAACGGCTTCGACGAAGCGCTCGACGAATGCTTCATGATCATTCAGAAGGGGGGTGATCGTACGTCACCGATGTCATGGGCCTTGGGCATCGTGAACATCGGAACAGGTGCGGGGCTAGAGCTTGCGCCGCAACCGCGTCCGACGAACTACGCGCTCGTGTTCATGTGGTACGACAGCGCCGGCTGGGGTCACCACTTGCCAACGAATATGCGCTATTCGCTGGACAACGGAAACCCGACTGTAGCAGGCAAGTACAGCACGCAGGCGTATCGCGCCATTGTCATCCATCGCTACGTCGAGACAGGCAAGACGTACCACGTCGCCGTCAAGTTGCAGTTGGACTCTGGGTCGCCTGGCACAACTCAAGGCGTCGCAGTGCTGCCGACCTTTGCTGGCAACGGCTACTTCCAAGTGCACGTGCAGGAAGAGCATGGCGCCTTCAGCACGCACAGCTTCTTCGATGGTGGATCATCGGCTCGTGTTGGCCTAGAGATCCTGAAGGGGCCGATTGGCGACGTTGCTGCAACCGAGTCGGCAAGCGCACACGATTCGCTGCGCTACCTGTGCCGCTACGGTATTCGCTACAGCGGCAAGGATCCGATCTTCCTTGGCCTTGGTCAGCGCTTCACGCCTTGGGACCGAGCAGGCTTCGTTCCGTTTGGAGCGGACTGTGCGCCGATGCGAGCCGGCGGCTACTCGATGGCTGACCGCACAGTCAGCACAGTGCTTGGGTTGTATGGGCCGAACTACATCCCGCTCAACACATCGCATAGCACCCTAGACCGTGGCTTCATCAAGGTGTCGCACCTTGTCGGCAACGCGGCAAGTGGCCCTGGAAACTATGATCCGGCTGGTGTGTATCCGGCTGCAACGCTTGGCGCTGTAGAAGTCGCTGGACGCTATCTGAACTGGGAAGGACTTGGAGCTTCTACCGGCATTGGCGCTTTCAACGAAGAGGCGCTACGTGGATACCGGCTAGCTTATACAGCAGAAGACGCGGATCTGCGTGGCGCAGTACTGACCATCCTCAACTACGAGATTGCGCCCAACGCAGGCTTCAATGTGCTTGGCGGCACGATTGCCTCGAACTTTCCAAGCAACTGGACTAGCGTATTCGATGGCGGCGTGACTGACTTCCCTGCGTTGATCCAAGCGTTCCGCTGGAACCAGCGCAGCATCGAGATTGGTCAGGTTAAGTTCTGGAAGTCGCCGCGAGACTACACGTCGACCGAGACCATCAACGGCGTGACGCAGGTGACCGTGCCTGTATCGCGTCGTCGCATGAGCCTTGGCATGTCCCTCGACCTGCGTGATGTCACAGAGCCGGACATCAATGAGCTGGTCGCGTACTGGCCTTGCAGCGACAGCGAAGGCGGCACGCTCGAGGAGAAGATCATTGGTGGGCCGCGCAATGGTTTCCTTGCGCCCCTAGGCAATGTCATCAGCAAGGGCGGCGGTCGCGGCGAGAACATGATGTTCTTGTCTGGCGAAGGCGAAGCTCTGACCTTGGACCTGTCAGAGAACAGCGTGTTCCAGCGCGAGCTGCTCAACATGCTTCGCGACGATCACCGTGGCTTTGGCTTTGAGATCACGTTCGTCCCAACAGAAGCCTTCTATGGCTTGTACACGTCCGAGCCTTGGATTGGACCTAACAGCGTTCTAGGCAATGGATCGCGCCCTGCTGGCGTTCCAGACCTCGTCACGTGGGAGTACAAGGAGGATGGTCTCGACCGTTCTTCGATGCCGCGTCCGCTGCTGACGCTCGGGCACCGTGGCTTCTATGCGTACGCGGCGCAGTCGATCCCCACGTTCTTCCAAGAAGCTCAAGCGTTCCACGTCGAAGTCGGCATTGATGTCGACAACGACGATAAGAAGCCCGTACAGCACCTGTCCGTCGCGCCTTGGTATATCGACGGAGCTACATCGCAGAAGACATCGCGCTACGGAGAAGGCCAGCCGTGGGTCGGCAAGCGTGTTACGCTACAGGTTGGCATCGTGCCTGCTTCGTACACTGATAGCTTCGCTGACGAGTACGATGTGTACATCGCGCTGAAGGACAAGGAGTCTTTCAAGCCAGAGGTCGGCGATATCCCTAACGGCGAGTTCACCTACTACAGCCAGATCTATTCGCCTGGCTATAGCTCTGCCACGAACTACTATTCGCAGGAGACCATCCGCATCCCGCGCAAGCAATTGATGCGGTCAGTGCTGACCATTGGCGGTCGGTGGAACTGCAAGGCCAATCGAGACGATGCACGCGCTCTCGGCATTCACGAGATCAGCGCACGCATGCTGGTCGATGAGATCCGCTGGTTCGGCACTTCGCCTGGTGGCGCTCTGCCTTCAAGCTCTGGCCGTCAACTGTACGGACGTAATGGCAAGCTCGAGGGGCAGAACTGTTTGCCGCCTCGCGAGCTGGTGAAGGATGATCTGCGCCAGCCTTTGGGCGAAGGCGTGACGGCGTGCAACGTCGTTCGCGGCAAGCGTCAGGTCACCACAGCTAGCACGGCAACGTTGTACTCCAGCACGCCGGCAGAGAACTCGCGAGCGATCCTCAACGGCTACCTCGAGATCGAAGGCGACGTCAAGAAGCTCACCGTCGAGGAGACGATTGGCACTCCTACTCGGGAGCTGTACTTCATCGAGTCGGTTGCAGCGAACGCGCAGTCCTTGCAGCTAGGCACCGCCTACGCTGGCAACAGCCGCGACAACGCCACTGCGTACATCACGAAGCTGTTTGGCTACTTGTCGTTCGCCACACCGTTGACGGACAACCAGCGGTTGTACTTGGGCAAGGGCGAGGGCTATGACCCCGCGATCCGTACGGTCAATGACGTCATTATGACGCAGGCGCTGTACGACAACGAGACCTCGTTTGGTGGGCAGTGGAAGCTACGCATCTACTCGCCTCTCAGCTCGATCAGCGGCGAAGAGCTGTTCCCCTCGTGGACTCGTGGTCTGGCAACCGAGCGTCGCTACCAAGACGACGGCATCCTTGGGTTGCATGGGTTCAACGACAAGATCTACGCGGGTGTGCGCGGAAGCCTGTACGAGGCCGATGACCGTTGGCGCGATGATGGCCCGACGTCGCACCTGACTAGCAGCCTAGAGTTCCGCGCCAAGGACTTGTTCGGTCGCGTGCGCGTGGGCGAGCAGCAAGACCGTGTCGAGTTCACGAACATGGCTACGGGGCGCGGTGGTCTCGCGCTTGAAGCTGACACGAACGACGCCTATGCGTATGTCTTTGACTGGTGGGGCAAGCTCAACCAGATCAACGAGGTGCAAGGCGTTGCATGGCTGGGTGATCCGTCGTCGTACGAAGGTGTACGCGCTCAACGCCCAATCGTGTCTGGCACAGGTTCGGCTGCTGACCTGACGTACGGCAAGACATCTCTTTCGCACGTCAACTACGCTGGCCCAGGCGCTTCGTCCGAGTTCAGCAAGATCGTGCCTGGTGTCTACATCCAAGCCGGTTCGTTTGTTGGCCAAGTGTCGCAGGTCGTAACAGCTACGGCTACGACGCTTGTTGTCAATGTGTACTCGTGGTTCAGCAGTGCAGGCATCAGCAACACTGGGCCTGCTGCCGGCACTGGGTACGTAGTGTTCCTGCCAGGGCACAAGACCAACTTCCAGCTACGCTACGTCAATGGCTACCCGCAGCTTGCGTTGGGCAGCGCAGCCCAGTACGACGACGGTGCAGCCACGCAGAGTCTGTACCCAGAGAAGGGTCTGTACACCGCAACGTCAACCGTGCGTGTGTCGGCTGATGAGTGGCACCATGTGCGTTTTGTGCTGCCGTCAGTGGACAACGGCACGTGGTGGCGAGTGGCTCGCTGCTACGTCAATGGCAAGAAGGTGGATGTCGCGACGTCGCATGTCCAGCTTGGTGCGGTTTCTGCTGGTGACGACCGTTGGCTGTACCTAGACATCTCGTCTGCGACTGGACAGTTGGACTACGTCAAGCCTAGCTCGACTTCCAACAAGCTGGTGCTTGGCTGTCTGCGTGATGGCTATGCAGCGCGTGAGAACAACTTTGGTACTCAATCGCGCCTTGTGCCGCCGCGCTACGCCGGCTGGATGCACAGCCTTGATGGCCGTCTTGCGAACGTGGCAATCTCGAAGATGCCGTTCACGGCGGACTACGAAGACTTCGATCCGTACTCGATCAGCTACCAGCAGCCTGGCCTCGCGCAGGTCTTCAATGGCATTGGCGTAGAGGGCGGCATCGGGCACTGTGTGTACGACCAAGTGTCGTTCTTCTCGGGCGCGATCATCAGCCACCCATTCGTGTCCGTGTTCCACGAGATGGGCAACCAAAGCAAGGCGTACAGCTTTGCTGAGTACGGCAGTCAGTTGTTCGCGACTAACGGCTACAAGCCCGTCCTCGTGGTCAACGGTAAGGGCCAGTTCGCTGGCGTGCCGCCTCCGCTTGCGGAGCTTGACTTCACGACTGAGCGTACGGGGCTGTGGCGTCTGTCGCAGAACGCGAGCTTCGAGCAGTGGGATCCGATCAGCTCGGGGCGCAACCGCTACCACATGAACAACGTCGGCAACTGCTACTTGAGCGGTGACGTTGGCAGCGCGATGGTGTGGTCATCGAGCACGTTCTTCGGGTTCAAGTTGCTGTGGAAGCCGCGCCGCGTAGATGGCCGGAACCAGATCTTCCGTCGTGGCACGGACGCCAACAACGGTGGCCCGTTTGTCGATTGCGTAGATGGCAAGATCCGCATTGGCTGGTACGACATCGGACTGAAGAAGGAAGTGTGGGTGGAGACAGATGGACCAGTCGTGAAGGCTGGCCAGCTCAACTACTTGCACGTGCGTAAGTCGTTCCCCATTGCCGACCAGATGGGTGGCTGGGGCGGCGGCAACTGGCGCAACAGTTATCTGAGTCGCGGTAGAATCCGTCGCGTCCCGATCACGTGCGGCATCAACAACGGCCTGTACCCAGGGCAAGAGTTCACGGCGACTGGTGCAGCAGACCGCTTCGGTCGCGTTGTGCGCATTGACTACGAGACATACCCGCCTGCTGTTGGTACTGCCGGTGTAATGGAGTTCGTGATCTACGAGAACAATGCGTTCTGGGACACGCTGGCTATCAGCACGGTATTGACCGGCAAGGTAATCGGAACTATCGGATCGACTGGTGGTCCAGTTGGCGAGGTCACCGTAACCGGCAGCATCATTCGCCCGATGAACGACATCTGCGTTGCGCGTTACTGGCACAACGAAGATGACCAAGGCGACTGGTGGAAGGGTGCAGGCGTGCCAGCGTACTCAGGCTGGTACTACGCAGATCCGTTGCAGATGCGCAGCAGCGCTGGCGTTGACGACACTGGCAACCCATACACGCCAACACTCGACACCCCGCTGCGTGAGTTCGACCATCGCTGCTTCACCTCGTTTACGACGGACGAGTATGCGATTGGCTCGAGCGCTACAACCAACCGACTCCCCAACCCGCACACCTTGTCAACATGGCGCGGGTTCAAGGCAACAGGATTGATCTCGTTGCCAGAGACTCGATGGATTGGAACTGGTACTGCTGGTGAGCTAAAGCTCTTCTACGACACAACAAGCGGCTCGCCGCCTACGCCGCTGTATTGGCCTGTGCATGATGCCGAGGCCGAAGGCTGCATCTTTGAGTTCGCTGACTACTACGACTCAGCCGACGCGACGGCGTCTGCGTACAACGGCAAGCAGTACCTCGTGTATGACTGCTCCGAGCCTGTTGGCGGCGGTACGTTCATCTTCAAGATTCAGTTGCGGACAGTGTTGGGTGGAACAGCCCCCACATTCCCAACTGATAGGGCAATGGTTGGCGGTGTGTTCATCGGCACGCGCTTGGTCAAGAGTCAAGACTTCGACGAGAGCACGAACCCTGACACATCGCAGCAGCAGATCCAGTTGTTTGGATCGAGCAACACAACGGACTACCAGCCGTTTGACGCCGAGATGTTCTCGTTCGGCTACGTCATGGCGCCGGCGAATGCTGGCAACGGACTAAGTGATGCCTATGTGTTCGAGTACCGCCCGACCAAGATTCCAGGCGGTGCGCCGACTACGGATGCTAATGACGATCCCATCCTTGTGGGTGGCGACACGTTCTTCAGCAACACGGTAGACCTTGGTCGCTCAAGCGGCGCGTTCACATACAACCCGCTGCGCTACTTGCCAGGCACGCTGCACTTCCACGCTCGCAGCTACACAGACGATACCTTCTCGACCTTGTCTGCTGGCGAGGTGCTGACAGGTACGCAGCACACGCAGGTCAATGGCGTTGCGTACGACCTCACAGTCTCGAGCACGTGGCCGTTGTACGGCTACGACACGATGAACTATGTGGCGTCGAGTTCGCCAATTGGCAATCGCTACTGGCAACCGCCTACGACGACGCAGCCCAACACGCAGGTACAGGTCAGCGCGACGTCATGGCAAACGCAGATCTCTGCCGCGTACTTCCGCATTGACTCGACTGGTGGGCCAGAGTCCTCGCTGACGTGGCGCTACATCCAGCCCTCCGAGGTCTGGCTTGGGAAGCGCTACATCGCGGTCGCGTTCTATGATCCGATCCAAGGAGTGGTGGGTAACGCCTCGCCCATCCTTGAGGTCGACCCCGCCGGCAACGACGTATCGAACGACGCTGGTCCGATCATCATCACGCTGACCAACATCCCGACTGGGCCGAAGGGCTGCGAGGTCTGGGTGTATTGCAGCGTGGCTGACGGCAATGCCGGAACCCTGTACCGCGTAGCCAAGCTGGCCAACGGAACTGGGCGCTACTCAATCGAGGTGCCTGACGACCAGATCGTCCTTGGCCCCCCGCTGGAGTTCAACAACTACGAGCCGCCGCGTTGCGACCTAGTTGCCTCGAGCAAGAGCCGCATGCTGTACGGTGCACTCGCTGTGCAGCCAGACGGCATCTCGCCCTCGCGTGTGGGCTTGCCTGGTGCCGTGGACTTCCTCAAGACGTTCCGCATCCAAGGCGGCAACGGCGACAGGATCACCGGCATGTGCGAGTTCGACGGGTTCTTCGTCGCTGCCAAGCGCCGCGCCCTAGCCTCCGTAGACTTTGCAGGCGACAACTTCGCGGTGCCGGACTTGATCTCGTCTGGCGTTGGCTGCATCGCGCACCCGACCATGCTGGCGAAGGACAACCTGCTGTTCTTCATGTCCGACCGTGGACTCCAAGTCTGCATGCGTAGAGGCGTCACGAACCTCGCCGAGCCGCAGTACATTGGCGACAACGTCAGTACGTTCGTGCAGGACGACGTTGACAGCCGCGCTCTCGTGCGTGCGTACGCAGCCGTGAACCGCAAGCGGAACCAGTACACGCTGTCGCTCAAGGGATTGGGAGAAGATCGGCAGTCCCGCCGTATCACGCTAGACCTGACCGACGAAGGGCCGGTGTACAGCCTGTACCGCCTGCCCAACGTCACGGCTCTGGCCTCCGTGCAGTCCAAGTCCAACAACGTGGAGCGCCTAGTCGGTGGCACCGAAGAGGGCTTCGTGGTCTGGATGGATCGCGAAGAGACGCCGTTCGCTATGCGTGGACAGCAATACACGCTCTATGGAACCATCTACGGGAAGGCTGTGTTGCAGGTGTTTGATCCTGTGACCGGCTACGGGTTCCGCGCTGCGTACCCCACGATGATGGACCGCACGCTGGAAGGCTGGCGCGGAGTCACAGCGTCGTATGTGGATGCCGATGGCACCACACGCGAAGTCCCGATCCTGTCGTGCCAAGACAACATCGTGCACTTTGATCGACCGCTGCCTGCTCCCATCCCTGCGAGTGCAACGCTGGGCATCGGTGGCGTGCCGGTCTACTACGAGACGCCGTGGGCGGAGATGGGGAACAGCGAGACCCGCAAGGTGCTCATGTACATCAACTTCGTCTTCGGCAAGGAGCAGGACGGCGAAGTCATCGTCAAGGTGTACACGGACTGGGACAGCGACAACGTGAAGGCAGAAGCCACGTTGGATCTGACTCAGACCGAGCATGAGGTTACACTCAGCGGTGTGGACGGACGCTGGTTCAAGGTCTCCGTTGAAAGCGCTCCGCTGAACGTCGGACTCAAGTTCACTCTGTCAAGCATCACATACCGCTTGATCGACACAGACCAGGTGTAAGATGTACCAACAAGACTACAACTTCCAAGGGTTCAACGTAGGTGGGGCGGCGCAGGGCAGGGACATCCCGCTGATGCCGAAGGAGATCTACAAGGGCCAGTACGGCCTGCCGGCGATCTACGACTACATCACGAAGGGCACTGGACTCGCGCAGCAGAACCTGATGCAGGCGTACCGCCAAGCGTACGCAGCTCGCGCTGCCGGCGTTGCTGGTTCGTACGGCTTGCAGATGGACCAGCTCGCCTCTGACATGGCGGGGCAGGGGTTGAGCAGCGACCTCGTGCGTCGTATGTCTGCACAGCAGCGCGGCGCATCGCTACAGCAGTTGGGCCAAGCCAAGGGCGAGGCTGCTGCTGGGTACTACGACCAGATGGCTGGCTTGATGAAGGGCACGGGCACCGAGCTTGCCGCAGCGAAGCAGGCAGAGATCGAGCAGCTCATGGCGCCGATCATTGCGAAGTACACAGCGGACGCCAACGTCAAGGCATCTAGAGCGCAAGGCTTCGGCTCGGCGCTGGGTGGCTTGATGCAGGGCTTGGGATCAATGATCTGAGGTGACCTATGGCTGAGTTTCAGTTCTACCGTCCGCAGGCCAACGCACTTGAACAACTCTGGTCGCAGTACGCTGCGGCGAAGAAGGATTCGCTGGGTACTGCTTTGAGCGCTATGGCGCCTGGGCTGGCAGAGGGTCTTACCAACATCGGCAAGAACCTTGAGACTGAGCGGCAACGCAAGTTTGAAATCGAGAACCGCGAGGACATCCAAGCGTTCCAGAAAGGCGAGCGTGAGGCTGGACAGGACTTCCAAACGATTGAGCGTATTTCGTCTCAATACTTTCAACAGGGTGAGCGCGCTCTAGATCGGCAGACCCAGAGAGATCTAGCCAAAGATGAAGCCGACGCTCGAAAGACTGCCAGCGATGCAAAAGCTGCCGCCGCTAGATCTGAAGTAACCGCAACCTTGGTGGCATACGGAGAAACTCCAGAGCAAGCAGCAAAGAATGCCTTCCTCTATAGCGACTCCACCGCAGCCGCGAATGCTAAAAAGGCCGAATTAGAAAGGCTAGACA
>Ga0102921_1000137_pt1 | contig 23934 bp, 20 predicted proteins | sample Colrivmeta156802_FD_78205 | JGI IMG/M metagenome (GOLD analysis project Ga0102921, IMG submission 78205) | Estuarine microbial communities from the Columbia River estuary - metaG 1568-02 | ecosystem: Environmental > Aquatic > Marine > Intertidal zone > Estuary | place: USA: Columbia River...
CAGTTCAAACCTTCCCGGGAGCATGCGAATTAAAAATGGACGGTGAGGCCTTGATTCCTGCCGTACATTACCTTGTTGCGCCCAATTCGGGTTCTTCTTGTGCTGAATTCGATGGTAAAAAAGGGAAGACGTATCGCGTGGTTACCTGTAATCCTGAGACACTGTATAAATCCACCACAAGTTTTTATCCATGTCCAAAGAATGTTATTTTGGCGGTTCGATTATTTGGGATGAGTTCGGTTAGTTTAAAAGTCATCAAGACACGTTTACGCGAATTGAGTGCATTTGCTCCCGTGATGGAAATCACTAGGGATAAATTTACGTGGTCTGTGAGTCAAACAGCAAATGCTTTTCCATTCGTGCAAGTGCAAGATTCGGTATTTGAGCGAATGAACGAAGGCACTATTGAACTCCACATCGAAACACGTCTTTTGAAAGATCATTCCGCTAAAAATGTCATTGGATATATCCCGGCCAGAAAACACGCGAAGAAGAAACCTTTCTTATTTATTACAGCACATTACGATCACCTTGGAAGAATGGGTCAAGCGAGTTATTTTCCGGGTGCTAATGACAATGCAAGTGGAAATGGGATGATTTTTTCCATCGCACAGGAGTTGCTTAAAAACCCTTTAGATCATTACAATGTCGTTTTCATTGCCTTTGCTGGTGAGGAGATCGGTTTGTTAGGGTCAAAATACTTTGTGGAACATCCACTCGTTCCGCTTAAGAAGATTCGTTTTATGTTGAACATGGATATTATGGGGAGCGGTGAAGATGGCATTACCTGTGTGAATTCTACGCTTTTCAAAAATGAATTTGACCGATTGTTACAATTAAACGAATACGGTAAATGGTTAACACTCATAAAACCGAGAGGTCCAGCGGCGAACTCAGATCATCACTTCTTTACGGAAGCGGGAGTTCCAGCATTTTTCATTTATACGATGGGGCCAAATAAGAATTACCACGACATTTACGATAGTTATGAGGCTTTATCGTTTGGCAAATTCAATGAAATTCAGCACTTAATGCTAGAATTCATCCGTGGATTTTAAGCGGCGGACAATAAACACGGTCTGAACAACAATCAAGGTCAATGCCAAACCAAGTAAGTGAAGCACGAGATTATTGGATTGATTTGTATAAATCAAGGCGAGGCAAACAGACAAAAAGGACAACAATTGTACAGTAATCATAATGAGTAATCGGAAGGTATCCGCTTGCGGATCTACTTTTTTCTTTGCGTACAGAATCAATAATCCGATTAGTTCAATGAAAGCAGAAGTTCCGATGCAAAAAAGGGCGTCACTTTGGGTCACGTTCGACCAATTCGACAGTGTGAACAGATAAAAACTTCCAAAAATCAAAAGGTATATTCTCCCTAGCCTCAAGGCAGATTTATTCATCATTTTTCTTGGAAATTTCAGTGACTTCTCGAATGACAATGTATAATCCCATACCGACACCAGTCAAACCCAAAATAATGGTCCACCAAGGTGTTTCCAATTTAAATTTAGTATCTAAAAAGTATCCTAAATAAGAGAAAGCGGTAATCACACCTGCCATTTGCAGGCCAGCGCTCGTTAGTCGTAAATAAGGAGAATTGTTAAGCTTTGGATTTGGCTTTTGATTACTCATTGAAATCAAAGTCTGATTTCATGCTTGTATTTGAAACGGGAGATTTCATTACGCAAGCGCCTTCAAAATAAGCACCTTCTTCAATCGTTAACTTCAATGTTTGAATATCTCCTTTGATTCTCGCTGTTGCGTGAAGCACTAGTAAGTTTTCAATGGTTAACTCACCATCCATGGCTCCATCAACTTCCGCATTCACACAAACCAAGTTTCCTTTGATTTTACCAGATGTACCAATCATCACCTTTCCTGAACAAGAAACGTTTCCAATGATTTCTCCTTCTATCAACAAGTTTGAATCTGAAACGATGTCGCCTGTAATTTCAGTACCGGATAAAATTTTATTTAATCGATCGCTTTGATCGTGTGTTGCATTTCCACCAAATAACTCTTTTCTTAACATAGCGGGCTAATAATTATCGTCGTAAAAAACTTTATATTCATCAAATTTCGACGTTTCTATTAACTTTTTCAAATTTTCTTGATTAATTATGAAAATTTTATTGTTTTGGAAGTCATCTAAGTATTCAAATCCGGCTTTGTAGGCATTGATGTACTCTCCTGCAATTTTAGCAGATTGGAACTCTTGGACAAGGACAAATTCTTTTTCAGTGACGGTCATTTTTTGAGAAACTTTCACTTTTGCTAACTTAAATCCTTTGTTTGAAAAGTCCGAGATTGCATTTCTTGCTTCTTCAATATCCTCATCCTCATCGAGCAGGACAATAACGTATTGTACCGAATTAGGAGACATGGTAAAAATGGATTTTTTCTCAAAGTCTACTGGTACAGACTTCGAGTAACCATTTTTAATGATGGCAAGCATTTCTTTTGCTCGTGTAGCTTGTTCGCTTGTTGGTTTTTCCTCAATGATGCGATTCAAACGCGGAACGAGGTCTTTTTTGTCCTCGTTTAACTGACCATAAGCGAGCGCATTTAGCAACATGTATTCAGCTCTAAACGCATTGGAAAGGTCATTATCTACGATTAATTGTGTTTCTGCTAGAACTTGAGCATAGCTTTCTTGATTATACTTCTCTAAAAGTTTGACAAATTTCTGTTGATCTTTTAGCGCACTTTCTTTCTGTTTGACATAAAAATCGGGGTCTCTAAAGAAATTGGCTGCATCTGACGATGGGTAATTTTTCAGAATGTAATTCTTAAAGGTTTCCGCTTCCGCTGTGCCTTCGTTTAATTTGTACAACTGAAAAGCTGCAGATAAGTCCGTTGGATTTTTCTTGAACATATCCAGAATGGCTTGAAACTGTCCAGCGGCAAGTTCCAACTCTCCAAGTACTTCTTTGTAAAGAATTCCGGCAGAGTAGCGCGCCTCTAACAATCGTTGTTCGGATAGTGCAAAGGACGAATCCGTAAGGGGAATGTTCTTTCTTAATACATCAATCGTCAGTGAATCTTTTGTTGGGTTATTTTGAGCCGTGAGCGCAGATGAATCTTGATTAGCTGCATTTAAGGAAGGGTCATTCAGAACGATTTTCTCACTGCGTCTCCAATCATCCTCATTATCGCGTTGTCCCCAAAGTTTACGGAATTCGTTGTAACCATCTTCTCTTAACTTCGGATTATTGAAAATAAATTTGTTGGCATTATTTACAGTTCCAGTAGTTGCTTGATTTTGTTGCAGGGCTAGTAATTTCGCTGCTTCCTGTTCTTTTCTTCGTTGTTGTTCACGTTTCATTTCCTTCAGGGTTTCCTTCAAGAAATCTTCTCTATCTTTCTCAGACATTTTGGCGATTCGTTGAACAGAATCCTCAAAATTTGCCGTTTCGACGGCCTTTACTAAATCAGCTAATTTGGCCGCTTTATTTTTTACGAGGTCACCATTTGGATAATCCTCGCTGATGAATCGAGCACATGAATCATAGTATTTCTGTGCCGAAACGTAGTCCTTCGTGTTAAACGAAAGATCTCCCAGCTTTTCGTAGGACATTGCCTTTTGGCGTTTATTCGTCGTGGAATAAAAGGCTGATTCTGTTAAATAGGATTTTGCTTTCGCCTTTTCATTTCTATTTAATTCAACCATTGCCATGGAATAGTAAATCTGATCTTTGAATCCAGCATTTTTCGCATCTTTCAACATGCGTTTTAAGTCTTTCGCTAATTTGTCTCCTCCTCCAACAACAGCTCTATTTAGTCGTGCATTAAAGGAAATGTCAAAAGGAGCGGATGCCTTCATCGCTTTCGAATAGCATTTTTCAGCGTCAGGCAATTGATTTGCTTGTTGGTAAAGTTGTGCAAGGATAAAATTCAATCGGGCTTTTTCTTTGCCATTTTTACATTTATCGATAGCTAGTACGAGTCCATTAATCGCTTCCTCGTAATCTTTACGTTTTACCGAGAGATCCGCATATGTTTTATGAATGTCAAACTGAAGACTTTTATTCATGACAGGAGCTTCACTTTTCTCCTTCTTTTTGATGAATGGAATATAGTCCTTAATGGTTTTTTTCTTCTGTTCTTGGGCAACCTCGTTCAATCCATCAAGGATCAATTTGGCATCAGCAAATTTTCGTTGTTCGATGAAAATCTTAGCGATCCAAACTTCCGCAGCGTAGGTAGATGGATCTTTCACGAAAAAGCGTTTTACGAATTGAAAGTTGTTCAGGGCACGGTCGTAATCTCTACGGTAGAAAAATGCTTGTCCAACGGTTAACCAGTTTTCGTCGATCCACGTATTGTATTCCGCTTGTTTATAGAACATGTTCTCAGCACTTGGCATACTGTGATTCAAGATCACTTTGGTACACTTAGAAACAGCGGTGTCGATTGCAGGAAGCATTCCCTTTACCTCTGTCTCATTTGGTAATGGATTAATCGGCAAGATTCCGTAGAAATCATCTTTACGGCTACCATAATAGGTTTTCAACGAAACACGCAATAATTCTTGCGCATTAAAATGTCCGTTAAAACGAGCGGTCGTTGAGTGATACGTTCTATTTACAAACGTATTGCTCTCTGTAGAGCAAGCCCCCAAGAATATGAGGATGAAAATCAGAAAGTAAGTTCGAGTGTAAAATTTCATCATAAAGCACGTGTCCAGACTAATATAACTGAAAATGATCGATTTTATTTTGTCTTAGGCAATATTTGTGAAAACTTGTTGAATATCGTCGTCATCTTCGATTTTATCCAGCATTTTTTCGATGTCCACTAATTGTTCCTCTGTGAATTCTACCGGAGTCGTTGGAATGCGTTTCAAGCTCGATTTCTGAACTTCAATTTGCATGTCCTCCAAGGCTTTTGCAAGTGTTCCAAAAGCAGTGTAATCACCTGTAACAACGATTAATTCTTCTTCCACTTCAATTCCTTCACAACCAGCGTCGATTAATTCTAATTCCAGCATTTCAGGATCCATTTCTGCTGTTTTAACGATTTCAAAGATGCTTTTACGTGAAAACATAAATTCCATTGATCCATTCGGAACAACCATTCCTCCTGCTTTGTTGAAGTATGATTTAACGTTAGCAACTGTTCTTGTTGGATTATCTGTAGCGCATTCTACATATACCAGTACACCATGAGGGCCTTTTCCTTCATAGTTTACTTCTGTAAATGAGGCAATATCTTTTTGAGCTGCACGTTTAATCGCTGCCTCAATATTGTCCTTTGGCATGTTTTCCGACTTCGCATTTTGAATGGCTGTTCTCAATTTAGCATTCGTAGCTGGATCAACGCCCCCTTCTTTAGCAGCCATAGTAATGGCTTTTCCTAATTTGGGGAAAATTTTAGACATTTTGTCCCAACGTTTTTCTTTTGCTGCTCGGCGGTATTCAAAGGCTCTTCCCATAATTTCAATTATTTAGGCAAAAATAGGGAATTCAGAAGGAATTTTCAAGTGTCTATTCCGGACATTCGAAGGATTCAGTCATGTAAAATATCCTTATTCAATCAAAAAAGGAAAACACCGGTAGGGCAAAACAAATTATATGGGTAATTTTAAGTCAAATACAAGGTCATGAAAACATCTTTTTTGTTACTTTTTTTGCTGTTTTCCTTTTCATTTCAAGCACAAAATTGGTCCCCTTCTGGTGCAAATTGGAAATATTCGTATTATGGATTTTTTCCAGGGTATGTCGACGTATCATACACGGGAGACACCATTATCGACGGACAATCAGCAAAAATACTCTCCAAAACATTTAACGGAATTGATTGGAACATGGCTGTTGTAAGTAATTCAATCGGAAACGAAATCACCTATGAAAACAACGGGGTCATTTACCTCCGTTATCAAAATCAGTGGGACACCTTGTATCATTTCTATGCACAAGTTGGCGATCATTGGCGCATGGCAAAGCAAACGTTCACAAATGTTTGTCCAGAAAACAGCCGTTTAAAAGTGACCGCCACTGGAAATAAAATCATTAACAGTGAAACAAGAAAATACCTTGTGGTGGAATTTTGCAATCCAGATTTGAGTTCCTTGGGGTGGGGTCAAGATACGATTGTAGAAAACATTGGATTCATTGGGTCGTATTTTCTGCCATATGATCAGTTTGAGGGAGCCGTAGACGGAAATGAAGGTGGTCCATTTCGTTGTTATTCGCACGATAATTTCGCCACTTATGCGCCCCATTTTTCCGGTGCTTGTGATTTCATTGTCGGCTTTGAAGAGTTATCTTCCACATTTACCATTTATCCAAATCCGGTTCAAAATGAAATACAGTTGTCGCCAGACTACGTAACGAATTTTACACAGTATACGCTGTATTCGTTGGATGGGAAAATTCAACAAACAGGACCAATAACGCAAAGGATTCACTTAACTCAGCTGACAAGCGGGAACTATGTTTTAGAAATTGCGAATGCACATCAAAAGCAATTTGCTAAAATCGTGAAAGTAGACTAAACGAGGATTTGTCCAATGTAGTTCAAGATCGGTTCTTTCCCGAATCCTGAAGTAGCAGAGGTCGTGAATACGGGTGGAAGTTCTTCCCAGTATTTCAACATTTCTTTTTTGTATTTCGCTAGATTCTTTTGGAGTGCAGTACTTGACAGTTTATCGATTTTCGTAAAGACCATCGAGAAAGGTAAATTTTTCTCTCCGCACCAATTCATGAACTCGAGGTCAATTTTTTGTGGTTCGAGGCGCGCATCAAGTAAAACGAAAATATTTTCCAATTCGGTACGTTTTGTCAGGTAATCAGAAATGAACTTCTCCCAGTTATTTCGTTTGGATTTAGAAACCTTCGCATAACCATATCCTGGCAAATCGACCAAGTACCATTTATCATTGATCACAAAGTGATTGATTAACTGTGTTTTCCCAGGCGTGGAGGATGTTTTGGCTAAATTTTTCTTTCCGGTTAACATGTTAATCAACGAGGACTTTCCCACATTTGATCGTCCGATGAAAGCAAATTCAGGTTTTCCATCCGTTGGACATTTTGCGATTTCAGTATTTGAAATGAGGAATGTTGCGTCTTTAATAATCATGGTGCAAAGGTACTTGAATAAAAATATTTTACATCACATCGAACAAAGTTTGTCTTTTCTTGTTAGGAGATTATCTAGACGGCCATGGCAGAATATAAAATTAAAGACATAGAAATCCTAACGGGGATAAAAGCGCATACCATTCGTATTTGGGAAAAACGTTACGGGGTATTGAATCCTGAGCGAACTGATACGCAGATTCGCACCTACAACGACCAAGATCTCTCCTATTTATTAAACATTAGTCTTCTCAACAAAAACGGTCACAAAATTTCTCGGATTGCTGAATTAGACAAAGACGAAGTGCACCGTTTAGTTTGGGATATAAAAATGAGTCGCAACATTAATTTTACAGAAGAAAAATTGATATTGTCGTTACTGCATACGGATGAGCAGTTATTTACCGAAACCTTGCAAATTGTCATTGATGAAAAAGGACTTGCACGCACGTTTAGCGAGGATCTTATCCCTTTCCTTGACCGCATTGGTGTCATGTGGCTTGTAAATAGCATCAGTGCTGCACAAGAACATTTTATTTCTAATCTGATTCGTCAAAAAATTATTGCTGCTATCGATAAGCAAGAGATCCCTGCGGATAAATCTAATCCAATTATGCTCTATTTACCAGAGCACGACTGGCATGATATAGGACTTTTGTTCTACCAGTATTTATTAAGAAGTAAAGGATTACATACTGTTTATCTGGGACAAAGCCTTCCTTATGATTCGTTATTAGATTGCATAAAACGTATTCAGCCGAAAGCAATTATCAGTAGTTGGTTGACATCGATTGACAAAGATTTTTTAATCACTTATTTCAAGCAGCTTCAACAAGATGCTCCAAATGTTATGTTATTAGCCGGAGGCGCTCAAATCAACCTTCATTCTCCGGCGTTGCATGGGTGTGTGACAGAAATAAAAAGCTCTGAATCGTTACTTTCTCATTTCGTTAACTAACGAAATTCACAATTCTTCCGGGTACTATAACGATTTTTTTAGGCGTTTTGCCTTCCAAATATTTTTCCGTCTCTGGTAAACTGAGTATGTGATCTTCGATTTCTTTAGAAGTCAATTCAACACTTAAGCTTACTTTAAAACGCATTTTTCCGTTAAAGGAAACGGGGTATTCGAAATCAGATTCCTTCAAATATTGCTCCTCAAATACTGGATACGTTTGATCGAATATACTGGTATTGTCTGAATGTAATTTTGACCAAATTTCCTCTGTTATGTGGGGAGCATATGGCGCCATTAAAATACTCAACTGCGTTAAAACTTCACGATTGTTGCATTTTTGATCCGTTAATTCATTCACACAAATCATGAAGGAAGAAACACCTGTGTTAAAGGAGAAACGATCCAAGTCATCTCTCAAACGTTTAATGGTTTTATGCAGCGTTTTCATTGCTTCTTTCGAAGCTTCACCCTCACTGACAGCAAATTGTCCGGTTTGATGAAAGAGGCGCCAGTATTTTTTCAGGAATCCATGAACACCTGTAATTCCTTTCGTATCCCAAGGCTTACTTTGCTCCAAAGGACCCAAGAACATTTCGTACATACGTAAGGTATCTGCTCCATATTTATCACACAAATCATCCGGAGTTACCACGTTATACCAACGTTTGGACATTTTATCTACCTCGCGTTTAACGATGATTTTTCCTTGCTCATTTGTCACAAACTGCATGTCCTCGAATTGTGGTTGCCATTTGCGCAATTCTTCCAAATGAATGCTTTCATCATCTTGAATCAAATCAATTAAGATGCGGACTTCGCGGAAATTTGATAGATCATTTGCAATCATGTCATAAGAATGCATCTTCCCTTCTGAATCTACGTATGCAATCGCAGATTTTCCCAAGATCATTCCTTGGTTGATCAATTTTGCGAAAGGCTCATCGAAAGGAACGTATCCTTGATCGAATAGAAATTTCGTCCAGAAACGGGAATAGAGTAAATGTCCGGTTGCATGTTCTGATCCACCAATATAGAGGTCGACGTTTTGCCAGTAATCCACTTTTTCTCGACTAACGAATTCCTGTTCATTTTTGGGATCCATGTAACGCAAGAAGTACCAAGAACTTCCCGCCCATCCTGGCATCGTGTTGTGTTCCATTCGGTCACCTTGGAAGTGATTCCATGCTTCTTTTGTTGCTCTTGCTAAAGGTGGCTCGCCGTCTTCTGTTGGCAAATATTTGTCGACTTCCGGAAGTTCAATCGGTAAGAACTCATCTGAAATCAACGATGGAATTTCATTTTCATACGAAACCGGAAAGGGTTCTCCCCAATAACGCTGTCTAGAAAATACCGCATCCCGAAGCCGGAAATTTGTTTTCCCTTTTCCAATTCCTTTTGCTTCAATGGCCTCGATGGCTTTCTTCATTGCTGCTTTCGCTTCAAGTCCATCTAAAAAGTCAGAATGAGCAATGCGCGCATCTTTCTCTGTGTATGCTTGTTCACTGATGTCAATATCCGCAAAAATATTTTTGATTTCTAAATCGAAGTGTTTAGCGAAATCATAATCGCGTTGATCGCCACATGGAACGGCCATCACAGCTCCTGTTCCATACGATGCTAAAACGTAGTCCCCAATCCAAATGGGAATACGTTCTCCATTAAATGGGTGAATTGCGTAAGCTCCTAGTGCTTGTCCAGTGATGTTTTTCACATCAGCTTGACGATCGCGTTCCGATTTTAATCCTGCTTCTCTTTGGTAATTTTCTACGGCATCTTTGCAGTCTGCACTCACCAATTGATTCACCAACGGATGTTCAGGCGCTAACACCATGAAGGAAACACCAAAAATAGTATCTGGACGCGTGGTAAAAACTTCGATGCTTTCCGTTGAATTTTCAATGGCAAAGGTCACACTCGCACCTTGGGATTTTCCAATCCAATTTCGCTGTTGTTCTTTGATGGAATCAGACCAATCGATTCTATCCAATCCTTCCAATAATCGTTCGGCATAGGCTTTAATGCGCATGGACCATTGACGCATGCGTTTTTGTTCTACTGGATGTCCGCCACGCTCAGAAACACCATTGACAATTTCATCATTCGCTAGTACAGTGCCTAAAGCTGGACACCAATTCACCCAGCTTTCCGCAAGATAAGCAAGTCGGTAAGCTTGGATGATTTCTTCTTTTTGGTGAACCGAAAAAGCGTTCCATTCAACAGAGGTGAATTGTCCTTCGTAATCTGTGACAGCCTGAATGTGTGTATTTCCTTCTGATTCAAATTGATGAATTAATTGAGAAATACGTTCCGCTTTATTTGTTTTTAAATCGTAATAACAATCAAATAGTTGTTTGAAAATCCATTGTGTCCATTTATAGTATTCTGGAGCAGAGGTTCGCACTTCGCGAGACCAGTCGAAACTGAATCCAATTTGATCTAATTGTTGGCGGTAACGCGCAATGTTTTCTTCGGTCGTAATCGCAGGATGTTGTCCAGTTTGAATCGCGTATTGTTCCGCTGGAAGTCCAAATGAATCGTAACCCATTGGATGCAGGACATTAAATCCTTGAAGTCTTTTGTAGCGCGCGTAGATATCTGAAGCGATGTATCCGAGTGGATGTCCCACGTGGAGTCCAGCACCAGATGGATAAGGAAACATGTCTAAGACATAGTATTTAGGCTTGGATGCATCCTCCTGCACGCGGTACGTGCCACGATCTTGCCAATTCTTACGCCATTTACTCTCTAGATTTCTAAAATCGTATTCCATATCCTTGTTTTCGAAGGACAAAGATAAAAAGGATTCAAGAGTATACCTTATTCTGAACAAGTAAATGAAGAAGTCCAATCAGGAAAAGGATGAAATCGAAATAGCGGTGATTGATTTTCGGGCTTTTTTTCAAGTAAATGAAATAAATCAACGGAGCGACTGTGAGGACAATTGAAAGTATTTTTATATCCAATCTTTCACTAAATAGGTCAATCCTACTGGATAGTGCCAAATAACTGAACAACCAGAGGACAATAAGCACTTCCGTTTCAGATTTCTTCAGGTACAATGGGATTGTTTTAATGTAGCCTTCATCCACTGCCCTATCCTCCAAATCTTCAACAATTGCGAGCATCAAGAAAAGGAGGATGTGCGAAAAATCTTGATTCGGTATTTGGCCATACACGGCAAACTTTGGAATACCAATTCCCAAAGCAAACCAACATAAGGATATAAATACAGGCTTTAAAAAAGGGATTTTACGCCATTGAATTCCTTTTTCATAAGTGAGAACGAGTATTCCCAAAACGATAAATGTAGCAAACTTCCAAGAAAAAGGTGAAAGTAAATACGCATAACATAGCGTTAAAAATCCGCCAAACAACAAATATACCCAATGATTTTTTCGCTCGAATAACCATTGGTAAGCAGTAAAAATCGATAAACTGAATAACGCGGCAAAAGGCCAATGAGCTATTGATAGGATTCCAAGGGAAAAAACGAACGCAAAAACTGCTAGTAAAACATTGTTTTTAAACGAACTTGAAATCATCCAATTACCTCTAATACCGTTGACACTTCAATGTTTTCTATACACGTACAGTGTTTTCCTTTTTTACATGTCTGACACGTTGGATCAAAAACCAAAAACTCCGCTTTTGGTCCAATTGCGTGCCATCTTCCTGGGTCAATTGGTCGACGCATGGAAAATAATCCAATCGCATGGATTCCGGAAAGTCCGGCAATTTGATAGGGTCCAGTAGAACAGGCTACCAATGCATTTGAACGAGATATAAGCGTGATTAATTGCGCCAATGACAATTTACCCGTTGAATCGATGATGCGCTCGTGGACCGGAATGAACTTTCGAAACTGCATGCCTTCTTGTTCCGTTCCTGTAAAACACACTGTTTTTCCTGAATCCGCGAGTTGAGACGCAAGGTCCATGTATTTTTCTAAAGGCCATTCTAAAGCACTCCCCTTCGATTTTGGATGAAGGATAATTAGCTCCTCTTTTGAAGAAGGAATCCACGTTGGAAGTCCCGTTTCAATTGCCTGGAATTGAACCAACTCTTGAATTTGTTGAAAATAAGGAATTTCAGTAATCCCTAATGGAGCGAGTAAGTGAAAATTTAATTGGGACTCGTGTAACGATGAGTTTTTGCGTGTAAAGTTTGGACGCACATTACAGGTGAACAGGTGAAATACGCGGTGATATGTTCCAATTCTCATTGGTATTTTCGCTTTTTTCGCTAGGAACGCCAATTTTTTGTTTGGGAAAACATGTATGATGCAGTCGGCCTTTAATTGTTCCAATTGTCCTGTAATCGGCTGATTGAAAAGCTCATCGACATCCCAAAAAGCATCAACCGCTGTAAAACAAGCCACCACTGGACGTGTGTAATTTTTACCGATAAATATGATTTCTGCTGCTGGAAATTTATTTCTCAAGGCCTGACACATCGGGAGTGTCAAGGAAACATCACCGATGCTATCCGTTCGGGAAATCAAAATGCGTTTCATCGTGATTGTTTATTTAACGTGCGCAATTTACAGTACTTCACATAAGTTGCGTAAGCACTTCGCAAGGAAATAAGGAATCCGGTTCTTCCATCTAAGATACCTAATTTGACCCAAAAACTTTTGATGAATTGATTTACGACCTTCACGTATAGAAGTACCCATGAAATGTTCTTTCCTTGGTCAAAAAGTTCCTTAGCTGCTATGTTTCCGAAATATTCGATTTGTTTGAAGTGATCTTCCTTTGTATAATACGAGTAATGGAGTAAATCCCCTTTTAATAATTCCGCTTTACCTTGATCCATTCGTTCTAGGCGATCATGTGGATTCACACCTGTCCAATGAGCGCGTTCTTTTTTCACCAATCTGGTTTTCGTGTCTGGATACCAGCCACAGTGTTTCACCCAATGTCCACAGTAATTCGTTAAACGATTAAAGGCATAAGCTTCCCCAGTTGGGTGTTGTTTCACTTTCAAAATGGATTGTGAAAGTTCTTCTGTTAAGGCTTCGTCGGCATCTAAGGAAAGTACCCACTCTGTTTCCGCTAACTGTAAAGCTCGATTTTTCTGTTGGATATGTCCATCAAAGGCATGTTGAACAAACTTCACGTGATGAGAGTGGCAAATTGCTTCCGTTTGATCGGTCGAAAAGGAGTCCAACACAATGATTTCATCACATACCTTTTTCAAAGACACTAAGCAGCGCTCGATGTTTCGTTCTTCGTTAAATGTGATGATGACACCTGTTATTTTCATCGCTCCGATTGGTGCTTTTACTTGGATTACTTAATTCTGATGCGTTGTCCGACAGAAATATTGTTGATATTCACGCCAGGATTCAAGCGTTGAAGTTGACCTTGACTTAAGTTATTTCGTTGTGCAATTTTTCCAAACGTGTCTCCAGGTTTCACGTTGTAATATTTTTTAGCCGGTTGCACTGGACGCGGTGCAGGCGCTGGTGTTGGAGTGACCGTTTGCGAGCTAAATAATTTTAGCTTTTGTCCGACATAAATATTGGTTGTCTGAAGTCCATTCCACTCCATAATCTGTTCAATCGTCACATTATACTTTAGCGCGATGTTCTTTAAGTTCTCCCCAGCTTTGACTTTGTGGTATTGAAGGTTTTCATTCGTCGGTTTTAACGAATCTACAACCTCCGTATTAAGTGACACAGTGTCGATGTTCTGTGAGGAGTCTTGAGGGACAATAAGAACAGGTTTTGGTACAGGTGGTTTGGGTGCGTAAAGAAATTTTTCTAATGAATAAAGAGAATCTTCCAAACTCACGAGTAAATTAATTTTATCCATTGGACCAGTCAAACACCTTGCGGGAGTCATTTTGGGAATAAATGCAGTTTTATACACTGGATTTAAGGATTTAATTTCTTCTATGTCCCAACTAGCAATTTGCGAAATGGTATTCATGTGTACACCGCTTTTCATACACATGGTGTCCAACTGAGCATTGTGGACTTTCGCTTCCATTGGAACGATGTTGTGTTCGGCGTGATACGTGATCAAATACGCCGCTGCGATGAAATTCGGAACATATCCCTGTGTCTCTTGCGGTAAAAATGGACGAACTTCCCAATAAGTTGTTTTTCCGCCGGATCGTTTGATGGCATGATTCACATTACCCGGACCGGCATTATAAGCAGCTAGGGCTAAATTCCAATCCCCATAAATGCCATAAAGTTGTTTCAAATAGCGGCACGCTGCATCCGTCGCTTTTTCTGGATCCATGCGTTCATCGATGTACGAATTTTCTTCCAAGCCGAAGTATAATCCTGTTTTGTACATAAATTGCCAGAGTCCAAGGGCTCCAGCACGAGATTTTACTTGTGGACGCAAGCCACTTTCAATAACCGATAAATAACGTAGTTCTTGAGGCAGGCCATATTCCGCCAATTTTTCGCCGAATAAATCGAAATACAACGCAGAACGACCCATTACGACACGAATAAATCCACGTCTTTGAGCGGCAAAAAACTTAATGGTCGAGAGCGTTGCTTGGTTACAGTCCATATGAAATGGACTTTTTTTACTCATTTCTTCCAGGCGTTCACAATAAACGTCGTCAGAGAAAGTTGGAACTTGATTCGGTTCATAATTCAACGAATTAATGATTGAATCGTAATTGTGTTGATTTGCGTATTCTGCATAGAACATGTTCAAACTTTGTTGAACAGTGTTAAAGAAAGCATCCGGATTCAGTGTATCAGCAGGTCGAATGAGGTGTGCCGGTTTTTGGCTAAACGAAAAACCAGTAAGCATCAATAGGACAAGCAGAATACCTCTCATAGTAGCTCCTCCAATTTTTTCACTCCGTGGAATAATAAGTTTTCTTGGAAGCAATCGGCCATTAATTGAATTCCATATGGCAATCCATTCGAATGGACTTTAAACGGTATGCTTATCGCAGGATTTCCTGTTAGATTGGCATGAACCGTGAAAATATCTTGCAAGTACATTTGGATAGGATCCTTGACAGCATTTTTCTCAAAAGCAGTACCAGGAGTTGTAGGCAACAGCAATAAATCGAGGTTTTTGAAAAAATCATCCGTGCGATTTTTAAGCACCCTTCTTACTTTTTGTCCTTGAGTGTAATATGCATCGTAATATCCGTGGGAAAGCACAAACGTTCCAGTCATGATGCGTCGTTTCACTTCCGTACCAAATCCTTCTGTTCTCGATTTTATGTATGTTTGCTCCACACCTTTCGCATCTTGGCTTCGATAGCCATAATGGACACCGTCAAAGCGCGATAAGTTGGAAGAAGCTTCGGCAGTTGTTAATACGTAATAAGTCGGAACCATATAATCCATGAAAGGGAAACTAACTTCCGTTACTTCATGTCCGGCATCTTTTAACTTTTGAATCACCTCCGATAAATTCTTGCGAACTTCTGGATCTAATCCTTCGTGATGCACACATTCGCTGATGAGTCCGATTTTCAGTTTTTCAGGGAACGCATTTTTATCATTCGATACTTCTTTCGAAGAAGTTGTGGCATCCATTTCATCTTCTCCTGCTGACAATTCATAAATCAATTGTGCATCAGCAGCTGAATTTGTGAATGAACCGATTTGATCAAAGGAAGAGGCGTAAGCAATTAAACCATTACGACTCATGCGTCCGTAAGTTGGTTTTAAACCGTAGGTTCCTGTCCAAGAAGCTGGTTGACGAACAGATCCACCGGTGTCGCTTCCAAGCGTGATCGTGCACAAGTTTGCACTTGCTGCTACAGCACTTCCACCGGATGATCCACCAGGAACATGGTTTGCTTTCCAATTGTTTTCAACGGAGCCAAAAGCCGAAGTTTCGTTCGAACTTCCCATGGCGAATTCATCGCAATTCAATCGTCCAATAACGATGGCATCTTGATCAATCAAACGTTGTAAAACAGTTGCTGTATAAAGGGATGTGAATCCTTCTAATATTTTTGATGAGGCACTAACGCGGTGATCTTTGTAACAAATGTTGTCTTTGATTCCAATCACCACACCGGCTAATTTACCAGCCGTGCCATTTTTCACTTTCTCATCGACTTTATTGGCGTTTTCCAGAACGGATTCTGTAAACACTTCCAGAAAAGCGTTTAGGTGCTTATGATCTTCAATTCGTTGAAGATATGCTTGTGCAATAGACAAGACAGATTCACCTGAAAGCACAGCTTTCTGAACATCACCAATCGTACGATACATGAGAATCTTATTTATCGTCTGCTTTGATCTCAGTAGAGGAACTTGTCTCTTCTACTTCTCCTTTGGAAGCATCCTTAAATTCTTTTACGCCTTTTCCAAGTCCACGCATTAATTCAGGAATTTTCTTACCTCCGAAAAACAAAAGGATGATCACTAAAATGACGATGATTTCTGTTGGTCCTAACCTACCCATAAGATTTCTTTTATTGGATGAATAGCAAAATTACACAAAAATGCAGGTAATAATACGCTTCAGCCTAATTTGACTATAATTTTCTTGCAACTTCTACTTCCTCGTATGCTTCAACGATATCACCGATTTTAATGTCGTTGTATTTATCGATGTTCAATCCACATTCGTAGTTGTTTTTCACCTCACGCACATCGTCTTTGAATCGTTTCAATGATCCCAGAAGACCAGTATGAACAACGATTCCATCACGAATCACGCGGATTTTAGAAGAGCGCTTGATGACTCCATCCATCACGTAACAACCAGCGATTGTTCCAACTTTCGTAATATCGAATGTTTCACGAATTTCAGCAGAACCAAGAATTTGCTCCTCGATATCTGGAGAAAGCATTCCCTCCATAGCCGCTTTAATTTCTTCAATTGCCTTGTAGATTACCGAGTAAAGTCGAATATCGATTTGCTCACTTTCAGCAAGTTTACGTGCAGTTAATGAAGGGCGAACCTGGAATCCGATGATGATTGCATCCGAAGCGGAAGTTAGATTCACATCGGCCTCAGTAATTGCCCCTACCCCTTTCAGGATAATGTTTACTTGGATTTCCTCCGTTGACAAGTTCAACAAGGCATCAGAAAGTGCTTCGATGGAACCATCCACATCACCTTTCACGATAATGTTTAATTCTTTAAAGTCTCCGATAGCCAAACGACGTCCAATTTCATCCAACGTAATATGTTTCGTTGTACGCAATCCTTGTTCGCGGTATAATTGTTCTCGTTTGGTAGCAATTGATTTTGCTTCTTTCTCATCATCTAGGATGTTGAATTTATCACCGGCACTTGGCGCGCCACCGATTCCTAGAACCGATACTGGACAAGCAGGTCCTGCTTCTTTCAACGCTACACCTTGTTCGTCATGCATGGCACGAACTTTACCGAAGTAACGTCCAACAAGCACCACATCACCTACGCGCATAGTTCCTGATTCAACAAGCATGTTAGTCACGTAACCTTTCCCTTTATCTAAAGAAGATTCAATTACAGTTCCAACAGCATTTTTATTTGGATTTGCTTTTAGCTCTAATAACTCAGCTTCTAAAAGCACTTTTTCCAATAACTTATCAATATTTAAATTCTGTCTTGCAGAAATTTCTTGCACTTGGTATTTACCACCCCAGTCCTCAACCAAGATATTCATTGCTGAAAGTTGTTCTCTGATTCGGTCTGGATTCGCTCCTGGCTTATCGATTTTATTGATTGCAAAAATCATTGGTACATTTGCTGCTTGCGCATGCGAAATGGCCTCTTTTGTTTGCGGCATGACATCATCATCCGCTGCCACAATAATAATGGCAACATCCGTTACTTGAGCACCACGAGCACGCATGGCAGTAAATGCCTCGTGACCTGGTGTATCCAAGAAGGTCATTTTTCGACCATCTTTCAAGGTAACTGAATACGCACCAATGTGCTGAGTGATTCCACCTGCTTCACCTTCTGTTACATTCGCATTACGAATTCTATCAAGAAGGGACGTTTTACCGTGGTCAACGTGTCCCATTACCGTAATAATTGGTGGACGGCTAATTAGGTCTTCAGGTTTATCCTCAACCGTTTGGATTGCATCTTGTACTTCCGCACTCACGAATTCCGTTTCAAATCCAAACTCATCCGCAACAATGTGGATTGTTTCTGCATCTAAGCGTTGGTTAATGGAAGCGAAGATTCCCAAGGACATACACACAGAAATAACCTGTGTTGGTTGCACGCTCATCATGGAAGCCAATTCAGATACCGTTACGAACTCCGTTAATTTCAAGATTTTGTCTTCCAATTCAGCAGCTGCCATTTCTTCTTGGCGTCTTTGTTGGAAATTATCTCTTTTTAAACGTCTATTTTTAGACGCTTTTGATTTACCACCTTGATTAGAAAGTCTCGCGAGAGTATCCTTAATTTCTTTTTGAATATCCGTAGCTTTGATCTCAGGCTTATCCGCTCTTGGACCTTTATTTGCTGGATTATTTCCGCCACCTGGACGAACATTATTTCCTGGTGTTGCATTTGGTGCAGGTGTTTCCACCTTTTTAATGCGTTTGCGTTTGCGTTTTGCATCATCATTAGAGGAAGCCACTGGATTTCTTGGTCTTTCGACAGGTAATTCAATTTTACCTAATACAGTTGGTCCAGACAACACTTGACGTTCGAAACGAATCGTTTCAATAATTGAAGCTTCGCTTGGTTTTTCTTCTACCTTAGGTTCAGCTATAGGAGTTTTCGGTTTTTCTTCCGCTTTTGGTGCTGGTGCAGGTGCAGGGGTCGCTTTAGCTTTCGGAGCCGGCTCTTCTTTTCTTTTATCAGGACGCGTACGTTGGTTAATTGCAGAAAGATCGATTTTTCCTATCACATTGACGTGATTGCTTTCCACTGGAGTAATTTCCGGTGTGTGATCGATTTCCTTTACAACTTCAGGTGCTTTTGGTTCTTCTGGCGCGACTACAACTGGTTTTTCAGTAGCAAATACTTGACGCTTGATTTCTTCCAAATTAATGGCATCTCCTTCGTCATCATCCTCAGATGAATCAGACATTTTTGGAGCATCTGTTGGCTTATCGCTCAACGTGACAGACTCACGTTTTTCTCTACGAGAAGAAGCCTTAGACTGCTCTTTCATAGATTGATCAGCCGCAAATTCTTGACACAAAAGTTCAAAATGTTCCTGCTCCAAACGTGTGTTTGGATTGGAATCAATTTTAATTCCTTTAGACTCTAAGAACTCCACCAAAGTTGGTAGTCCAACATTGAGTTCACCTGCTGCTTTTCCTAATCGAATCGGTTTTCCCGCCATATTTATCCTTTTACGCTTCTGTAAGTGGAAATAATTTATTCAAATTCTGCTTGTAAAATTCGGAATACTTCCTCAATCGTTTCTTTTTCAAGATCCGTACGTGATACTAAATCAACCACGCCAATTTCCAAAACAGATTTCGCTGTATCACAGCCAATTGCTTTCAATTCATCGATAATCCAACTATCGATTTCATCCGCAAATTCCTCTAAATCAACATCCTCTACATCAACTTCTCCATCACGGTATACATCAATTTCGTAACCGCTTAATTTTCCAGCCAATTTAATATTGTTTCCACCTTTACCGATGGCTAATGACACTTGGTCTGGTTTCAAGTATACTTTTACTCTTTTTTCCTCTTCTAATATTTCCATGGAAGTCACCTTCGCTGGAGATAAAGCTCTTTGGATCAACAACTGGTTATTTGTTGTATAGTTGATCACATCGATATTTTCATTTCTTAATTCACGAACAATTCCATGAATACGAGATCCTTTCATTCCAACACAAGCTCCAACTGGATCAATACGGTCATCATATGACTCCACGGCAACTTTCGCGCGTTCTCCTGGTTCACGTACAATCTTTTTAATGGTAATTAAACCATCAAATACTTCAGGAACTTCTAATTCGAACAAACGCTCTAAGAATTCTGGTGCTGTGCGAGAAAGGATGATCACAGGCGTGCTGTTCCTCATATCTACTTTCGCCACAACAGCTCTCACTGATTCTCCTTTTTTGAAGAAATCAGAAGGAATTTGTTCAGATTTCGGCAAAATCAATTCGTTATTGTCATCATCCATGACAAGAATTTCTTTTTTCCAAACTTGGTAAACTTCACCAGTAACAATTTCACCAATACGCTCTTTGTATTATTTGTAAAGGTGGTCTTTCTCTAGTTCTAGAATACGTGAAATTAAATTTTGGCGCAGAGACAATACATTACGACGTCCGAAATCGACAAATTTGAATTCTTCCGTTACTTCCTCCCCGATTTCAAAATCTGGTTCAATTTTAATTGCATCTGAATAAGCGATTTCCGTGTTTGGATCTTCTACTTCTCCATCATCAACAATTTCTTTATTCAAGAAAATTTGAACATCACCTTTGTCGATATTAACGATGATATCAATGTGTTCATCTGTATTGAACTTTTTCTTAAACATTGCTCGGAAAACATCTTCCAAGACATGTTGCATTGTTTGTTTGTCAATGTTTTTTAATTCCTTAAACTCCGAGAACGAGTCAACTAGTTCCGTACTATTCATAGCGTTTATTTAAAAGATATAACAATTTTAGACTCTTTTATTTCTGTTAAGGGAAGCTCTAGTATTTCTTCCACTTGTATTCTTCTTCTTTTTTCCTCCGATTTCTGAAGGGAAATTTGTTTGATGACGATACTCGCTTCACCTAATTTCATTAACTCACCTTCGTACTTTTCTCCATTATTCATTACAACTTTGAAACTGCGTCCAATGTTTTTAGAATACTGATTGATGTGACGAATAGGTTTGTCTAATCCAGCGGATGATACGTGCAATTCAAAGTCTTGCTTTTCTCTATCTAAGTTATGTTCAATGTTTCTGGATACAGAAACACAATCGTTTACCGAAACCCCACCTTTGATTTTGTCTAATTCAACATTGATCACGTTGCTTGACGAGATTGTCAATTCTACGACGTAAAGTCCATTGTCCAGCTCGGCAATGCGCTCGTCGATTAGTTCTAATATGAGTTTTTTATCTAACATTTCTTGTAATAAAAGAGGGGACTTTCGTCCCCTCTCGCTGCATTCGTTCATAAATGTGGTACAAATATACATCCTTTTTATGGAATTACAAAATCAAATGGACTTATCTTTGTAGGATGCTTATAGAAATAGAAAATAAAATCGTTACCACTGAGTTATTTGAACGCAAATTCGTATGTGACTTAAACGCATGTAAAGGAGCTTGTTGCGTGGAAGGTGATGGTGGTGCGCCACTCACACTGGAGGAAGTGGCCATCATCGAAGAAAACTATGACAAAATCTCGGCACACATGCGTCCTGAAGGAATTGCCAATGTAGCTGAAAAAGGCATCTACTATTCGGATGCGGAAGGTCATCCTGCTACGACACTTGTCAACGGACAAGAATGTTCCTTTGTTTATTTCGATGAGTCAGGAATCACGAAATGTGCAATTGAAAAGGCCTATTTACAAAATGAAATTGGCTTTAAAAAACCGATTTCATGTCACCTATATCCTATTCGTGTGAAACAATTCAATCACATTACAGCATTGAATTATGAAGAATGGCACATTTGCAAACCCGCTTGTGCCTGTGGAGAAAAATTGGACGTCCCTGTTTTCAAATTCTTAAAAGAACCATTAATCCGGGCATTCGGGACCTCGTTTTATGACGAGCTTCTTGCCATTGAAAAGGAGATCCAATAAAAGTGAATCACATAAAAAAATCCTGACGTTTCCGCCAGGATTCTTAATGTTTGTTCAGAAGATTAATGCTCTACTTCGCCTTCGGCTAATGGAACATCCTGAGGGATAAAGTCCGTATCAGCCCCTGGCTTAGAATAATCGTAAGGCCATCTGTGAACTACCGGTAAAGCACCAGGCCAGTTACCGTGAATGTGTTCTACTGGAGTTGTCCACTCTAATGAGTTTGCATTCCAAGGATTTTGAGGTGCTTTTGGACCTCTGAAAATACTATAGAAGAAGTTGAATAAGAAAATAAGTTGACCAAGCGCAGCAACTATCGCGAAAATAGTAATGATTACATTTAAGTCCATCATCATATCTGCAGTTGGAGAATCTGTTTCCGTATATACTGAATAGTCGTAGTAACGTCTTGGTGCTCCTGCTAATCCAACAAAGTGCATTGGGAAGAAAACTCCGTATGCTCCAATCAAGGTAATCCAGAAGTGAGCATAACCCAAACGCATATTCATCATTCTACCAAACATTTTAGGGAACCAGTGGTAAACACCGCCAAACATACCGAATACTGCAGACATTCCCATTACAATGTGGAAGTGAGCTACTACGAAGTACGTATCGTGCAATGCGATATCCAAGGCTGAATCCGCAAGGATGATTCCAGTTACCCCACCTGTAATAAACGTTGAAACCAATCCAATCGCAAACAACATCGCTGGTGTAAGAATCAATGAACCTTTCCATAATGTTGTTAAGTAGTTAAATACTTTAACCGCAGATGGAATAGCAATCAATAAGGTTGTAAATACGAACACGCTACCTAAGAATGGATTCATCCCTGTTACGAACATGTGGTGACCCCAAACGATAAAAGATAAGAATCCAATCGCAAGGATTGAACCAATCATCGCTTTGTAACCAAAGATTGGTTTACGAGCATTGGTTGCAATAATCTCTGAAGACAATCCAAGAGCTGGTAGTAATACAATGTATACCTCAGGGTGACCTAAGAACCAGAATAAGTGTTGGTATAATAATGGTGATCCACCATGATTTGCTAACATTTCACCACCCACAATGATATCAGATAAGTAGAATGACGTTCCAGCTAATCTATCCATTACTAACAATAAGGCTGCTGATAATAAAACCGGGAAAGATAATACACCTAAGATTGCTGTTACAAAGAAGGCCCAGATTGTTAAAGGCATTCTTGTCATGCTCATTCCTTGTGTACGCAAGTTGATTACTGTTACGATGTAGTTCAATGAACCGATCAATGAAGATGCGATAAAAATCGTCATGGAGAACAACCATAATGTCATTCCTAAACCTGATCCTGACACTGCTTGTGGTAAAGCTGAAAGTGGAGGGTAGATTGTCCATCCGGCCATTGCTGGTCCTGACTCTACGAATAGAGAAACCAACATGAGCAATGAAGAAAGGAAGAAGAACCAGTATGATAACATGTTCAAGAATCCCGATGCCATATCTCGTGCTCCTAATTGCAGGGGAATCAACATGTTCGAAAAGGTTCCTGATAATCCACCTGTTAACAAGAAGAATACCATGATGGTACCGTGAATTGTTACTAATCCTAGGTACATATCCTCTTTCAATACACCATTTGGCGCCCATTTCTCACCTAAGAAAAAACTTAAGAAATCAGAACTTTCACCCGGCCAAGCCAATTGAATACGGAATAAGATAGACAAGATCATTGCTACCAAGCCCATAAAAACAGCAGTCATCAAAAACTGCTTTCCGATCATCTTGTGATCTTGAGAGAAGATGTATTTTGAAATAAAATTCTCTTCGTGGTGATGGTGATCATCATGATGATCGTGTCCGTGTCCTTCGTGTGCTACTGAAGCCATTTTAGTTAATTTAAAATATTATACGAATCTTAATTTGTCATTGTTGTATCCATTACCGCTGCTACTGGTGCGGCAGGAGCTGGAAAATATTTATCCTTGAATGTTTCTTTTTTCTTCGATGCCATCCAAGCATTGTAAGCCGCTTTTTCCTTAACGACAACAATCATTTTCATTTTGTAGTGAGCTCCACCACAAATCTTGTTACACATTAACGTGTAATTAAACGCTGGATTGTTTTTTGACTTACGCATTTCCTCCGTTGTCATAGATGGAGTAAACTTCAAGCGAGTTGGCATACCTGGTACAGCATTCATTTGTGCACGCA
>Ga0102921_1000140_pt1 | contig 23698 bp, 21 predicted proteins | sample Colrivmeta156802_FD_78205 | JGI IMG/M metagenome (GOLD analysis project Ga0102921, IMG submission 78205) | Estuarine microbial communities from the Columbia River estuary - metaG 1568-02 | ecosystem: Environmental > Aquatic > Marine > Intertidal zone > Estuary | place: USA: Columbia River...
CGTGTGCGTGCGGCGAAAGTCTCGCGCAGGAAGGCGATCAAGGGTGCCTGGTGCGGCCCCGGTCCGCGTTCGCAGAGCTCGACGAACTCGGCCCTGCCAAGCGCCTGCAGCAGGTTGCGGACGAATTTGATCTCCTGCGCACCAAGCACGACGTGCTTGCCATCGCGGGTTCGATAGATGTTGTAGAACGCCGAGCCGCCAAGACTGCGTTCGTGCTTGACGATCGGCGGCCGCTTGTTCGCAAACACCTGACTCGTGATGTTGGGTGTCCAGGCCAGGATGGAGTCGAACATGGCGATGTCGAGGTAGTCGCCGAGTCCGGTTTTCTCGCGCCGGTAGAGGGCCATCAGTACGCCGCTGAGTGCGAGCATCGATGCAGCCATATCGGCGGCCGGGACGTGCGGCATCACCGGTTCGCCGTCGTTGCCAAGGTTCAGGCTCACGACCCCGGCAACCGACTCGATGGCCAGATCATGCGCTGGCAGATCCCGATAGGGTCCCGTCTGGCCGAACGCAGAGATCGAGCAATAGACGATTCGCGGATTTCGTGCAGCGAGCGTGTCGTAGTCGACCCCGAGGCGCTTTACGACGCCGGGGCGGAACGCTTCGACGAACACGTCGGCGGTGTCGCAGAGGCGCAGCAGCGACTCGCGGTCCTCGGGATTCTTGAGATTGAGACAGACGCTCCTCTTGCCACGTTGCGTGTTGCGGAAGAACACGGTGTGCTCACCATCGCGCACGCCGATGTGGCGACCGGGTTCGCCCTCGCCCGGGGGTTCGATCTTGATCACCTCGGCACCTTGGTCGGCCATCATCAAGGTCAACTGCGGTCCCGGGAGAAACTGCGACAGGTCGATGACGCGCAGGCCCTCGAGCTTCATGTGATCCCCCGCTCGCGCAGCTGCGCGATCTCGTTTGCGTCGTAGCCGAGTTCCGCGAGTACTGCGTCGGTATCGGCACCGAGTCCAGGCCCACTGCGTGACGGCAGCCGCTGTCCATCGAGCTTGATGGGGTTCGCGAGCGCGCGAAAGTCGTCGCGCAGCGGGTGTGGCGTTCGGCGGACCATGCCCGTCGCGAGCGGGAAGGGGTTGTCGAGCGCTTGCGCCATATCGTTCACGGGCGCGGCGGGCAGCACACCTTGCAGGCGCTGCAGCCAACGCGCAGTGGTGTCGCCGCTGAAGATCTCATCGAGCAGCGGTGTCAGTTCGTCGCGGTGCTCGCGTCGCAGTGGCAGGGTGGTGAAGCGCGGGTCGCTGGCGAGTGGTGGCTGACCGAGTACACGCATCAGTTCCTGCCAGAACTTTTCGGTCATGCACATGATGAAGATCCAGCCGTCGGCCGTGCGGAACAGCTGCACCGGCGTGGCGGTGGGGTGCGCGCTGCGCGGCGAGCGTCCGGTGACCAGCTTTTCGTTCAGATACCAGCTGCCGGGGTAAGACAACTGGTGCAGCGCGACGTCGAACAGGCTGACGTCCACGTCCCGGCCGACGCCTGTTCGCGCAGAGCCGAGCAGCGAGGAGACCAGCGCCAGTGCGGTGGTGATGCCAGTCATGAAATCGATGATCGACAGGCCCATTCGCGCGGGTGGTGAGCCCGGTTCGCCCGTCACATGCAGGAAGCCGGCCTCGGCCTGCATGAGATAGTCGTAGCCCGGCCAGGCGCGTCGTTCGTTGTCCCGGCCATAGGCGGATAGGTGTGCGCAGACGATGCGCGGATTGCTTTCGCGCAAGGCGGCGTAGGTCAACCCAAGCTTGTCCGGCTGATCACCGCGCAAGTTGTTGAGGACGGCATCGGAGCGCCCCACGAGGCGCTTGAACGCCTGCTGACCCTCTGCGGTCTTCAGGTCGAGGCACACGCTGCGCTTGTTGAAATTGAATGTCTGGAAGAAGTGCGAATCGTGCTCGCCGAGGAAGTAGGGGCCCATGCCGCGCGTGGCATCGCCGCCTTGTGCTCGATTTTCGATCTTGATGACCTCTGCGCCGAGGTCGGCCAAATACATGGAGCCGAAGGGGCCTGCCCCGAAGGCCTCGAAAGTGAGTATGCGGATGCCCTGCAGCGGCAGACCGAGTGCGACGGCAGCAGCCTCGCTCACAGCGGGTTCCTCTCGATGAGTTGGCGGGCGATGATGATTCGCTGCATTTCGTTGGTGCCTTCGCCGATACACATCAGCGGTGCATCGCGGTAATAGCGCTCGACGTCGAAGTCCGTCGAATAGCTGTAGCCGCCGAAGATCCGCATGGCTTCGAGACTGTTCTCAACGCCCGCCTCGGAGGCGAAGAGCTTGGCCATGCTCGACTCGAGGTCACAACGTTCGCCGGTGTCGTACTTGCGTGCGGCCTGCTCAATCAGCAGGCGTGAGGCCTCCACCCGAGTGGCCATGTCCGCGAGTTTCAGCTGAATGGCCTGGTGCTGGGCGATGGGCTTGCCGAAGGTCTGTCGTTCCTGCGCGTAGCGCAGGGCATCGCGCAGGGCTCCGGCCGCGATGCCGGCACCGCGTGCGGCGACGTTGATGCGTCCGAGTTCGAGTCCGCCGACAGCCTGCTGGAATCCGCGGCCCTCGACGCCGCCGATCAGCTGGTCGGCGGAGACCCGATGATCTTCGAAGACGAGCTCGGCGCTGTCGATCGACTTGTAGCCGAGCTTGCGGATTTTCTTCGAGGCCTTGAAACCTGCGCCCTTCTCGCAAAGGAACATGCTCATGCCCTTGTGGCGCGGTTGCGCCTCCGGGTCGGTCTTGACCAGCACGCCAAAGCAACTGCCGTACACGCCGTTGGTGATCCAGGTCTTCGTACCGTTGATGACGTAGCTGTCGCCGTCCCGCCGCGCCGTGGTCCTGATGCTTTGCAGGTCCGTACCCGCATTCGGCTCGGTGAGGCCGATGCCGCCGCGGATTTCGCCACTCGCAAACTTGGGCAGCCAGCGCTGCTTCTGTTCAGCCGTGCCATGCCTCTGCACGCAGGCCGCCATGATCAGGTGGGAGTTGAAGATGCCGACCGGGGCCATCCACACGGAGGCGATGGTCATGACGAGCCGTGCGTAAGTGGCGGCGCTCAGGCCGAGGCCGCCGTATTCCGGGTCGATCGTCGCTCCGAACAGACCGAGTTCCTTCATCTGCTCAACGATCGGCTCGGGGTACTCGTCCGCGTGGTCGAACTTCTTCGCCACGGGGCGCAGCTCGCGTTCGCACCAGCGCTCGATGCTGTCGATGATTTCGTTGTCTGCCGACATGCTCATGCTCCTGCTCGATCTTCGACGGCGTGGCCGCGCTTGGCGACGAGGATAGTGCGCTCGAAATCGCAGACCACTGTACCGTGTTGATTACGGCCCAGCGTTCGCACCGTGACGAGCCCCGCGGTGGGGCGCGAGGCCGATTCGCGTTTGCCGAGTACCTCAGTCTCGGCATAGAGCGTGTCGCCCGCGAACACCGGTGCCGTCATGCGGATCTCTTTCCAGCCGAGGTTGGCGATGGCTTTCTGGCTTACGTCGGTGACGCTCATGCCGACGATAATCGCGAGCGTGAGCGGGGAGGCGACGATGCAGCGGCCGAATTCCGAGTGCTTGGCATATTCAGCGTCGAAATGCAGCGGATGCGTGTTCATGGTGAGCAGCGTGAACCACGTGTTGTCGGTTTCAGTGAGCGTGCGACCGGGACGGTGCTCGTAAACGTCGCCGACCGTGAAATCTTCGTAGTAGCGACCAAAAGACTCGCGGTAGCGCTGCGGTCCGGTCTGCACGGGGGCGTGGCTCATGGAAACTCCCGAAAATTAATGTACGGACATTTCGAGCCTGCATGCTAAAATGTCCGGACATGTTGGTCAATCCGCCAAGATCGCAGCCTCGCTACCGGCGTCTCGCCGATGCCTTGCAGCAGGCCATCGGCGAATCTCGGTACGCCGTGGGCTCAACCTTGCCCGGGGAACTCGAGCTGATGAGCCGGTATCGTGTCAGTCGGCATACGGTGCGCGAAGCCCTGCGCTGCCTCGCCGAGCTCGGGCTGATCAGTCGCAACCGCGGCATCGGCACGGTGGTGACGGCGCGCGAGCCCTCGAGTGCGCACGTGCAGAAGCTGGGCTCTCCCGCCGGCTGGATGCGCTACGCCGAGGACAGTCGTCTGGAAGTCATCGGCAATGAGGCGCTACGCGTCGATGCGGAGCTTGCGCGGCGGCTCGAATGCCGGCGCGGTGCGCCTTGGCGTCGGGTCACGGCTTTGCGTCGCATGAGGGCAGATCGGGTGCTCATCGGGTGGAGCGATATCTATCTGCCCGAGGCTTATGCCGGTGTGGTCGGTGCCATGGGGCGTCGGGCGGGTCGGGTGTACGAACTCATCGAGTCCCGCTTCGGCGCGCGCGTGGCGCGGGTGGAGGTTGAGGTGACGGCAGATCTGTTCGATGCGCAGCGCGCCAGCGCTTTGGGTGTGCCTGTCAACAGCGCATCTCTCTGCGTCACGCGGCGCTACCGCGATGCGTCAGGGCAGGTTCTGCTGTTGTCGCAGACCCATCATCCCGCCGAGCGTTTCACCTATTCGTTCGACTTGCTGCGCGGCGGCGACGGTTCGGCCTGGCTCGCCGCCTGAGTGCGCGTCACCGCCTGAGTGCGCGTCAGATCGAGCACCAGAATGCCGAGCACGATGAGTGCGATGCCCACCCACTGCCAGCCTGAGAGGCGCTCACCGAGCAAGAAAAACGCGAGAATCACGGTGGTGGGTGGCCCCACCGTCGACATCACCGCTCCGCGCTGCGCGCCGATCTGACGGACGCCCTCGGCCTGCAACTGGGCGGGCAAGAACATGCACACCACAGCGATTACAAATAGCAGGCCCCAGGCCGGCGCGCTGATCATGGGTAACTGCGCCGTTCCGCCGATGAACGCGAAATGCACAACTAGGCAGCTCGCCGAGGCCGTCATGGCGATGAGCGTGAAGCGCGCGCTGCCGATCAGCCGCGTGTATTTCTCGCTGATGATGAAGTACACCGCGTAGGTCAGCGCGGAGCCGATCACGAGTAATGCGCCGACGAGATTGGCGCGCAGCTCGACCATATCGAAACCGCCCATCGTGAAGAAGATCCCGAGGTAGGCGAGTGCGACCGCGCCGAGTACACGTGCCGAGGGGCGCTGACGATCGCGCACCGAGGTGAACAGCACCACCATGGCCGGGTAACTGAAAATCAGCACGCGCTCAATGCTGGCATCGATCATGGTCAGTGCATGGAAATCGAGCAGTGCGCCTACGTAGTAGCACAGCGCACCTGCGATCACGGCGGCGAGTACGGCCGAGGGTGGCGTCTGGCGGATGACGGCGATCGGTTCGCGGCGCAGCGCGAGCCACCAGAATAACGGCACGGCGAGCGTCGCGCGGATGGTGACCAGCGCTTCGACGCTCACGCCCATTGAATAGAGCTGCTTGGCGAAGATGCCTTTGGTCGCGAACAGCATGGCAGCAGTTGCAGCCGCGATCGCTGCCAGTCGATCGCGCCGCGCGGTCTTGTCAGGACTCACGTGTTCGGTGCCGCTGCGTTCGATCGTCTATCGAGGCTGAATCGATCTAGCGCCCACAGGCACCCGCCCGCGATCAGGATCTCGCCGAAGTTATCAAGTTTGTAGTCGCGCAGTCCCGGCATGGCACTCGCCAGCATCAGGGCGCCACCGGCGAACATCCACGGGAAGCCGCGGCGCAGCCACAGCACGAGGCCGACACCGATGACGACGAAGCAGGTGAGAATCGAAGCGATCGGCGGCGAGGATTTGACCACGGTCTGTCCGGCGTAACACAGCGTGTCGGCGGAAACGGCGGTGGAGTAGCGAATCAGATCGAACTCGCACACGGGATGCAGGCTGTCACGCCAGAAGTGAGGCAGATCAAACATCATCAAGGCGACGGTCAGCGAGCAGAACATCACCAGGCTGCGCGCCGGGCGCATCCACGCAAACCCGGCGAGGCGCAGCGCCGAACCTGCGGCCACGATCAGCCAGGTGCCGAACAGCCAGTGCAGCCAGAAGCGGGGCCAGGACAGCGCTTCGAGCAGCGGGCCGAAGCCGATGAAGCGACCGAGTCCGACAATGAGGTTGTCCCACACGAGCCCGAACTGCGGGATGAGCAGCAGGGCAGCGACCAGCAGTCCGCGTGTGCGCCACAGACGCCAGCACCACACCCACAAGACCGCCTGAAGGAGGCTCTGTGCGAGGAACAGTTCCGAGTACATGGGCGAAGCGTATCATCCTGATCGCATCGTTCCAGTCGATCGTACTGCAGGAGAGTAGAGATGCCGGGTCCGCTGCACGGAGTCAAAGTCGTCGAGATGACCAGCGTCGTGCTCGGGCCATGGGCCTGCCAGATGCTCGGCGACATGGGTGCCGAGATCATCAAGGTCGAGCAGCCGCGGGGCGACAGCAACCGATCGCTCGGTGCGGCCAACCACCCCGGCATGGCAGCGCTGTATCTCACCTGCAACCGCAACAAGCGCAGCATCGTGCTGGATCTGCGGCTGCCCGGCGCGCGTGATGCGCTGCTCGCCCTCGCGCGCGATGCCGACGTGTTCGTGCACAACAACCGACCGCAGGTGATGACCAAGCTCGGTCTCGAGTACGCGGACTTCAAGAAGGTCAATCCGCGAATCATTTATTGCGGTGCCTACGGTTACTCAAAGCGCGGGCCCTACGGGAAGCTCGGCGCACTCGACGATTCCATTCAGGCGGCGAGCGGCATCGCTATGCTCAATGAAATGGTGCTCGGCGAACCGCGTTACCTGCCGACCATCGTCGCCGACAAGACCACGGCAATCACGGTGGTCTACGCCGTGCTCGCTGCGCTCTTTCATCGCGAGCGCAGCGGCGAGGGCCAGGAGATCGAGGTGCCGATGTTCGAGACGATGGTGAACTTCGTCATGGCCGAGCATCTCTGGGGCATGACCTTCGATCCGCCGAAGGGCAAGCCAGGGTACACGCGCCTCATGAGCAAGGATCGAAAGCCGTACAAGACGCTGGACGGGTATATCGGCGTGCTTCCGTATCTCAACGCGCATTGGGTGAAGTTCTGCGAGCTGACGGGTCATCCGGAACTCGCCACCGATCCGCGCTTCCTGACCTTGGCCGATCGAGTGCGCAACATCGACGCCACCAATCAGACGACGGCGCGCATCATCGCCACTCGTACCACAGCCGAGTGGCTGAAGGTCTTCGACGACTCGGGCATTCCGCACATCGTGGTCAACACGCTCGAGGGTCTGGCCGACGATCCACACCTCGTCGCCACTGGATTCTGGAAGTTCATGGATCACCCAAGCGAGGGGCGGCTGCGAATGGCGTCATTCCCGGTGAACTTTGCCTCGACCCCTGCGGATATCCGTCGACCGGCGCCGCGACTCGGCGAGCACACCGCGCAATTACTGCGCGAAGCGGGACTCGATGAGGCAACCATCGAGGCGCTGATGTCCTCTGGCGCAGCCATGAGCGAGGAGCAGGCCGCCCGATCCGTCACGGTTGGCGGCGACTGAGACGCGGGGGCCTGCGCGTTGCGCGGCCCCGAGCGTGCCGAGCGGCCGTGAGCGTCGGTCAGCTCTTGAGGCCGTACACGCGCAGCGCGTTGTCGCGCAGAAACTTACGCAGCGGTTCCGGCCGTAGATTCAGCGCGAGCACTTCGTCCATTGTCCGCCTGAAACCAAGCACTGGAAAGTCTGTGCCGAACATCACCTTGTCCTGCCCGTAGGAGTTGATGTACTTCACGAACGCCTCGGGCCAGTACTTCGGGCTGTGCGCATCCGAACCGATGAACACGTTCTCGTGCTTCCAAGCCATCGCGATCATCTCGTCGGTCCAGGGTATGCCTACGTGGATGCCGATGAGTTTCAGCTCCGGGAAGTCGCAGGCGATGCCATCGAGCAGGATCGGGCGACCGACGCTGCGCATCGGCGCCTCTTTGGCGTACACCATCGACTGACCGACCTGCATCTGGATGGGCACGCCGAGCTCCACGCACTTGGCGTAGAACGGGTAGTACTTGGCATGGTCCGGCGGCAGATCGAACCAGTGCGGATAGACGTGCGCACCGATGAACCCCATGTTCTTCACCGCATCCTCGAGGGCTCGCACGCCGTTCATGCCCTCGTAGGGATCGATGCCGGCCATCGCGTAAAACCGACCGGGGTACTTTTCGACCGCCCTGGCGATTACCTCGTACGGTAGGTGGAAGGATCCCGGCAGACCCCGCCGACCGACTTTGGGCGCGAACAATAAGGCTCGCTCGATCCCCGCATCGGCCATCTGCGCGAGCTGATCCTCGAGGCTGACACCCTGCATGTTGGTCTTGGACTTCATCTTCCCGGCGAAAAACTGCTCTTGCCAACCCGGACGATAGGAGAGGGCTTCTTCAGTCCAGATACCGCTGACGATGTCGATGGCAGGGACAGGGGGTTGGGCGGCACTCACGGGTTCGGGTCTCCAGCTTTAAATCCGAGAGCCATCATGCCGAAATTTGTCGGTGCCGATGCCGCCTGCGTGCCGGATCGGCCGTTTCGTGGAGGTTAGGAACCCCGGCATCTGTTGTAAATACGCAACATGATGGGGCCCCGCACCACGATTCGCGTTGCGCCCACGCCCGTCGCCACCGTAGACTGCCGTCGTTTTTTTCCCAACTCCAGACCTAAGGACAGACCCGGAGGGTTCATGTTGTATCGCAACCGGAAGCTTTCCCTGATCAGCGCGGCCGTCATCGCGGCCCTCACCGCTGCTCAGGCTGGTGCGCAGGAAGCGCAACTCGAAGAAATCGTCGTCACGGCCCGTCAGCGCGCAGAGCGCATCGAAGACGTGCCCGTGACCATCACCGCCTTCACCGCCAATGAAATCAAGGCGGCGGGCATCGAGCGCCCGCAGGACTTCATCGCCCTGACGTCGGGTGTCTCGGCCGTGCAGACCGCCGAAGCCGGCGATATGCAGGTCAACATCCGCGGCATCAACACCGGTCGCGACGCGGAGACCAACTTCGCGCTCGTCATCGACGGCGTGTTGCAGACCAACCCGAATGCGCTGAACCAGGAATTGGCCGGCGTTTCGCAGATCGAAATCCTCAAGGGCCCGCAGGGCGCCCTTTACGGTCGTAACGCCGTGGCCGGCGCGATGATCATCACTACCCGCAAGCCGGGCGATGCGGCCGCGTTCGATGTGAGCGGCGGCTATGGCTCGGACAACAGCTACAAGGCCAGCGTTTATGCCGGCGGTCCGATCGGCGATGGAATGAAGGGGTCGATCTCGGCCTACACGCGCAAGACCGACGGTCAGTGGGAAAACCTCGATCGTAACTGTGATGATTGCGTGGACTTCTACGAGGAGACGGGCGTCCAGGGTCGCATGCTGTTCGATGTGGGCGGCGGCGAAGTGGATATCAAGGCCAAGTACTCGAAGATCGACGCGGGCGCGATCAACTTCAACGCTTCGATAGCTCTGTCGGATGCGGCGGCGGGCTTGAACGCTCCGGCGTTCTACGAGGACCCGAACAAGCACAACTTCCGTTACCTCAACAATATCCTGCCGCAGAACGAGCAGGAGAACGTGAACCTCTCCATCAAGGGTGAGTGGGAAGTTGGCGTTGGCACGTTGACGAGCTACGTCGCGTACAACGACCAGACCAACTACTTCCTCACCGATGGCACGAGCGCGGCGTTCCTGCTCTACGCGCTGAACCCGACCTGCCGTAGCAGCAACGATGCCAAGCTGAGCAAGCCTGGCTACGAAGCGCCGTTCTTCGGTATTCCCTCGAGCATCTGGCTGACTCCGGCTGGCAACAACGGTGCGGGCTTCACGCCGCCGTACGGCCCGAGCACCTGCGATGGTTACCAGTACCAGCAGCGTGACCAGAAGGACGCCAGCATCGAGCTCCGCCTGACCTCACCGGGCGATGAAGACGTGCGTTGGGTGGCCGGCATCTACGCCGCCGACATCAAGCGTCGCGTGGTTGTCTCGCAGGGTTCGGATCTCAACAAGGGTCTGACCGCCACGGCCTTCGTGCCGGCGAGCGGCCTCAACCCGACCGACCTGCTCTACGATGACGACTTCAAGAGCAATGTCTACGCGGCGTTTGGCCAGTTGGCCTTTGACGTCACCGACCAGCTCGAGCTCGCGCTTGCGCTGCGTTATGACAGCGAAGACCGCGCCGTCGACAACAACGTGCCGCGTTGTACGACGACCAACACGGCGATCTGCCGTGCGCAGACGCCGGACTTCAGCTTCTTCTCGAGGCCGTTCATTAACCCGGCTTACACCGTCAACCCGTCGTTCGCTACCAACGGCATCCCGAGCCGCTCGACGACCTTCAGTCAGCTGCAGCCGAAGTTCTCGGCCAACTGGAAGGCCAACGACGACTTCGCGGTTTACGCGTCCTACGGCTACGGTTTCCGCAGCGGTGGCTTCAACTCCTCGGGTAGCGCGGCCACGGTCAACACCAACTACGGTCGTGCGGGCAGCACGGTGCTGTGCTTGGGCGCTTCGTTCCTGCCGCCCACTTGCGGTGCGAACGCGGTCCTCAACATCACCGACGTGAACGACACCTACCGCAAGGAAGTGTCGAAGGCGGCGGAGCTTGGCTTCAAGTCGTTCTTCCTCGATCGCCGTCTGAGCGTGAACGCTGCCGTGTACCACACGAAGGTTGAAGACATGCAGTTCTTCAACTTCTTCGCGGGTCCGTTCGGTCTGCTGCGCGTTGTGACCAACATCGACGAAGTGACCATCAAGGGCTTCGAGCTCGATGGGCGCTGGCGCGTGAACAACAACGTGTCGGTGTTTGCGGCCTATTCGACGACCGATGGCAACATCGACAAGTACGTCGGCCGTCCGTACACGGCGGGCGGCGAAGTGCCGTACGCGCCGAAGTACACCGGCAACGCCGGCGTCGATTTCGAGCTGCCGTTTGGTGGTTCGGACTGGGTGGTCAATGCGCGCGTCGATGCGTCGTTCGTGGGTGAGACCTGGTTCCACCCGGTGCAGAAGCAGCGGTTGCCGAACCTGTTCACGTACTTCCAGTTCGGTCAGGGCACGTTCGACAAGATGAGCCGCGACGCCTACTACAGCGTCAACGCCCGTGTCGGCGTGAGCAACGGCAAGTTTGGCGTGACCGCTTGGGGTCGTAACATTACGGACGAGAACTACCTGCAGGAAATCATTCCGGCTCCGGAGTTCGGCGGTTCGTTCATCCACGACTCGCCGGGCGCTGCCTACGGCATCGATTTCACCTACTCGTTCCGCTAAGCGGGTGATCGACCAATCAGAGGCCGGGCGACGTGAGTCGCCCGGCCTTTGCTTTGGGCGGGTGTAAACTCTCGGCCGTGAATCGTACCGAAATCGATTTTCCACCCAAGCACGCGGCACTGCGTGACGACGTGCACATGCTCGGTGGCCTCGTCGGTGAGGTGCTGCGCGATCAGGGTGACGACGAGCTGTTCGAACTGGTCGAAGGCCTGCGGCGACTCTCCATCTCAGCTCGCCAGGGTAATGCTGCTGCAGCGGCCGAACTAGAACAGCACATCCGTGGGCGCGAACCTCATCAGGCGCGCGATCTCGAGCGCGCCTTTTCCATGTGGTTCCAGGCGGTCAATCTGGCCGAGCAGGTGCACCGCATACGCCGACGTCGCGCGTATTTTCAGGACGATGCCGAGCGTCCACAGCCCGGGGGCGTGGGCGATGCCATTTCGCAGCTGAAGGCCGCTGGCCTCTCGCTCGAGCAGTTGCTCGAGTTGATCGGCTCCTTGCACATCGCGCCGGTGTTCATGTCGCACCCGACGGAGTCGACGCGACGCACCATCCTTCGCAAGCAGTTGCGATTGGCGCAGCTTCTCTACGATCGACTTAACCCGACGCTTTCGCCCTCCGAGCAGCAGGCTTCGATTGGTCGTATCCGCACCGAGCTCACCACCGGCTGGCAGACCGAGGATCATCCACGACAACGCCTGACGCTTGCCGACGAACGCGAGCACGTGCTGTTTTATCTCGCCGAGGTGCTGTATCGGGTCGTGCCGAATTTCTACGAGGAAATCGCCGACGCCATCGCTCGCCATTATGGTGTCGAGGCCGATTCGATCTCGTTGCCGACCATCATTCGCTTCGGCACATGGGTCGGCGGTGACATGGACGGTAACCCCGATGTCCACGCCAAGTCGATGCGCGAGACCCTCGCGCGGCAGCAGCGCGCCATCATCAATGCCTACTTCACCGAGGTACAGGATCTGGCCCAGGCGCTCTCGCAGAGCGGCAGTCGCGTGGGGATACTGCCAGCGCTGCAACAGCGCATCGACGAGTACGACACGTTGCTGCCGTCGAGCCGCTCGAGCGCACCCGCGCGTCACGACCGTATGCCGTACCGGGTGTTTCTGGGTCAGGTTGCCGAGCGTCTGCGCGCGACCTACGACGGTCGGCCTGCGGCCTACGAGGGTCCCGCCCAATTCCAGCGCGACGTCGATCTCATCGCGGAGAGTCTGCGGCGCCATCGCGGTCGGCACGCCGGTCTGTTCGCCATACGTCGGCTGCAGCGGCGCATCGCCACCTTCGGCTTTCACCTAGCGACGCTCGATATCCGCCAGCATGCCGCGGTGCATCATGGGGTGATCGCACGTGCGATCGATGAGCCGAACTGGCTGCAACTCGATCGCAAGACGCGTCAGGCACGACTCAGCGAGTTGATCGCGAGGGATGCGAGCCCTGCAGTGGATCTTGATGCGCTCGGCAAGCGCAGCCTCTCGGTGTTCGAGGCAATGTTGCAGTGCCGACGGCGGTACGGTGCCGAGGCGATCGGCGCATACGTCGTCAACGGCACAGAGGGCGCCGACGACGTGTTGGCAACGCTGCTTCTTGCCCAGTGGGCCGAGGCCTACGACAAGAAAACCGCGACCATTGCCGTGGACATCGCGCCGATGTTCGTGTCGATCGAAGCCCTCGACCAGGCGGGAGCCACGTTGCAGAGTCTGTTGGCCGATGCCGTGTATCGGCGCCATCTCGACGCGCGAGGTCGACGTCAAATGGTGCTGGTCGGATATTCGGATGGCGCCAAACAACAGGGGCTCGTGGCCTCGCGCTTCGCGGTCTATCGCGCGCAGGCTGATATCCATCGCGCCGTGACGGCGGCGGATGAACGGGCGCTGATCATGCATGCGCGCGGTGGCAGCATTCCACGCGGCGGTAGTCGCATCGATGCGCTCGTGCGCAATACGCCAGCGGTGGCCGTGGGTGGAGACTTGCGTCTGACCGAGCAGGGCGAGGGCATTCATCAGCACTACGGACTTGGCCCGATCGCTTTGCGTACGCTCGAGCGCGGCTTCGGAGCGCTCTCGCTCGCCGCTCAGGCACGACGCAGCGGGCGGCTGCGTGATGTCGATCCCGAATCACTCGCATTGGCAGCGCATCTTGCCGAACACAGCGCGGCCGCCTACTGCAAGGTGGTGGTCGATACCGCGGAGTTCATGGCCTACTTTCGCGCCGTGACGCCCATCGACGTCATCGAGCGGGTGCAGATCGGTGGTCGACCCATTTCGCGGCCGGGCGCTGAGGGCTTGCAGGGCCTACGCGTGGTGCCTTGGGTGTTCGCGTGGACGCAGAACCGCACCATGCTGCCCGGGTGGCTGGGTGCCGGTGCAGGATTGCACGCGACGTTGCAAAAGTTTGGCCTGCCAGCGTTGCAGGCGAGTTGCGCGAGTTGGCCGTTTCTCCGTAACTTGATCGATGACATCGAAGTGATGCTCGCGCATAGCGACTGGTCGATCGCGACCCATTACCACCAACTCGCCGAAGGCAAGGGCGGAGAAATCTTCGCCGCACTCGGTGTCGATCATGATCTCGCCCGTACGGCGGTGCTCGACATCAAGCAGCAAAGCGAGCTGCTCGATGGCGATCGCACGCAGCAACGGGCGCTGCAACTGCGTAACCCCTATGTCGATCCGATGAATCTGATGCAGGTGGATTTGCTGCGGCGTTGGCGCGCAAGCAGTCGCGAGGATCGCGATCTCTTCGAGGCGTTGCTCGCGAGCCTCAACGGCATCGCACAAGGTTTGCAAAACACGGGGTGACATGATGCGTGACCAAGCCGGAAACAGCTTGTGGGTGTCTCTGGCGCTCGCGGTAGTCAGCGTCATGGGGCTCGCCAGCCCTGCGCGTGCCGAACTCATGCAGGTCGATCTGGAGGCGCTCGGTGGATGGCAGGGGCGCAATGTGGCTCAGGTGCCTAATGCGGCGCCTTCCACGCGTTTCTCGATCGATGACATCACGGGCAGCGGTCCGTTCCTGCAGCCGCGGCTGCAATTGGCGGGCACTTTGGGCGAGCGCTCGGAGTGGCGGGTGCTGCTTGCGCCGCTCGGCGTCGATGAGCGCGGTCGGCTCGATCGACCCGTATCGTTTCAGGGCAGTACTTTCGCCACCGGTGCAGTCGATGCCAAGTACGAGTTCAACTCCTGGCGTGCGAGCTGGCGTTACCGCTGGATCGAACGCGATGATCTACAGGTCAAGGTCGGCTTCACCGCGAAGATTCGTGATGCGTCCATCCAGCTTCGCCAGGGTGCCGTGACGGCCCGCAAAGACAACACCGGCTTTGTCCCTTTGCTGCATGGCACGTTCGAGCGGCGCCTCGGTGCCGACTGGCGGCTTGAGGGTGACATCGACGCCCTCGCCGGAGGGCCGGGATATGCGATCGATGCCGGAGTCCGGCTGTCGCGTCGCATGAGCGGTGACTGGCACGTTTACGGCACCGTGCGCTATCTCGACGGCGGTGCGAATAACGAGGAAGTCTACGCTTTCGCCCGTTTCACGAGCGTGGGTCTGGGTCTTTCTTGGCGTCCGCGCTAGGCACTGGATCTTCTTCGAGCGCCAGTCGCGACGGTTGCTCGAGGTTGTCGAACTGACCGCGGTCGACCGCCCAAAAAAACGCCCATACGGCGGCGCCGAGCATCAGCAGAGACAGTGGAATCAGCAGCATCATGCTGGCCATCATGGGACGACTCCTGCGGTGGGTGAGGTTCCGGCGCGTCGCGCGTTCATCACGACGAGCAGCGACGAGGCGGACATGCCGATGGCGGCGACCCAGGGTGGCATGAAACCGAGTGCGGCGATGGGCACGGCAGCCAGATTGTAGATCAGCGCCCAGCGCAGATTTTGCTGCACGATCTGCAATGCACGCCGTGCCACGCCGATGGCCTCTGGCAGTGATTGCAACGATTCGCGCAGCAGCAGCAAGTCGCCGGCAGCGTGGGCGATCGATGAACCGCGACCCATGGCCATGGAGACATCGGCAGCTGCCAGCACCGGCCCATCGTTGATACCGTCACCCAGCATTAGCACGCGTCGTCCTGCTGCCTGAGCCTCGCGCAAGCGCTGCAACTTGTCTGCCGGTCGAAGCCCCGCGTGGGCTGAGGCGATGCCGAGGGTATCGGCGACACGTTGCACGGCTTCGTGCCGGTCACCACTCAGCAAAACGAGTCGCAAGCCGAGCGCTGACAGGGCCGCGGTGGCGGCGCCGGCATCCTCACGCAAGGGATCGGCCACCTCGAATGAGGCACTTCGACCGCGATCGTCAGTGAGGGTGATGCCCGGTTGGCCGATGCGCCAGCGTCGCCCGCTCACGTTACCCTCGATGCCTTGCCCGGCGATCTCTCGTGCATCGTCGCAGCGCCACGCGGCGTCCTGATGTTCACGAAAGGCGAGGGCCAGCGGATGCTGGGACCCGGCTTCGAGGGCGGCTGCGATACGTAGTGCCTCGGTCGCATCGAGTGCACCCGACGTGTCGACGCGCGTGATGTGTGGTGATCCGACAGTCAGGGTGCCGGTCTTGTCGAGCATGACGGTATCGACCGTCGCGAGGCCCTCCACGGCGTCCGCCCTCATCACCAGCACTCCGAGCTTGGCGAGGCGCGCACTCGCCGCGGCGATCGCGGCAGGAGTCGCTAGCGACAGAGCGCAGGGGCAGGTGGCGACGAGGACCGCCAGCATGGCGGGAAAGGCGCGCGTCGGATCAAAAAATTGCCACGACACACCGACGATGGCGGTCAGCACCAGAATCCGAATCACGAACCACGATGCCATACGCTCGGCTGCGAGACCAAGACGCGGCCGTTCGCTTTGAGCACGCTCAAGCAAGTGCACGAGTTCATGCAGCGTCGAATCGCCAGGCAGGCGGCTTACGCGTAATTTGAGTGCGTGACCCGCGTTGACGGCACCGCCTGGGATCGCATCGTGCTGGACGCGCCGCTGCGGCAGCGACTCGCCGCTCAGCAGCGATTCGTCGATCAACGCACCATCGCTGGTCAATGTGCCATCCACCGGAATCACTTGCCCGGTGTTGACTCGAAGCAGGTCACCGACTCGAAGTTCAGCGAGGGGTACCCGCTCGACGACCTCATTGTCGGTGCGGATTCGTTGGGCTGTTGCCGGCAGGGCCTTGGCCAGCGCGTCTGTCACCCGCGCGGCTTGGTGACGACCGCGCATTTCCACGAAACGCCCGACCAGAAGCAGCAAGATGAACATGGCCACCGAGTCGAAATACACCTCTCCGGCGTTGCGCACGGTGTTCCACGTGCTCGCGAAAAAGGCCAGCAACAGGGCGAGCGAGACCGTGACGTCCATGCCGAGTACTCGGCGCCGCAGGTCCGCAAGCGCGCCACGAAGAATGGGCGCGCCGGAGTAGAAGAGAACCGGGGTCGTGATGACGAGGCAAGTCCAGCGCAGATACTCGGCGATTCCTTCATCGATGCCCTGCAGGGCGCCCGCATACAAGGCAACCGTGTACATCATCAGCTGCATCGAGCCGAGCGCTGCAAGACCGATGCGCTTGAGGGCAAGGCGGCGCTCCGCCTGCTGCGACCGCGCTGCCGCCTCGCCGACCAAGGGCACGGGCTTGAAACCGAGCGCCGAGACTTGCCCGAGTATTTTCCCAAGCGCGAGCTTCGAGGTGTCCCAGTCCACCGAGACTCGATTGTTGACCACGTTCACCTCGACACGATGTACACCCGCGAGTTCGCTGAGCGATCTGCGAATGGATCGTGCACAGTTGCCGCAGTGGATGCCCTCGGCATTGAAGACGACGTGACCCTCGCCCTGTGATTCACTCGTCCAATGGCCATCGAGCAACATATGGGTCACTCGCCGAGTGTGATCCGCGCCGAAGGCAGCGACGCGCGGCTGCGGACACGCCAGGCATCGGACGAGTCGACCTGGAGCAGCCATTCGCCGGCGGGAACTGCAGCATCTCGCGCGTGGAAGGCACCGTCTTCACCGCGGGTCAGGCGCACCTCCCGATCGAGTTCAGCACGAGTAGCGTGCGTCATGCGCAGGGTCAGCGAGTTCGGTTCGCGGATCCCGCTGTGACTCGTCGCTATCCTTGCGACGATATGCCCAGACGCCGCGAGGTTCAGGTCGATACGGACGCCGAGCTGCTGCGCGCGTTGCGCGCGTTGCTGATCGAGCGCGAGCGGGGCACCTTCGCGGGCGAAGTGCACTGGAAGCTCAGGCTCGGCGCCCTGGAACGCGAGCGTAACGGTCAGGATGCTGGCCAACACCGTGGCGAGCGGTATTCCGACGACCAGCCAGAGCGTCGGGTTACGCAAAGTCGAGGTCGCATCATTCATAGGGTCAGTCCTTCGGCGCAAAGAATCTTGATTCGGCGTGCGCCGTCAGCGCCGGCTCGTCGGTGGCAGTGATCACGAAATGGATCTCAGAGGCGCCCACGCCAGCCTCGGTCTTCACGTCGTCTGCGTCGGTTGCCTCGGCGTCATCGTTCCAGGCGTTGCGGCGTACCCGCACCGCTGCGTTGAACACCTCTCCGGAAGGCACGGTGAAGGTCGGTTCCTGCGGGTCCAGACGGTGCGCGTTGTCGCCTTCGTCCTCGTCCGAGTCGAGTGTGACCCGAAACTGATGCGGGCGCGTGTCCTTGTTCATGATCTTGTGCAGATAGACATTTTCGATCTCGCCCGTCGCGAGGCTGCGATAGAGGGTATTTCGATCGTGCAACACGTCGAGGCCTACGGGCTTGCGCATCGCCAGCGCGACGATGAAACCTGCGATCAATGCGGCCAGCAGCACGCCATACACGATTACGCGTGGGCGAAGAATGCGCGTCGATCGATGTTCAAGACGGTGCTGAGTGTCGTAGCGGACGAGGCCGCGTGGGTAACCCATGCGGTCCATGACCGAGTCGCAGGCATCAATGCAGGCGGCACAGGCGATGCACTCGTACTGCAGGCCGTTGCGGATGTCTATGCCGGTTGGGCAGACTTGCACGCATAGGGTGCAGTCGGTGCATGACCCGAGACCCCGCGTCGCAGGATCGAGGCCCTTGCGTCGTCCACCGCGCGGCTCGCCGCGTGCCGTATCGTAGCTGATGATCAACGTATCCCGATCGAACATTGCGCTTTGGAAACGCGCATAGGGGCACATGTATTTGCAGACCTGCTCGCGCAGGAACCCTGCGTTGCCATACGTCGCGAAACCATAGAACACGATCCAAAACGTCTCCCAACCCGTGGCGGAGAAGGCGAGCACTCGGTTGGCAAGTTCGGTGATGGGTGTGAAAAACCCGACGAAGGTAAATCCTGTCCAGGCGGCAAAGCCAATCCACAGAACCTGCTTCGATAGCTTGCGGCCGAGTTTGTCGACCGACCAAGGCGCGGCGTCGAGTTTCATCCGACGGGCGCGGCTACCCTCGGTGACTCGCTCCATCCACAGAAATACTTCGGTCCAGACGGTTTGCGGACAGGCGTAACCGCACCACAGCCGGCCGGCTACTGCCGTGAAGAAGAATAGGCTGAGGGCAGCGATCACGAGCAGCCAGGCGAGGAACACGAAGTCCTGCGGCCACAGGGTGAGTCCGAACAAATGGAACTGACGGGCAGGTAGATCGAAGAGGATGGCCTGCCGCCCTTCCCAGCGCAGCCAGGGGAGACCGTAGAAGAGGCCGAGCAACACCCATGCCGCGGTGATGCGCGAGCGGGAGAACGTGCCGCTGACTTCGCGCGGATAGACCTTCTGGTGCGCAGCGTAGTACGACTCCTCGATCGGTGTGTCGATGGTCATGAGTTCACCGAGTTACCGAGGCGAGGGTGGGCTGAGCAGCCACGCCGTCAAAGTCGAGGCCAGTCCGCACACCATGAAGAAGAAGAGGAAGCCCACACTGTAGAGGGCGGTTCTGTCGGGTACTGCCGCCGTAGGTCGCAGCAGTGCCACTACCGGGGCGGGATCGACGAAGGCAAAGAACAGCAACGTCGCCACGCTTGCGGCGAGAAACGCACACCACATGACGGTGAGCGCGAGTCTTCCCCGTAGTCCGATTCCTGGTGTCTCCGACCGGTGCATGAAGGCGTGCCGCGACTTCAGCGAGTGTGGCCCGCAGCCAATGCGGGTGCTGTCTCGCCAAGGCTCTGAACGTACGCTGCAAGCAACTTGATGCGCAGCTCGCCAAGTCGATCGGCCTGGGCGGGCATGTTGTTCTGCCGCCCTGCGGCGATCGTTGCGCGAATGGCACCCATCGACCCACCGTGCAGCCAGATGTTGTCGGTGAGGTTGGGGGCGCCCACGGCGCTGTTGCCCTTGCCGTCGACGCCATGGCAGGCGATGCAGTAGCTATTGAAGTGCACTGCACCCGCTTCGGCGTTGCCCTTCGCGGCCTCGCGTCCCGAGAGACTCATCACGTAGGCGGTCGTATCGTCGACGCCCTGTTCGCCGAACACTTCCTGCCACGGAGCCATCACGCCCATGCGCCCGCCGGAGATCGAGGCCTCGACCAGCTCAGGCGAGCCGCCCCAAAGCCAGTCTTGATCCGTGAGATTCGGAAAGCCACTGCCGCCGCGACCATCCGAGCCATGACAGGCGGCGCAGTTGTTGGCGAATAGATTGCGGCCGATGGCGAGGGCCGCCGGATCATGGGCGAGCTCCTCGCTGCTGCGGTTGGCATAGACAGCCAATACCCGTTGCGCGGTCTTCTCCTGCTCCGCTTGCGACTGCTCCCACTGCTCGACTTGCGACCAGCCGAGTGAGCCACGCGCGTTGCCGAGAGCCGGATAGAGGACGGCGTAGACGATGGCGAAGATGACTGACAGGACGAACAACCACAGCCACCAGCGGGGTAGGGGATTGTTGTACTCGCGCAGGTCACCGTCCCAGGTATGACCCGTGGTATCGCTGGTCTGCGCGGCCTCGCCGCGACGCTTGCGCATCCATACGAGTAGCGCCACCGCCGCGATCGTGTTGAGGACGGCCGCCGCAGCGACGAACGCACTCATACCGGAACTCATCATGATCGATCCTCCTCAAGGGGAAGCTGGGCCGCTGCATCAAAGCGGGTTCGTCGCTTGCGGCTGTAGGCCCAGGCGCATACGCCGACGAACGCGAGCATGGCAAACAGTGTGGCGAGGCCGCGCAGTACACCCAAAGTTTCTTCACTCATCGCATTACTTCCACGTTTGTGATGCAGTGCCGAGGCCCTGCAGGTAGGCGATCAAGGCGTCCATTTCGGTTTTGCCCTCTACCGCCGAGGTCGAGGCTGCGATCTCGGCGTCTGTGTAGGGCACGCCCACCTTTCGCAGGGCCTGCATTTTTCGCGGCGTCAGACTTGCGTCCACGGTGCGCTCCGCGAGCCACGGAAACCCTGGCATGTTCGACTCCGGGACCAGGTCGCGCGGGTTGATCAGGTGCAGGCGCTGCCACTCGTCGCTGTATTTGCCGCCGACCCGCGCGAGGTCTGGCCCCGTGCGCTTGGAGCCGAACTGGAACGGGTGGTCATACACCGACTCGCCCGGCAGCGAGTAGTGGCCGTAGCGCTCCGTCTCGCCCCGCAGTGGGCGGATCATCTGCGATTGACAGGTGTAGCACCCTTCACGCAAGTAGATGTCTCGTCCCTCGAGTTGCAAGGCGGTATAGGGCTTCACGCCGGGTGCAGGCTCTGTAACCTCGCTGCTGACGGTGAGCGGAATGATTTCCACGAGACCGCCGACGCTGATGACGATTGCCACGAGCACGCCCAGTAGGCCCACGTTCTTTTCAATGATTTCGTGTTTCATCTCGACACTCTCCGATCAGGCGTGCGCCGGTTGCAGGGCGTGGGGCATAACCGGGGTGGGTTTGCCTTGGTTGATGGTCTTCATCACGTTGTAGACCATCAGCAACATGCCGCCGAACACCAGCGCCCCGCCGACGAGACGGATCGCGTAGTACGGATAAGTGGCCTTCAGCGCTTCGACGAAGGTGTAAGTCAGCGTTCCGTCGGCATTGGTCGCACGCCACATGAGACCCTGCATCACACCGGCGATCCACATGGATACGGTGTAGAGCACGATGCCGATGGTGGTCGTCCAGAAGTGCACGTCGATGAGGCGCGTGCTCCACATCTGCGTCTGTCCGTAGAGTCGGGGGATCAGCATGTAAAGAGAGCCGACCGACACCATGGCGACCCAGCCAAGGGCACCCGAATGCACGTGGCCGATGGTCCAGTCGGTGTAGTGCGACAGCGCGTTGACCGTCTTGATGGACATCATCGGTCCCTCGAAGGTCGACATGCCGTAGAACGACAACGACACGATCAGGAACTTCAGGATGGGGTCGGTGCGAAGTTTGTGCCACGCACCCGAGAGCGTCATGATGCCGTTGATCATCCCGCCCCAAGAGGGTGCGAGCAGCATCAGCGAGAACAGCATTCCGAGTGACTGTGCCCAATCCGGCAGTGTCGTGTAATGCAGGTGGTGCGGGCCCGCCCACATGTAGATTGAGATCAGAGACCAGAAGTGGACGATCGACAAGCGGTACGAATAGATGGGTCGTCCGGCCTGCTTCGGTACGAAGTAATACATCATGCCCAGAAAGGCGGCCGTTAGGAAAAAGCCCACGGCGTTATGGCCGTACCACCACTGCACCATGGCATCGACCACGCCCGCATAGGCCGAGTAGCTCTTGGTCATCGTCACCGGGATCTGTGCGCTGTTGACGATGTGCAGCACGGCCACCGTGATGATGAACGCAGCAAAGAACCAGTTGGCAACGTAGATGTGCTCGACTTTGCGCTTGGCGAGCGTGCCGATGAACACGATGCCGTAGGATACCCAGACCACGGCAATCAGCAGATCGATTGGCCACTCGAGCTCGGCGTATTCCTTGCCGGTCGTCCAGCCAAGTGGCAGCGATACGGCCGCGAGCAGGATCACCACCTGCCAGCCCCAGAAGGTGAAGGCGGCGAGTCCGTCGGAGAACAACCGCACGTGACACGTGCGCTGTACGATGTAGTAGGAGGTGGCAAAGATCGCTGATCCGCCGAAAGCAAAGATCACGGCGTTGGTGTGTAGCGGTCTAAGTCGGCTGAAGGTCAACCAGGGAAGATCGAAGTTGAGCACGGGAAACAGCAACTGCGCGGCGATGATCACACCCACCAGCATGCCGACCACGCCCCAGACCACGGTCATCAGGGCAAATTGCCTCACCACCTTGTCGTTGTAGGGAACGACGGCTTCGCTCGCACTCATCTTCGGGTACCCCGCCTGAAAAAATTCGCCGCAAATGGTGCAAGGGCAACTGCCAAGCGTGAATAGGTACATCACGCAGTCGGGTGGCGTTCACCTCGGCAGGGCGATCGACGTACCATGTGCCGCATGATCAACGCCCGGAATCGAAACTCATGGCTCGCAGTGCTGACGATGTCGGGTCTGTGTGTCGTGGCGAGCGCAGCGGTGGAATCCTCTGCACAGACATCCGCTTCGCAGATGCCCGCTGTGGAGGTCAAGGCACTGTTCGCTAATTGCGCGGCCTGCCACGGGGCAGATGGCGGCGGTGTCGCCGATGGCACGATTCCGGCGATCGGTGCGCAGCCCGCGACTGTGATCACGCAGCAGCTACTGCGTTTTCGCAGCGGTGAGCGCAAGGATTTGCGCATGCAGCATTTTGCCGATCCCGAGCATCTGGCGGATCGGCAGCAGATCGATCTGGTCGCGCGGCATGTGGCGGGTCTGCGTCGGAGCACACCCGCTGCGCGCGGCGATGGGACGCAACTTGAGCTCGGCGCGCGGCGCTGGTCCGAGGGCTGCGCGGGGTGTCATGGGGCTTTCGCGGGCGCCGTTGCGACTCGCGGCATTCCGGCGCTTGCGGGTCAGCACGCGCCGTATATCGCACGCAAGCTGCGCGAGGAGAGCAACGGCATGCCGGGTGCCCCGACCCTGTCGCAGAGCCACGCTGCGTTCTTTAAAAAACTTACGCCCGTAGATCGGGCTGCTTTAGCCGATTATTTGTCGCGACTGCCGCCGCCCGAACCTTCGCCCTGAGGAATCAGCGCGAGTCGGTGGCCGATGCGCCGCCGATGCCGAGGTCCAGAGTCATGCGCACGAGTTGCGCGACCGATCGGGCGCCCATTTTCTCCATGACCCGCGCGCGATGGATTTCGATGGTGCGTTGACTGACCCCGAGATCGCCGGCCATGACCTTGTTGGCCCGACCGTCTGTCACGAGTACGAGCACCTCCTGCTCGCGGGGCGTCAGCGACGCGTACCGTGTGCGCAGTTCGTCGAGTTGCTGGAGAGCGCGTCGATTGTCGGCATCGGCCGCGAGTGCACGCTGAATGCGATCGATAAGATCCTGATCGCTGAAAGGCTTTTGCAGGAAATCGAAAGCGCCATGCTGGATGGCCTCGACGGCCATGGGCACATCGGCATGACCGCTGATGAAGATCACGGGAATGATCGCGCCGCGGCGATTGAGCTCTTCCTGC
>Ga0102921_1000142_pt1 | contig 23611 bp, 27 predicted proteins | sample Colrivmeta156802_FD_78205 | JGI IMG/M metagenome (GOLD analysis project Ga0102921, IMG submission 78205) | Estuarine microbial communities from the Columbia River estuary - metaG 1568-02 | ecosystem: Environmental > Aquatic > Marine > Intertidal zone > Estuary | place: USA: Columbia River...
AAATAATCAATATTAACTCTTTTTATTTTGTTTATTAACTACAGTGTAACCCGTCCCCTCTTTTTTTATGTATTCAATAGGAACAGTTGTTTTTATTATTAAAAGAGCTCTAACGCCAGTAGGCGAATTAGGGTCTATTATATATTGTGGCTCTTTTACTGGCTCAACTAATTGTACATCATTTTCTGGATCAAAAACTTGATCCATGACTTCTTCGTATCTTATTATATCTTTATGTATCGCAAGATCTAGTAAATGAATTTTATTTTTAGTTAATTTAATTTTCTTTTTTTGAGGATCTTTTTTCTTTATGAACTCTTCCTGAGAACTAGTTCCGCCAAAAGCCGCTCCATCAAATTCTTTTTCTTTGCCTGGCTTAGGTGAAAATTCTTCATCAAATGATTTTGGTCTATTTCCAACTATTACATTTAATGCTTCCTTTATATCCTCTGGTAAGTTTTCCTCTAACTCTTTTATTTTGCTGTCTGGTGTATTCTGGTGCTGTTGTTCGTTGTTGTATTGCATATCTATTAAACTGATCCAGTACTGTTCGCGTCTTGGTCAATCATCCGCTCATTTCTATAATTTGCTAGCATTTTTTTGTATGCTTCAACTTTTTTAGCTGTTTGTCTCATTTCCTGGCTTTCGGTGCCATTAACTATGTTTTCTAGTTTTTTTCTGGCTATGGCGGTTCCAACACCACCAACTGCTCCGAGTCCAATTAAACCAAGTGAGTATTTCTGGACCAGAGACTGAAGATCTATGGCAGTTTTATTTAGTAGTTCTTCTACCTCTGGTAATGTAAGCCCGTTTTCTGCCGAAGATTTGATAAAACCTAACTTTACTGATTTATAAGTTTGCTCAATCTTTTCTCCATTTTGTATGTGTTTTGCAATTTTATTCATATTTTTTAATAAGTGTAATACCCTGCCCCATTGTAGCGTGGTCCAGCGGAGTTTACCCCGCCCCTACTTCCAGATCCCATGAACCCGCCAATAGCAACAGAAGCTATAGTTCCAAGCCCACCAAATCCCATCGCTTTAGATAAAATATATCCAGCAAGCATTCCTAGTCCCATGTTTTTTACTCTATCAATTGATATTGATTTACCGCCAGATGATCTCATTGCTGACCTAGCCTGAGATATTAAAATGTTTCTATCTCCCTGCGTTAATGTCGGGTCTGCCCCAAGTATGCTTTGAAGTGCAATTAAGTCCACTTGCTGGTTCCCTGTACCAAACGCCAATTTTTGTTTTTCCTGACTTTTTTGTATAGCGTATTCTTGTTTTATGGCTTCCTGTCTTGTGTCATGTGTGCCGAGAACTTTTTTGCCGTCTTTTGTGTATAATTTATACTTACCTTTTTCTTTTTTTATTACTGCACTTTTTTGTAAGTCTTCTGATGACCCCAATTTTCTCTCTTGGTATTCTTTTTTTATTATATCTAAATAATTAGGGTCGGTTTTTAGTTTTTCTGGAAACACTAATGGATTTTTAAAATCCATATTTTGTGTCATCATTTTCCTGGAATTCTCTGAATACAATGGACTATCTGGAGACCCCAGTAGTTGAAACGCACCAGACGCAACTGCTCCGCCTGCTCCGCCTAGTGCCAAGTCCTTTAATAAACTATTGTGCTGTTTTCCAGCCATTCTTTGCCCAATGTTTCTAGCCCCCATTACCCCAGCCCCGATTAATGCTGCTGATGGTAATGCTTCTATTCCTCCAGTAATTGGGTAGGTCAACTTGTCCATTGTTAACCCGCCAATATATTGCTTTATTTTATCTTTTAATTCTGTTGGGCTATTTAACTCTTTAAATTTTTCTTTAACTTCTTTTGTCCCATTCGAAAAATCTTTTATTTTATCTATTGCTAGATTTAAAAGAGGCCCCGCTGTTTTATGCAGTTTTTTTTCAAGGATCGTATCAACAAATGATTTTACGGTAGTTACTGGATGTTTCCTTGGGGATATGACCCAACTATTGTTATCTTTTTGGCTGTTTAGCTCAAAGGTCATATTGGTCTTACCAGTCTGGAATGTTCCAAGTATTTTTGATGGAGATGATTTATGTATTTGTGCTCTACCCTTAAATGAGTCTCCACCAACTCCAAAATCATCTGATTCAGTGTCCGTCAACCTTTTTGCTTTTATTGGCTCTCCTGGTTTTTCAGGTTCATCTAGTTTAAAATTTAATGTTCTATTATCAACTAGGAAAGAGAGGTTTCTTGTTCCATCTCCATTTTCGGTAATAGAGAAATCCCACATCTTAGGATTATTCATAGAGGGAATACCGCTATACGTACTTCTTTCTCTATGAGAAGCATCAGAACTAAAAGACTCAAAATCTACTGGAGCCAGCAAAGATTTAATATTGTCGTCCATTACGTTAGTTAATCAATGCGTTTTGAGGAAGACTTGAACTAAATAGTTTAGCGTTATTTTTATATATTTCTCTTAGATCCCAGCCCTCGCCCTTGCCAGCCCATGTGTCAGCTATTGCCTTTCCAGCTAGAGCGCCCCCAACAGCACCTACTCCAGTGGATGCTAATCCATTTAATCCAAACGCTTTAGGAATAAAAGCTCCAGCCAATCCACCAATTAATAATGGAGCAACGTTCTTTAAGAACTCTGGATTCTTTATATAGTCCCATGCTTTAGCGCCGTATTCTTTTAATGGTTCAGTAAATTTTGCTACGTTTTCAGAAATACCTTTTGTTGCTGCACTATCAAGCATTGGCTGTAGACCTGGTTTTAAAAATTCACCAACCCCCCTAACAATTCTGTCTTTTATCCCAAGTTCTTCTGCGGCCTCTTTTGTAATATAATGATTTTCAACTAACCATTCTGATCCCGAGTCGCAAATATAGTCTATAAACCCTAATGCCATTTCTGCTGACATGTTTGCTTCTTTTTCTAGTGAGTCAACAAATCCACGACAAAACTGAATCTGATTAGGCTCAGACGTAAGATCTAAATTCTCTTCAGCTATCTTGCCTACGTGTTTAAATACTTTTTCACTAAATTGCGGGGTTAAACAGAAATTCATACTATTCATAATATATTGTTTTTATATTTTTTCTAGAAAAATATTATTGCAGTGGGACGTTTTGAACAACTTCTGGCATAGCTTGCTCCATTCCCATGGACCTTGCCTGTGTCCTTAGTTGGTCCATTTTCTTTAGAACAAGTGCATGAAGTGTATCATTGTTTTGTCTAATTGAAGTTAATTGCCTGCGTCTATCTGCCTCTGGCATCTGCAAGAGTTCTCTGGCTGTTTGATCAGCTTGCTGGTTAACGTCTTGAGGAGTTGCTCCTCCGCCCCCTTCTTGTGACCCAGATTGAGGATCTTCTTCGCTTACCAATCCCATTTGTGCCATTTGTGCTTCTTCCTGCATCTTGCGTGACATATCTTCCATTTTGCGTTGCTCTTCTAGTATCTTTTGATACTCGCCTATCGGGTCTGAAACACCCATAGGACGCATTGCTGTTTCCTTGCTCAACAAGTTAGCGGTCATTGCTTGCAGTCTCCATGCCTTGTTTTCTATGTCATCGATGATTCTGACTGACTCAAGCTCACATTCGTAATCTCCGCTACCCATGTATGCAGATACTTTAGATACGCAATCTTGTGCAAGTAGGTTTAGCCCCCTTACGAGACTTGACCAACCACGCTCAAATACTCGCAGACTAATTGGAGCTGCCTGTAAAGTCATTGTACTTCTATACAGTTCGGGCGGGATCCCTCTGCCATTAAGCATTCGATCCTCTTCATCCTTAATTAAATCAACTGGAGCCAAATTTCTACCCTCTCCTCCAACTGCCTGATACGTTACTGGGAATGGGAAGAAATTCCAGTCTGCTCCATCCTGCCTGTGGCGTACAACTGCGTCTTGCATCTCTTGAACCCAGTTCTTCATTAGGTTATTGTAAATAGAATTTCCCTCAGTGTAATTGCCTTGAGCTGGGCTAATTATTCTAAGAGGTACAATATAATCCATCATCAATACTTCGTTGTACCTACGCAATACTTGAAGCCTAAAGAAGTTCTTGAAGCTAGATAGAATTGCTGGGAGACCCCATCCACCTAACCATAAGCCAGATAAATATGGCTCTTTCATGTGGTGCAAGTGTCCTTGCTTGAACTTGAATTGAGTTTGATTTTTTATAGCAGCCAGGAACGGGAGCGGAGTTGTTTTAATGAAAAACTTGTCGTTATTTAGTACGCCAGTTTTAATCTCATTTGGAATCTCAGTATAATACTCAACATTGTGGGTAAGCCTATTTGCCTTAATAGTAATATGCTTCGGATTCCATCTAATTATCTTGATAGCTTTGCTATCTTTCTTTTTGTAGTCTCTAGCAATGTGCTTAGTGTCGCTTGTACACTTTCCGCAATATGTAATAAACGATCCATCATCTGGATTATACTTAAAATCAACGTGCTCTATGTTTGTCTCCCTTTTGCACTTCGAGCAAACCAAGACCCTAGTAAATGGCAAAGATACAGTGGCAAAGGAATTTCCATAGCACATGAAATCATTTCCTATTGCTTGAAGAGATCCAGCAAGATCAAAGTCTTCTGTTATGAGTTTTTCAAATTTTTTTCTCTCATCATCGGACTGACCGCTGAATTTTAAGTCAGTAAGAAAGTAATTAACAATTCTCTCGCTAGCCTTTCTATATGTTGAGTCATTCACATACAAAAACTCACAAAGCTCTAGAGCACTGTTTATGGTTCTTGGAGCATAACTGGAAGCGAGGTCCACCCATGGATTCATAAACCCCGTGTTAATGCCGTTTTTTCCACCAATGATATCAATATTCATTACTTATTATAAATTATTATTTGCGTGATTTGCACGAAGTGTTTTTACAGCATTTTTGCTTATTGCACTCACATTCGGTATCCATGCACTCTTGTGCTTTTTTAATCATTTTATACTCTCCGGTCTTTTCATTGTCGCACTCGAAGTGGTCCAAAACGCTATCCATAGGGGAAACGTCATCTCTTATTATTGCTAGTTTTTGCATATAAATTATAGTCCAAGTTTTTGAGCCTTTAATTGCTTTTCTTCAGTTAATGGGGAGTCCTTTTTTTGCGTTAAGAAATTTAACAAGTTTGAAGAAAAATCTTCGTGTTCTGCTTGTGGTTCTAAGTTATCTAAAGTTTTTTTATCGTCCTGCTTTTGATCAACTTGCTCGCCCAGTATTACTTCTTCAGAGTCTTTTTGAAGGAATTTTTTATTTAATAAATTTATTGGAAAATTAGTATACATGTGTTGCTTAAGTTAATTATTTAAATTACTCTTCTTCTTTGTTTTCGTCCACAATAAAAAAAATCGACATTATTGAATTTAATTTATCTATTGGTATGTAGATACCGCTAGCGTAAAGATTATACTCTATATTTTCGTAAATTGCATTTAATTTTATTCCCCTCTTGGGTTTTACTTTAACTCTATCCTCAATTGGAGTAATCAAAGAAAATATTTCTCCATCTATATGAACTTGAGATGCGTCAACGGAAACATCTGTGTAGGGTGTTATAAACACTACGCTTTTCTTAGCGTCAGTGTCGGCTTTAATATTTTTTAATGCGTCTTCTTGTTTTATTGGAATGATGTCAGCTTTTACTGTTTTTTTTGTTTTTGGCTTAGGTTGCTCAATTATTTTATCTTCGTCTTTTTTGTCTAAGTCCAGTATCTGAAAACTTTCAAAAGATTTTAGTCTTTCGGCAATTGTTTCACTAGCTTTGGGTATTTGCGTGTACCCCGCTAATGGGTTTTGTGATGTTGTCATTTTACTTATTACTAAAAAGGTATGTGTAGCGATACCATGTGAGTTTGTATTTTTTCTTCTTTAAAGTCTGCGTATTTTACTTCATACGATAATGTCATAATCCTTTCCCACATACTAAATGGCACGTCCAGTTTGAATGGTATTTCTGCATCACTTAGAATATAGCAAATAGTTACTGGCACCTTAAACAAAGATATGACATTTTCTATCTTAGCTGATTTTGTTTCTTTATCTGACTTGGTGTAGGTTGCATCAACCTTGGTCGAAACACAAGAAGAAAAAAATAAAACAACAGCTAAATAGCAAGCAGCCTTAAGCATCACATTCTTATTTCTCTTTTTGATTCTTTAACTTGTTTAGATTTTTCAGGAAGTCTGATGCATCCTGGGGTAGTAAAACATAAATCTAGGAATGGCTCGTCTAATAATTTTTTTAAAGAATTATCAGGTAAAAACATCAAAAGAGATTTTTCCCATTCTATAAATTCCGTTTCCTGAAATACTCCACCTATTGTTCCCCATATATCTAATCCAATTGGAGTAATTGTTAGCTCTTTATTGACTGTTACCCATTTAGGCCCATTTTCTTCGTTTGATATGTAAAAAATTTTATCAATACAGATAGGAACCTCGTCAAATAATTTATAAGCCCAAAACTTAGTTCTTTTTTTGCACTCATTTCTATATTCATCAATTGGGCAATTTTTAATTTGATCAATTTTGTATTTACACTGATCCATAAATTGACGGAATACTTGTGATCGGCTTTTTATAAAAACAAATGAAGTGTAATCATTCTGTGATGGGCTTAACGTATGGAAATGGTCGTAATCAGCATCTATGCTTTCGCTAGCTGAATAAATATCCCTACCTGTAAAAGTATCCATAATTAAATCGCTTGGTGAGGCTGGAGTTGCCAGATTTAATGGAAGCAATAACTGCTCGTATGTTTCGTTTATTGCATTATTGTCCATCAGTGCAATAAACTACTTTATTGCATATTGTGCAAGTATTTTTTAAGAAAAAATGTTTCTCGATCTCATCTCAAAAAGCAGTGGGGCTATCCCTAATTGATCTTTTGTGGCAGTAGAACTATATTTACCGTCTCCTAAATACTTTCCGGATTTCCAGTTATTTGTGCCGCTCCACAGGTAGGGGCTGTTATTAGATCTATATAGTCTGTAGCCAAACCCATTGTATCTTTCCGCCTGATACAGTGCGCCCTCAATAGACCAATCAGTCCATTTATCTAACTTCTTTAGTTTTAGTGCGTCTTTGGCGCTAATATCCCAAGCATATCCACCTAGTGTAGTTGGCTCTGAAAGAGGTCTTCCCGATGGCTCATTTACTGTTCTTTTTTTAAGTGAGTCTCCATTGTGGAGATGCGTTTTAAAATTTAAAGTTGCTTCTCTGTAGTGTATGCAACCTATCCAGTACCATGGAGCTATTCCAACTTTTTCATACAGTTCTTTATTTTTTATGATTTTATCTACTGTGTCTTTTACTAAACTTGCATCAGATATTTTCATACTAGAAAACATTGATGTATATTCTTCCCTTAATTTAGAATATTCAGAGGATATTAATGGTGGAGTCGTGGACATTTTGTTTGTTCTTTTGCTTGATGGTATTGTGCCTTTGGGGTCTGCATCAAAATTGGTGTATTTATTCTCTTGGTATATTTTTCTGTATCCATTCTCCCATAAGAATCCAGAAAGAAAAAGTCCCAATTTATATACCTCTTCCTCTTTCATGTCGGGAAACAAGATATGCATAGACTCATGGATTAATGAGTCTAAGTACTCACTAGGCCTCTGATATGGGTCTATTTCTATTCTAGCTTCATCTCTATATGCTAAGCCAAAGTATTTCTTTTTTCTATCTGTGTCCAAGAGATTTTTATCAATTACCGAAATTTTGTTGGGGTAATTTATTTTATACTCTCTTGTTTTTTTCATTTAATTTACCTTTGGTTGCTATTTATCAGTGTATCTATCGTAAAGAGCCATGTCAAATTTAGACTTATCCATAAAAATTTCATATGTGTCTCTTGATATGTCCATTGGATTTTCTTTTTTGTTGCTATAGTTTTTAAATATATCATCTTTTTCAAAAAAGGCTCCATCAGTAGTAAAATATCTCCTTGCTAATTCTTCTAGGAAAAAATTTACGGATTCAATCGGAACAACACCTATTTTATCTAAAACAGAGCAAGCTTTATTGAAGTCGTCCATATTTAATGGCCTAGAGTATGGTGCCTCTGAAAGATGTCTAGTGATCCAATTACTCTCAAATCTATTTGATTTAATGTATTCCTCAAAATTGTTGTGTTTTATTATTTTGTGTGTTGGTTCGTGTTCTGATTCATCTCCCGTTAAGTATGAATAAATTGAAAACGATCTTGATAACGTATCTCTGTTTACAAAAAATGGGTCAAATGTTTCTCCAGAGATCTCCTGGAGTTTTGGAATTAAGCCATTAGCCAATTTATTAAAACCGCGTAACTCAACAACTGCTGCAAATATATCAAATCTATGTTGACGAAGAGCTATGTAAAAATCTTCCTGTGATATATATGGAGATCTTTTTTCTACTGGATGCTTCACGCATCCAACTAGATAGTCTTCTAGGGGCCTTGAGCTAGTTACAAAAAACTTAAATAAAGGACCCCCGTATTCGGTAACGTTTAGCATCTGCCTAAAAATAATTTCACCTGTTCCAAAATAACTAGAAGTAAATATTTTTTGAAAAGCGCCTATTATGTAGGTACCAGCAGTTCTAGGGATATGAACGTAAAGCGGGATTTTATTCATCTGTGTATACGACGCCATCAGGTCGCTCTTTATTAAGTATTAATCTTGCCAAGCTTCCATCTACACACCCGTGAACAACCATGCATTCTTTTCTGACTACGCTATTTTGTTTTTTCTTCGAATCACCAATTAATCCAGAATCGGTACACATATAATTGCTTGACCTAAAATTTTGCTGTATTATCTTTGACTGAGCGGATTGCTTGTGTATTTCCTCTCTGCACCAAACGTCAAAAGCTATTACAGGGCTTATAGATTTCCAGCTATTGCATATTTTACTTAAGTTTGGCGGATATACAGCTACTCCATCCAAGTGGGGGCAAGATGATGCAGGCAATTGTATTAAAGACCCTAAGCATAGTTTCCCGCATAATTCATATTCTTTTGAAAGTGAATCTAGCCAATTATTTTCTATTGGAGTTGTATCCATCTCCATCCAGAACCATGGCATTTTATTTTTTTTAGACTCTAAGTATTTAATTGTTTCGCTCCAGTAATGATTAGGTCCACTTGGCCAACCAATAGGTCCATTCTCCGGAAATTCAAATATTGTGGATTCTCCAAATTTTCTATTAAGTCTTTCAAATACTGTTTGACCAAATTTAACATCAAAAGGCCTATGTACGACCAAAAGCGAATGAGACTTGTATAATGAAAAAAATCTAACTATATCACAAAAATCCTCTATCAATGGTTCATCATGACTCGATACAGGGACTACGACGAGCATATTGTTATTCTGGTATTTCTTGCCACTTACCAATTGGGCATGCTTCAGTTGCCAATCTTATCTTTGCCCACGTTGAACAACCACATTTTGTGCATCTTCCCGTATTATTTAAAGCAACTGAGTCCCAAAATTCACACCCCTTGCAAATATTTTTACGTATTTCAATTTGTTCTTCTGTTGCGTTTCTAGCTCCAGAAGACACCCATTTTGTTACAGCTGTGGCAGCAGATCCAATCATGGCAAGCGTTGAGGGTTTTTCTTTTTTGTCCATAACGCTTCTGTACCTAGCTAGCACCTTTTTGTGCATATCTATGTCTCTCTCTTCGCCTTTTTCAAGTCTGCAATGCCAGTAATCCAGCAAAAGATTTGGTTTAGTGTTTGTTATTTTAAATCCCCTAGATAGCCATTTATCTCTTTTTGCTGGTCTATCTTCAAGCGTCAATGCATATACAATTGGTTTTAGCTCTTCTTTGTTTATAGTCATAATAAATTAATATTTAAATATAATGTTTAACTAAACAAACGCCATAGCGTTACCTGGTCCTATTGGAAAAAAATTCATTCCCGTGTAATTTGGTGGTGGTGGTCCTCCTCCTCCACCACCACATGATCCAGGATTATTAGGGCAGTCAGTTAGAGGAGGCAGGCTTGTGAAATTTTCGCAACCAGGGACTGGATCCTCAAATCCAAATGTTACTGAAATTTGCATTCCATGTGGGCCTCCATGTGTAGCATTATGGCTAGTTGCAGTCACCTTCATTTTAAACATACCAGTACTTCCAGCAAATGTATTTACTGGAGTGGATCCAGAGAAATACCCTAATACGCAGCTATTACTATTTTGGTTACTGCTTTGTAAAGTTCCAACAGTTCCATAATTGTCTACCATACCCGAGACAGAAGCCGTTGGTTTATATTTTTTAAAACAATCTGGAAATTCTATCGAGGATTCTATATCTTTGGTTTGAGTAGCACCTGCGCAATCCGCGCTGCCAGATCCGCACGGAGATGAAGCCTCTTCGCAACCAGAGATTACCATATTATCTAAGTATTGATAATTAGAGGCTACTTGACCACTTCCTGATTTGATGCAACACATCTCAAAGCATGGACAATCTTCAACCGATGGGGTTCCGCCTACTGCAATTTTCCACATTGTCTTCCCCTTCCATGAAGCCTCTGATGTCTTGGAATCGCAAGTACATGTATTCGCCAGCATTTTACCTAATACATAACTGAGGTCATTTACTTGACACGCACATATGAATTCCCCTCCACCAGGATAGCAACACCTATTGCAATCTCTGTATCTAAATCTATCTAGGTCAATATTGTTGTCTTTTTTCCAGACGTCAGTATTTCCCTTGCAATAATTCCAATCTGCTCCAGTTCTATTCCCACCTCCAAAAGCAGGCGCAATAGCGTTCCACATGTCATTGATATGGTTTGCCGTAATTACTTGTGTAACATATCCTCCTTGATCATGGCTACGGATCCATTTTATTCCACGCTTTTCGTGATTTTGAGGACACAGCTGAGCGCTTGCGCTACAGCCTGGATCTCCGTACGCACTCCCAGATGGGCCCAGCATATCGAAATAATTAGAATAATGCCATTGTTGGTTTATGTTGCAACATTCTTCACCTGAAGAATCACATGGTGGATTCGTGTCACATATGCACACTGTTTTTGGAGTTGCATTGCCAATGCAAGCATTAATTACATCCATGTAGTTACTTGCCCATTTTCTCCCAAGGTTACATATATTATTGTCAACGCTTCTCCCAGGGTAGTTTTGGGACCTCCAGCTAGCTGGGTCCATGTCTGCACATGAATTCCCAGAACAACACCTGTATCTTGGGTAATGATCGCCGCCTTCCTCTAATTGCCATCCTCCACACCCATAACAGTCACTTTTTAAGTATACAATCCATGGACCGAAATCGCTATGATTGTATGTATAGTTGTCGTTTGGGGCGGGTATTCTACTGTTTATGCTCCCCCCTGTAGTTATAAATCTTGTTTCAGAAAAAGCTGGATTTGCGCCTGGCGTTAATTTTATTGAAATAAATCCATCAATAGTAGCAAGCGGTTCTATCTCCTCTTTGTATGGGGCATCTCCATATTTAGGTCTTCCACTTCCAAGAAATAAATTTATGCCATATTTTGCACATTCATCCCTGACTTGATTGTACTTTTTTCTTAGTTGAATTAAATCAGCCCATGACACACAACTCCCTGCCGAAACTGCAGCTCCCGGCCAGCCACTGTCATTTTGACACGCCATAAAAATTACTTATTAAATTTATAGCTATTAACTATTTGCTTTTTTTTATTTGTGCCAGAGTCAATAAACTCTACAACGTCAAAATTAATGTACACATATATAGATCCACTAACAGGATTCCAAACATTAATTTGTTTCCCCGCCTTGTTTAGTTCTATTATATTTTTAACTGGATAATTTATTTGTCTTTTGTCTCCATACGCAGAACAACCAACAAGGGAGAATAATACAAAAATAGAAAATAATATTACTTTAATGCGCTGCATGCTTGTGCTCCTGATGATAGCAATTTTTCCATATCGCTAAATTTTACAAAAAATCTTCCGTTTTTCCCAAATTGACTTCCCCAACTATTGACGGCAAAGAATGTCTCCCATTGACAGTCTACTCCGTATATCAACCACGCATGACCACCCTCATAAGTTGAGATAGGTCTAGCAAAACCATTTTGGTCTGGTGTGGACATAGAAGCATACCAATTGCTCCCCATAACTACTGGACCGTTTTCGTAAATAAATTTTGCTATTTCCTCTACTGAATATCCCCATACATAATCTTTAATTAATCCAAGCTCTTTCAATACTTTTGCTCCAGCCCTAACGCTAGTCCCGTATGAGTCTGGCTCTTCTCCCTCCCATTGATCAATTTTTTGCGCCTTCGTGTAAATTTCTTGTGAAGTTATTTTAGGTAAATTTAAATCAAAAAATGGGCTAGATTGAATGAATTGCCCCCATGCGTATCCAACACAGTGACTAGTGGAACCCTGGTTTAATGCGTTTCCTATTTTCCATGATTGCCTGATCGTATCACTTATGTCGGGCTTGTTTGCAAACATCAAATACTGCCTGTCTCTATCGTCATGACTAAATAATAACCCCCTGCCAGCAAGAGGATGCTCGGATTTATGTTTACTAGTTATGTTAGTGTTATTGTTTTCTATCATTTTATTTTATTGTATTAATGCAGCAAATTTAATTTGGCTTTCGATTTAATTTGTCACTTTATGTGCCATAGTCAATAAAAAAATAAACGGAGGGGAAGGCCCCTCCGTTTACGCTCTATTAAATAGAGCCAACAACAACAAACACGTTAGAATACAACTAACAATATAAATATATGCTCAATATATTTAAAATACAATCTTTTTATTTAACTAAGTTCCACTCCCTGGAACATATAGTATTGAAGCATTCTTGCATACCTTCAATAGACTCTAAAGACTCAAGTAATGGAAGAGGAGGAGTCCATACACAAATTATTGTACCGTTTATTTCTGGCTGATGTTTTTCGTTTGCTTTGTGGTGTATTATCTCTCCTGGATAAAATATTTTTCCAGATAAACTGTCTATTACGTATCCACTCACTACTATGATTTTTTCGTCAAATTTATGAAAATGTAATGGAGCTACCCCAACCCCCTCACATATTGCCCTAGTGCAATTTTCGTCATTATCTATTAGCATTATTTTTATCCCATCAAATAATGTGCCCCACTTACCGCTCACCATCACTCTAGATACATCTAAATTTCCACTACTATTGTCGTTGTGTGATTCAATTACCCTTGCCCCATCATTAATTGCTTTAGCAGCGTGCGTAGCCGCCTTTCTTAATTTTTGATGAGCGCTCTTGAGCTCTGATTGTATGGGCGTTGTTGTATACATTCTATTGTTTATTGTTGTTTAGCGCTCTTTCAATAATCGCACATTGATTGGTTACATGGTCTTTTAGCCTGGATATAGCCAACTCTAGTTGAGCTTTGTTTTCTATTGAACCTGCTGTAATGGCTGGGGCGATGGCCTCAACAACTTGAGTTAGTGAGGTTATTGTTGATATATTCTCTTTTGATAAATCCAGTAGCTCCCTAGAATATATCCTTTCTTTCTCTTTATAGTCTTTAATGTCTTTAATTAAAAAATATATCCACCCAACCATTGTAGCAATTCCAACTCCAAATGTTTTAGCCAATTCTACTAAATTAGGTTCCGGTGGTATTACTTCTGGCAACATAGTTAATAGATAATACTGTAGTTACTCAACAATATCAAAATAAAAAAAAAATAAAAGGGCACTTAATAGTGCCCTTTTAAATTTCTAAATATTATTATTTGTTATTATCTAGTTTTTTCTCTCATGAATGGAGTAGCTGGCCTTGATTTGATCTTCTTTTTGGGTGATGCAGCCTGGGCAACTGGGTTAGCTTTTGCCATTTTGTTGTTGTTCTTGAGGGCAGAAGAAAGGGCTTCAGATGTCTTAGACAGTGCAAGCCCGTCAATTTTGACTGGGCGCCCAGACTTAGCTAGAGTCGCCTGAATTTCTGCTCCATATTTTTTGATAATGTTAGCCGGAATCAATCCGACTAATCCATCAATAATAGCCCAAAGCAAACCAGTAACTACGGTTGGGTTGATGAACTCCGCTGAATTAGGAATTTTTGCAGCAAGATATGCCACAATTATAGCTGCAGCAAAAGATACACCTTTTTGAATGTATGGCCCAAGTCTACCTAAAGCCATTTTTACTACGAATGTTTCTACGAATGATGGAAGTTTTAATTTCATGTTTTATGTATTGAGCTGTCAGTATTGTTTATTTTTGGGTGTCTGTCAATTTTTTTTTACAAGCTATTAACGAAGTATGTTTAAGTACTCTTTTATATCTGGAAATAGATCTTCGTTTTCATTTTTGATTGCTTTAGCTAGATTTACTTGTCTGTCTATAAAGTTTATATCTACTGGGTATCCGAAATTCTTCAAGCGATTCTTACTAGATGAATTTTCTATGTTTAAATTAGGGAACACTTCCCTAAAAAACCTAAATTCAAAGAAATTAGGTATTATTGAGGATGCACTTGGAAACACATTTTTATCTATATCTAGCTCTAAGGACCAATCAGGATTTAACATTTCTATAAATCTTTTATGTAACTTTTTGTAATAGTAAGAAGTAGGATGGTTTGTAGAGGTTACAATAAGATGATCTTTGTATTCATTAAGTATGTCCAATGTGTTTATATAGTTTTTAAATTTAGCTGATTCTTTTTTCTGTTTTCTTTTGTTTTTATTTATAGATTTTTTTGCAGCATATTCTATTAATTTAGCAAATTTAGGATCGTACTCATTTTTTAACCAATTCAATATTTCACTATTGTTGTATCCTTGTTCGATTAACCATATAAAAACATATGGCATAATTGTTTCACGGTCTTGATAAAATTGATTTAAATATCCAGAAAAATTAAATACAGGTAAACATATTACTTGTTTTTTATTATTATATTTATGTTCAATATATTCGGTAGTTGCTTTTACGGGCCTCTCCCTGATGCCTTTTCTAAAATCCTGGCAAACAATAATATCTGCGTTATCTATAATTCTCTCAATAGAGTGAATTACTTTTTTAGTAAATCCTTCATTTTTTTTAGCAGGCAAATACATGAATGGAGAAACCACAAAATCAGGCCATTTCGGCCAAACACTCATAAGATCATAGTCTGATGCTTTTAATACTTCATATAATTCATTGAATTGTGCATTTTCGTTAGTTAACGCTCGACCCAATACAGCTAATTGAAAATTTCCGTAAAAAACAATTTTTTGTTTCATGTGCAATATTTTCTGTAAAGTTTGATATCAAGTTCCATGTTCTTAGAAATATAATTTTTTAATTCATCATCAAGATCTTTAAATTTAATTATTTCACCTTGGCTATCATTTCTATTTATAATGCTTTTATCTTCAATCTCGCTTGAATCTATCCAATAGCACTCTTGAAAAACTTGATCAAACAATTTATCAATATTGTTAATATCGGATACCTTAAATGTGTCTAGCAATTTTACGGCTTCGTTGAAGTCTTTTTCTGTGCAAGGCATGGATTTAAAATTCGTAAGAACTCTTATATACCAATTGGAGTGCAGATCCTTAGATTTTATGTGATCTATAAATGATTTTGACTTTAAAAACTTATGAGATATTAACTCGTGTGATGAGCTATTTCCCTTGGAATAATTATAAAGAGATTGCTCTCTTTCAAATGGGTCCCTTAAATTAGTGTAACGTAACCCGCTTGTTCCAGCTATATTTAAGATGTCTTGTATTTTACTATCAAGTAGGCACAATCCATCTGGTTTTAATACTATAGAAAATAAATTAAAATTATATATTTTAAGATCTTTTATGAAATTATCTATTTCACAATAATAAGTTCTATGATCTTTACTGTGTTCTGTAAAATTTACATTATTTATTCTTTTCTTTAGGGGGTCGTGCGCAAAAATAATTCCAACTTGTTTGCCTGAATCAGTTAATAAAAATCTACATAGATCAAGGTTCCAGTTTCTTTTGGAATTCCAAGATTTTTGAATTGCATACAGTCTATATAAATTAGCGGTAAGCCTGGTGGTGTAGGTTCCGCCACATCTTGGAAAATGTAAATAAATTGGTATTTTGGGTGGCTGAGTTTTTGAGCTAGAATTAATAACGCCTAAATATTTATTGTCTTTATTTAATAGCTCAATTATTAATTGCTCCCTTATTTTAGTTAAACTTAATTTATTCAACCCAGGAGAATTGGATGTAAATTCGTCTACAGTTCTGTGTGCAACATGAAATACTTTGTGTTTGCTTAACGTCTCATAGTCTTTTGTGTATAGCGCAACGTATTTTCTTACTGGGCAAATATTATAATTAACGCTTCCGCAATTTAAGTATAAAAAATTTTGATCATGGTAAACTGTATACCCCTTTCTTTTGTATTCTTTTTTAAGTAATTGTTTATTTTGGTCTGAATACAATACTATGTCTTTGCAAAATGACAAAAACTGTTCTTTTGTGCCAAGTGCAAAGCATGGGCAATATCTATCTAAAAATGTTATTTTATCTGTTGGTTCTTTTATATCATTTATAGATAAGTATCTATTTACAACATCATAATCGGATACAAAAAATGATTCACTTTCATCTTGGGTAGAGTACGCAAGCCACCTTAAGTAGCAAGATAGTCCATATTGGCTTAATCTACTTCCAGAAATATCAATGTGGATTCTTTCAACACTTTGTTTAAACTCGTTGTAATATGGACTTCTTTCAGCATCACGTTGATTTAATATAATTGCCTCAAATCCATTTTGTTCCCAACTCTGTTTCCAAAGGTTTAATATCTCTGTTTGATCTTCTTCTCCTAATTCCTCAAAATATGTGTATATTTTATTTTTCACTCTTAAATTAGTATATAGGACTCACTTAAATGCCAAATATTAGTAAGATGTGAATTTTTATCATTTTATGAGTTGAGTATATTTAAGTACTCTTGTATTCCTGGATGCATGCCCTGGTTTTCGTTTTTCATTTTATTGGAGATAATTACTTGTTCGTTTATGAATTCTATATCCACTGGTCTCATAAAATTGGTTAAAGATTTTTCGTAAGATAATTGTTCTATGTTTAAACTAGGGAACGCTTCTTTGAAAAATTTAAGTTCAAACAAGTTAGGAATATTTGATCCACTTGGAAATATGTTTTTATTTGTATCTAATTCAAATACCGATTTGGGATCTAGTATGTGTGTAATTTTTTTACATATTTCTCCATAATAATAAGACGTTGGGCAATTCATGGAGGACACAATTAGATTATCTTTGTATTTATTGAGTGTGTCGCAAGTGTTTATATAATTTTTAAATTTAAGTGATTCTTGCTGCTGTCTTTTGCTATTTTGATTTATAGATTTATTTGCTGCATGTTCGATTAAATCAAAAAATTTTGGATCATACTCGTTTTTTAGCCAGTCCAATATTTCATTATTGCTGTATCCTTTTTCGGTTAACCATAGAAAAACGTATGGCATCACCGCATCGCTATTTGGGTACTGCTCATTTAAGTATCCAGAAAAAGATACAATAGGTAAGCATACTATTTGTTTTTGTTTAGAATATTTATCGTGAATATATTCCGTAGTGCATTCGATTGGTCTTTTTTCAACATCTTTTTTGAAATTTTGACAAACAATAATGTCTGCATCATCCATTGCAGATTGAATAGAATCTATCACCTCCTGAGTAAACCCGTCACTTTTCTTGTTAGATAAGTACGTAGATGGACAAATTACAAAATTAGGCCACTCTTTCCAAGTGCTATTAAGATTGTAATCTGATGCCTTTATTGCCTGGTATGATTCATTAAATTTTAAATCTTGTGCTAGGGCCCTGCCAATGACCGCTAGTTGCATATTTCCGTAGTAAACGATTTTCTTTTTCATTCTTAAATTAGTATGTAGGACTGACTCTAAAGTCAAATATAAATAAACACTATTTTATTCATCGATGGGCGATACTTCTTCCACTTGAACTTCAACTGGAATGTCTGAAGCATCCACTGGTACCGAGGCCCACGTCAGCCCGAGCCTTGCAATTTCCGCTTCACACTCTTCTTGAGTCCCCGTAAAAAAAATACTCTGTGTAGATATTGATTTCAGAACCAACGCCGCCCATCGGGACTAACGAAAGGCTCATTAAGTGCTGTAGGAGTTGGGAAGTTTATCATTGTAATTCGGCTTTCGCTTGCTCCTCGCTGTCAAACCAACTCCACCCATCCACAGGGTAAGTATGCTCGTCTTTAGCTTCTCTATATAGTCGATAACGTGCATTGATTACGAAGTTAGGTCCATGTAAAAGTTGCCCCTCGTCCAATTTGTAGAATCCTGATGTGTTTAACGTTTCTTCATCCATAAAATTATCCTGTTACAGTCCAGTTTTTAGCCGTAGCTATTGATATATCATCGGCGACATTGCCATAATTGCCTGTGACCGTAATTGTCCTGGTTGTTGCTACTGAGGCTAAGTTAGTATAAATCTGATTAAGTGCAGCTGTGCTTAATCGGCAATTTGCAAAATCCACGTTTACCTTCATGCCTGTTACGGTGCATGATGTGAGTGAGCGGCAGGTGTTAAATGTGGTTCCAAGAGTCGTCATAGCATTAAAGTTGCACGGCCCCAGCTTTCTTAAAGTGTGGCAGTTTATAAAAGCTGAGGCTGCGGTCGTGCATAACGGCAGGCTCCACAGAGATATATCAACTGCTTGCAATGCAAAGCAGTTTTCAAACATATTAGCGATTGTAGTAACTTTTGCGGTGTTCCAGTTGCGAACGTTTAGCGTTCCCAGAGAGCGACAATTGTGAAAAGTGTAACTAAAATTTGTGCAGTTAGCAGTATTCCAATTTCCGACATCTATATCCGTGAGAGCACTACAGTTTTGAAACATACTTGAGAGGCTTGTAGCTGCCGATGTGACCCAGTTCGTGCAAATTACTTTTTGGATAGTTTGACAATCCCGGAGCATATCCGCAAAAGTGGTGACTTTTGACATGTTCCAACTAGACCCATCTATTACCTTTATACCACTGCACGAAAAAAACATGGCTGCAACAGTGGTTATGTTTGACATGTTCCACTCTGTCTCGTTTATAGACTGAAGCGCAGGACAATACTGAAATAAAGCGCCGACATTGTTAACTAATCCCCAAGAAGAGATATAGACCCTTTCGAGGTAAGAGTGGCGAACAGCTGACGACCCGATAAACAACCTTTGCGCGGCTAAAAGATTTGGAAGATTTATATTAACATCAAGCAAACCCGTAGCGTACATTTGCATGCCGGTTGGCGACGTGATTTTTTGCGATAGATCGCAAAGTGTAAATGTTGCCGAGCCTACTGGCGTTATGGTAATTATGGCTTGCTTATATCCGCGAGTAGAGAGAGTGCCATCCAATCCAGAAGAACTGTAGCTGTAATTGTAGGTAGTATTTGCGTTGCTTAATGCTGTTGTGGTATTACCGTCTCCCCAGTTTATAGTGTATGCGGAGTTGTCGGAGGTCTGCATTTTGATAACCACATAGTTTTCAGTTTGATCAAAAACAGCATGTAGTATTTTTACGGAATTAGCTTCGGCAGAAGGTAGTACGAGCCAATCGGAAGGACGGACCCATGCAGTGCTTGATCCACCTCCTCCACCAGTTTCAGTAAAAAGTGGCACTGTTCCTAAATAAGCTTTTACAACGGTAGGCATATTATTGTTTTATGAAATAAATTGTATTTGCATCTTTTGTCAATCCGTCGTATTCGGCCTGAGTAACACAACGAATAGTATTAACTGGAGTAGTGTCTGCCCCTTGTTTTTCTATTTTGCTATCTAACTCTGGCTGTAGGTTAACCACATTGTAAATTTGTAAGGTATACGGCTGACTAGCTGCATAATTAAGCCATGCGCCTGTTGTGGCATCCCATTTCCAGCGACGGCCTTCAATGGATGTTTCGTTTTCTGGCGGATAAATATATCCGTCACTTGGTGAATTTGGAAAATCTATTGGCATATATTTTAAGTTCTTAATGGTTGATTGTTTTTAAATGGATGATCGCTCGGTAGCGACGAAGTTATTTGAAATTTCCAAGCCAGATACCCTTCAATTTTTTGCCTAACTTCTTCCACTGGAATATAATTTAACATAACAAGCTCTCCAAGTGTCCCGTTTAAAAATGCTCCACCTCCATTATTCCCCAATACGGTCGCCCCTCCCGCCATGCAAACCGCTCCAGATAGAGCTGACCCTGTTGCCCTTAAAGACCCGTTTACCCATACACTAAACCCCGGATTCGTCCCGGTTGGGTTGGTGTTCATTGTGATCGATAAAATAAACAGTTCGGGATATGCACCCGTAAAAAAATTATCCACTATGAGTCTATTTATTTGAGTATTGGCGGCGTTTGTTCCAAAATCTACATATAATTTATTATTTGCAGTCCAAAATATATTTCGACCAGACAAATTGCCCCCGATAGAAGTTTCTTGTAATAAGCATGAATTACTTGTAGTGTCTTGGTTCTTTCTTATTACAGCGAACACGGTTTCTTGTGTATACGGTGTTCCGAATTCTAAATTTAAAATATTTCTATCCAGCCCGCTTACTCTTGCTAAAAGAGCTTTAGTGGATGTGTCAAACCATATAGAACGATTCAGATTTATTATCGCGTTAGGAACAAGTGATAAAGTCTGGATAGACGATTGTGGTCTGTTGGCATCTGTGGGTTGAGTTAGAGACATCCCTGAATTTTTCCTATCCGATATAGTTGTAAGTTTATAAGTACTTGCAAAACTTAAGTATCTTGTGTCTGTCGGGTCAAGCCAAACCGCAGTGTTTATATCGTAAGGACTCCACCAAGTATAAATATCTCGCGGGGCCTGTGCATCGTCCTGTACTCCTGTGTTCTGTACATTATCAGAAGTAACAGTGTTACGTAGCCCACCCCAAAAAAGTAGCTGAGATTTTCTAGAGTCTATTGGTACCGCCGCACAAGCCCAAGAGCGATTATTATAAATCTCTGTTACACTCGATGCTACACTCAGAACTTCTGCTGAAAGTTGACTTGCACCTCCCCCAATCACTCCGTTTTGACGCCAATAATGGTCGTTACTATTAGTTGTGTTAGACCATAGGTCTGTAATTCCAGAGCCCTCTGGGGGCATCGTTCCAAGAGTATCATGTCTCTTAAATACAGTATACGCAGTCCCAGTATTATCTAAAATAACTAGCCTCCAATAATTGGAATGTATATCTTTTATTCCTGTAGTTGGGTGTGTGCCGTCAAAAGCAAAAGAAGCTACTATTGAGCCGTCTGTGCGTAGCCCTAGTACATTTGTACCCTCTGAAGCTACAATTTTTTTTAGATTTGTCCAGTTTCCTGTTCCAGACGTTGCTGCTCCGCCAGCATTTATTACACTCAAGTGAGGAAAACCCGAGGAAAAACTAGTCCAACCAACAGCGCGACCATCCGACTTAATCGCAACAGCATGGCTTCCACTTATAGGACAAAGATGTCTTAAATTATTTCCGGGAGCTGTTTTGAGAGACGTAGGAATTTGTGTTACTCCGCCGAAACTGGAACCCCAACCGTACAATAAGTTATCTGTAGTTAATAAAAAAGATTGATCTGATCCGGGCCATACTTTTTTAACCAAATTTTGTCCTCGATAGGCGGTAGGGACAACCCCCTCGCTGTATTGTCCTCCAGATGTACCCAGATTCCTGAGATAACCATCTGGCGTAATAATAAGAAAACTGCCACCATTTCCCAAAGCTACATTTTCACGGCCAGTTCCGTACACCGGAAGTCCAGTTATTTTAACGTTTGAAATAGTGGAATTCGGCAGATTTTGCGCCCAAGCGGCAAATCTGTAAGCCCTATTCCTGAGATTAAATGTAAATGATCCAGTGGTAGGCGCTGTCCCGTTGAGACTATAGCTCCAACCTCCATCAGTAACCGTTATCTCTAGGGTTTGCGCGACCCCTATTGTTTCATTTCCCTGTGCCGAGCTTAATGAAGTTATTGTAGTTCCATTATTAAAAACTAACTGCCCAGCAAACTCTCCAGCAGTAGAAAACCCGATGCCATACGCTCCTGAAGAACTTTGGTTAAAGGGATCCGAGCTGCCTGTAGTCGCATACGAAGAAACAACCAAGCCGACCGAAAATCGTGTCATGGTGGCAGTATTTCTCCATGCAGCATTTAGAGTAAACCCGTTCTCATTGCTCCATGTGTTTGTAGAAAACAAACCTGATCGGGGATTGCTGCCTGTCGAAACTCCCGCAACATAATCGTTATTGGTGTCCAGCATCCAATTCCCGTTAAGTCCACCCTGTGAATAAAGCCCAGAAGCAGCTAAATCGGAACCGGTAAAATTACTTTGATAAACTTCTTGCGGCACTGTAGCTGTTTGACCGTTTTTTATATAAATAGGAGAACGCCAAACTCTAGTATTTCCAAAAAATGCTGTTGAGGCATTGGCAGAGTTAAAAACAATTTCAGAAGCTGCAGAAATTTCAGGCATATCAAGTAGGAACTATAACATACAAAACATTTGTGTCCACCACAGAAGGCAATGTAGAAACAATAGCTATTCCGTTTATACCTCCGGTGTTTGATATTTTTGAATTTAAAGTTGCTTGAAGATTAGTGACCTCTGAAATAGCGTGTGAAGGTGTTGAGTTTGCGGCTCCAATTATCGACGGAGTTAAAGTCACTGCCCCTGTCAAGCCGTTCACGCTGTCTACCGCCCCGCCAGTTCCAGGATCAGGGGTAGTTCCCCCTCCGCCAGTTCCTTCAATTACTAGAGGACCAAAACCTGCAGCGGCCTCTACCCAGTAGCCATCGATTTTATTAAAAATCCTAGCTGTGCTGGTTTGAATCCATAAGTTGTATGTGGTGTCTGTGGGTGGGGTATCTCCGTAATAAACTGATGCAGTTGGAAATGTTAAATCAGTAATTTCCGACATTACATGAGTGTGCCCTACAGCAGACTTTCCAGCTAACGAACTAGATAAATTTGTTACCTGTGAAATGGTGTGAGTGTGATTTGCATCGGCTTTTACAGAAATAGCGGCAGCCCAATCAGTTATCTGTGAAGTTGTATGTGTGTGGCTGCTTGCAGCAGCATCTATACGCCATCTAACATTTGATGCAGTTGACTCCCCGAGGATAGTTCTTCCAAGAGACGTACATCCGATCTCTTCTACTGCCCCTGCTCCCGCTGTCGCTCTACCCAAAAGCCGATCAGTTGCCGAAACATTCTGCATCTTAGCATATGTAACAGCTCCAGCAGCAATATCCTCAGTGACAACAGCTCCCGCAGCAATTTTTTCTGTTGTTACCGCTCCGTCAGCTAATTTTGCTGTGTTCACAGCCCCGTTGTCTATTGTCCAAGTAGCTCCCGAAGCGGAAACCGTGACATCGCCCTTATCTCCATCGGTGACCCCTCCTACAGAGGTAGCTGAAAATGTTAATGAGTTATTAACAGAATCGGCAGTGATTGTTACTCCAGTTCCGGCAATAAAATTAGCGGTATCTAACCCTTCCGCTGTGAGTCCAGGTTGTCCGTCTACTTCCCAATACTTGAACGTAGAGTTCATTTGGACCTTGGCATTTCCATTACC
>Ga0102921_1000148_pt1 | contig 23187 bp, 21 predicted proteins | sample Colrivmeta156802_FD_78205 | JGI IMG/M metagenome (GOLD analysis project Ga0102921, IMG submission 78205) | Estuarine microbial communities from the Columbia River estuary - metaG 1568-02 | ecosystem: Environmental > Aquatic > Marine > Intertidal zone > Estuary | place: USA: Columbia River...
AAAATGTTGAATTGAATCGGTTAATGCTTGGTCGTTTATTGATTGGTTGTGGTGTAGAGGTTATTGAATTTGATGGACTCCAACTGCCCGTGTATCAGTTCTCCAATGAACAATTGAAATAATTAAATCTAATCCCGCGAGAGCGGGATTTTTTATGTCGTATACCTTTCCTAAAATAGAATTGCACCTGCACATTGATTGCTCCTTGAGTTTTCAATTTGTATCCAAGTATGTCCCAGGAATCAGTATACAAGAGTATCAAGCCGTATACAATACCCCGGTGAATTGTTGTTCACTAAATGATTATCTAGCGTGCGCGCAGGCTGCGATTTTATTAATGCAAACGAAAGAACAACTCGTTGATGCGACGTTGGATGTGATTCATCAGTTAGAGGCCGATCATGTAATCTATGCTGAATTGCGCTTTGCGCCCTTACAACATTTAACTAACGGGTTAACACCAGAAGAAGTAGTTGAAGCTAGTATAGAAGCTATACAATCTTATGCTGGACCGGTAAAAGTCAATCTCATCCTTTGCACCTTAAGGCATTTTACAAAAGAACAAAGTGAGCTCACGGCAGATCTTGTTATTAAATATGCAGAACGAGGCGTTGTTGGATTAGACTTGGCCGCAGACGAAGCGGGATATGGTTTGGAAAATCATCAAGAAGCATTTAAACGCGTTAATAGGCGCGGCATATGTTGTACAGCCCATGCGGGAGAAGCAAGAGGTGCCGATTCGGTAATGGAGACCTTGTCCTTATTACATGTAAAACGTATTGGTCATGGTATTCGCAGTACTGAAGATCTGGCGCTCTTAGAACGATTGAAACAAGAAAATATCCATTTGGAAATTTGTCCAACAAGCAATCATATAACACGAGTTTTTCCAGAATTAACTACTTACCCAATAAACCACTTATTGAAGAACCGAAATTCATTTGGGATTAATACGGACGGAAGAGCAATTTCAAATGTTACCTTGGATGATGAGTATCGATGGCTTGAAGAAACCAAAGGTTGGGATATTAATGACATGTTATATGTAAATGAGCAAGCGCTGGCGGCGGCATTTATTTCTGATCGTGAAAAAGAAATCCTCCGAATTACATTGCACGAAGGTTTTAAATCCTTTATCGATTCTTTAAGTTGAAAATCAACGAAGCGCTCAACCGATAATACGTGTCCTTTTGATTTAAATCACCTCTTCGGCTACCGGGAAGAAATAATTCAGGCGAAATGCTTGGATTAGATAGATAAACAGCGGCGGGATCAATTAAGACTCCAGCATCTGGATAAAACGTGGACACATCATCCATGTAATCAGTGAATGTTTTGAAACAAGTAGCTTCGAATCCAATACGAATTTGTTTACTTAATCCAAGACGCATACCGAAACCAAGAGGCATAATTACGGTTGCTTTTCCATAGGGTGTGGTCTGTCCTTCTGTTCTTAACGGACGAAGTTCGATTAACGTCCCATTATAATTAGCCTTGGGATTGAATGTTGCAAACCCAAGACCGCTAAAAGTGTAGAGCTGAAAATTTGATCCTTTATGCCTTGCTCTGGACGTAAGGCGATAGAATTTACCATTGAATTCCTGTGCAAGAAATATAAATTCAAGGCGTTGACTGAATTCGAAATTATAACTTTCAAAACTTAGATTCCGGGCCCTACGTTTTGCATTTTCCGAAAATGCATCACTTCCTTTGACTTGAAAATAACTAACCTCTGATTTTGTTGCAAAATACCGATTGAAACGGAATTTAAATGCAACCTGTACACCCTTTCCTAGCGCTTCATTGTCCATGTCTTTCATGGAATAATCAATTCCTTGTCCTGCTCCACCGCCTAAATCTCCTGTGAATTGAGTGGCACAAAAACCAGCTTGAAGTTCTAAGCGATTAGCTCGCCAATTGGCTCGATTATTAAAATTCTCCCATTTAATTCGTTGGGTAAAGCCAAGGCCATGGAGGAATATAAATATCCAGAGAATTAAAAGCGTTTTGAGTGACATGGATTAAGCGGAGGATTAATTGAATCGTTTAAAGGTTAGTAGTACCTGTGACGCGAATAAGCCGATTATAGTTCCCATAAACATTGGAATGAATAAACTCATTTTGCCGCCACTACAGGATGCTTCACATGGTGTTAGGGTATAATATAACCAACCGCCCAATCCACCAAGCACAAGACCGAATAACGTAATCCAAAAACCAATTGATTTCATTGTACTAAATTACGTATTCCATCAGGTAATTCGAAATGTTATACTTTTAATATTAGTTAATTCATCTATCTTTGTTGCGTATTTATGCCCACGTGGTGAAATTGGTAGACATGCCATCTTGAGGGGGTGGTGCCAATAGGCGTGCTGGTTCGAATCCAGTCGTGGGCACCAATCAAAAGTCTGGGATTATTTCCAGACTTTTTTATTTCTTGCCGTTAAATGCGTGCATTTATAAGGAAGGAAATAAAAAAGGATGGTGACGACAACGGCGTCAGACGTTTGATTGTTTAGCGATTTAACTTTTTAGGTTGACGAAGTAATCCAGTGAAAATTAGATCAAAAAGGGTGACGACAACGGCGTCAGACGTTTGATTGTTTAGCGATTTAACTTTTTAGGTTGACGAAGTAATCCAGTGAATATTAAATCAAAAATGGTGACGACAACAGCGTCAGACCTTTGATTGTTTAGCGAAAAAGTAGGCTCGGGTAGTACCTTTTTATATAGGCATACTCGTAGATTACATGTTTCTGCGGTACTGACCACCTACCTCAAAAAGAGCCTCTGTTATTTGACCAAGCGATGCGTATTTACATGCTTCCATTAAATGCTCAAACATATTTTGATTTTTTATGGCAGCCTCTTGCACCAAGGTAATGTATGAATTTGCAGTATCCCCGTAGGTTTTATGAAGTTCATTTAACATTTCTATTTGGTATTGCTTTTCATTTTCGGTGGCTCGTATGACCTCTTTAGGAAGAACCGTAGGGGATCCTTTAGAACTTAGAAACGTATTTACTCCAATAATCGGAAACTCTCCTGTATGCTTTAATGTTTCATAATACAAGGACTCCTCTTGGATTTTTGATCGCTGATACATCGTTTCCATCGCGCCTAACACCCCTCCTCGTTCCGTAATTCGATCAAATTCTGCCAATACTGCCTCTTCAACTAAATCTGTTAAATCGTCAATAATAAATGACCCCTGTAATGGATTTTCGTTTTTAGCTAAGCCTAATTCCCGATTAATAATTAATTGAATTGCCATCGCACGTCTCACAGATTCTTCGGTTGGTGTAGTTATTGCTTCATCGTATGCATTGGTGTGGAGCGAATTACAATTATCATAAATTGCATACAAGGCTTGTAGTGTGGTACGAATATCATTAAAATCAATCTCTTGTGCGTGTAATGACCTGCCCGAAGTTTGGATGTGGTATTTCAACATTTGAGCGCGTGAATTTGCACCATATTTTCTTGCCAAGGCTTTCGCCCAAATTCTCCGTGCTACTCTACCAATTACTGCGTATTCAGGATCAATCCCATTCGAGAAGAAAAAAGATAGATTAGGTCCGAAATCGTTTATACTCATTCCTCTACTTAAGTAATATTCTACGTAAGTAAACCCATTGGCTAAGGTGAATGCTAACTGTGTAATTGGGTTTGCCCCAGCTTCTGCGATGTGGTATCCTGAAATCGATACAGAATAAAAGTTCCGAACACCATTCGTTATGAAATAAGATTGAACGTCACCCATTAAACGCAAGGCGAATTCCGTAGAAAATATACAGGTATTCTGGGCTTGGTCTTCTTTTAAAATATCTGCCTGCACCGTTCCTCGGACTTGCTTCAAGGTATCAGATTTTATCTGCGCATAAATCTCAGAAGAAAGTACTTGATCTCCCGTTACTCCAAGGAGCATTAATCCAAGACCGTTATTTCCTTCAGGTAGATCACCTTGATATTTTGGCCGTTTCGTTCCTTTAGTTTTGTATATGGAATTTATTTTTTGCTCAACCTCAGCTTCAAGCCCATGCGCTTTGATATACTTTTCGCAGTTTTGATCAATAGCAGCATTCATAAAAAATCCGAGAAGCATCGGAGCCGGTCCATTGATTGTCATAGAAACCGACGTTGATGGGTCACTTAAATCAAATCCGGAATATAGTTTTTTGGCATCATCAAGGCAACAAATAGATACACCAGAGTTACCTATTTTACCATAAATATCTGGGCGTGTTGCTGGGTCATTGCCATATAAGGTTACTGAATCAAATGCTGTGGATAATCTTTTTGCCGGCATTCCTAAGCTTACATAATGGAAGCGTTTGTTGGTGCGCTCGGGCCCACCTTCGCCAGCAAACATTCGGGTCGGGTCTTCACCTTCACGTTTGAAAGGAAACAACCCTGCGGTATACGGGAATTCTCCAGGGAAGTTTTCCTGTAGCACCCAACGAAGAATATCACCCCAACTGGTATATTTAGGGGATGATACTTTAGGTATTTGCGAATGTGAAAGTGATTCTGTGTGCGTTTTAAGACTTAACACCTTGTCGCGTACCTTAAATTCAAATTCTGGGTTTTTGAATGCTTGTTTTTTGCTGTCCCAATGCTGAATGATCTCCCAGTTTTTTGGGTCAAAATTTAATTTTTCTTGCTCGAACGCTTCAGTTAAGCCTTTAATCAACCGATCTTTATCTTCTATGGAACCTTGAGTTAAGGTGGTAATTGATGACTGTAATCCTTGGAGCTTATTTGCCACATGAACTTGTTGATTTACCCATTGATCATATGATCTGTTGTTTTCCGAAATCTCTGATAGGTAACGCGTTCGGTCAGGTGGGATTACAAAAATCTTTTCTGACATTTCTCGTGTAATTTCGAACGTCGAGTTCAACGGAGCCCCTGATTTTTCAACAACTTTATCCATGATTACCTTGTATAAGGTATTCATGCCTGGGTCATTGAATTGTGATGCAATGGTTCCATAAACAGGCATGTCATCCACGTTGTTGTCCCATAAATTATGGTTTCGTTGGTATTGTTTTCTAACATCTCTCAACGCATCCAAAGCCCCTCGTTTATCAAATTTGTTTAATGCAATTACATCTGCAAAATCAAGCATGTCAATTTTTTCTAATTGCGTAGCAGCACCATATTCAGGAGTCATTACATACAATGAAACATCGCTATGGTCTAAAATTTCAGTGTCTGATTGCCCAATTCCTGACGTTTCAAGAATTATTAAATCATATCCAGCTACTTTTAGTATTGATATGGCTTCATATACATGTTTTGAAAGTGCTAGGTTTGATTGACGCGTTGCTAAAGAGCGCATATATACCCGATCGTGTTTAATCGAATTCATTCGAATTCGGTCACCCAATAATGCTCCTCCGGTTTTTCTTTTTGAAGGGTCTACGGATACAACAGCAATTTGCTTGTCTTGAAAGTCAATTAGAAATCTCCGAACCAGTTCATCTACTAGTGAAGATTTTCCCGCTCCACCAGTACCTGTTATACCTAAGACCGGTGTTGAAATAAGCTTGGCTTGATCTCTTAATTTAGAAAGTATATGTTCATGTTTATCCGCAAAGTTTTCGGCACATGAAATCACTTGAGCAATAGATGGAATATCAGAAATTGATAATTCCTCTGCATTTGAAGGCATTGTTTCACCAGCTGGAAAATCACATTGTTGCACCAGATCGTTAATCATTCCTTGCAATCCCATGGCGCGACCATCATCTGGATGGTAGATTCTAGTTATTCCGTAGGCATGTAATTCTTGGATCTCTGAAGGAAGAATTGTTCCGCCTCCTCCTCCAAAAATTTTTATGTGTGGAGCGCCCTTTTCTTTTAATAAATCAAACATGTATTTAAAATACTCCATGTGACCACCTTGATATGAAGTCATGGCTATAGCTTGCGCGTCCTCTTGAATTGCGCAATTTACTACTTCTTCTACGGATCGATCATGACCAAGATGGATGACCTCACAACCTGTTGATTGAATAATTCGCCGCATGATATTAATGGCAGCATCATGACCGTCAAACAGTGACGCTGCTGTAACAATACGAATTTTATTTTTAGGTTGATAAGGTTGTGCTTGTTCCATAGGTACGCATTCTAATTGAAGCGTAAAGTTAATGAATTTGGCGCATTACAACATGGTTATTAGTGTTTCCATTTCTTGCTTTTCTGCAATTAAGAATGGATGCGCTGCATCCAAGAGCGACTTCATGTGAAGTGTGTCAAAATAGGTTTTAATCTTGAATTCGTACCTAAAAATCTGTTTGCCTACGAATTGAAATTCTTTATATTCAGTTTCACTTAGAATAATGAAATAAGATTTTCCAGAAGCATGTTTTCTATACAAAGGGAACTGATGTCCCATAATTTACGTGATTGATACCTTATGAATAAATGCTATGGAAAGTTCATTGAATACTTCCGATTGCTCCACATTTACAACGTGACCGCAATTCGGAACTATTTCGATGGTTAAATTTTTGTTTTTTCTAACAATTTCCTTGGCCGGTTCCAAAAATAAATGATCTTCACTTCCCATAACATATAAGCCGTGGGTATTCGTTTTCTGTTCTTGTAAATAATTTAGATGCTTAGCCAAGCGTGCTGTAAGTTGAAACCATCTATTGAATTCATGTGTCATCAACTTCTTGGCTTCATCGATAAAAAGCATTCTGGATAATTCATGATTCTTTTTAGGCATCATGATCTGAGCAAAGAGTGCATATAATGCCATATATGGCAGGAATGGATTTAAAATTCTTCCAACACGTAAGAGTAACCTTGATTTGACATTTAACCGAGTAATTGCACCTGAAAAAACCATGGACTTAACCATTTCAGGATGAGTTACTTGAATTTGGTTAATGACAATAGACCCTAAAGAAACACCAATAAAATGGGCTCGCTCGATCTTGTTGTGTTTTACAACCTCAACAACATCTTCGGCAATCATTTCAAATGAATAATTACTTGGGCTTTTAATGTTTTTAGACTTACCATGTCCACGTAAATCGAGCATTAATACATTAAAATTTTCTGAAAATGCTCTGATTTGCTTGAACCATACTTTAGAACTCCCTCCTGCACCATGTATAAATATGGTCCATTCTTTACTTGTAGGGTGTTTAATCGTTTTGTAGTAAAGCATACTCGAAATTAGTAAAAATATGTTAAAACAAAAAAAAACGAGGCATTGACATTTGAAATAAACACCAAAAAAAATACCGTTTGTTGTTTAATTTTTTCATGCGTTTATTTGGGACTTCCTCCAATATGGTTAACCCTTGGACTTCATTCGTTACGTGTATTTTATGCGTTGTAAAGCATAGACTCGACATCTATGAGAATGAAATACATATAAGTGTAGGTCTAGAAATGGTGCAGAAATACTTTTCTGAATGTGGTTCCCGTACTAAGGATTGGTTACGGTTCTAGCTTATGAATAAAAGCGATTGCTAACCTATTAAACGCTTCTGATTGTTCTACATTAACCACATGGCCGCACTGATCAACAATCTCTAGTGTTAAATTTTGATTGTCTTTCACAATTTCTTTAGCGGGACCTACAAACAAATGGTCTTCACTTCCCATGATGTAGAGCGTTTTTTCATCTTTATTTTCTACGTGTAGGTAGTTGAGATATTTGGTTAGCTGCGCCGTTAGCTTAAACCAACGCTTAAATTCTTTATTCATTAATTTTTTAGCCTCACCAATAAAGATGATTCGAGATTCTTTATGATTTTTTTTAGGCATCATAATATTGGCAAACAGTTTATATAAGGCCATGTATGGTAAAACTGGTTGCAATGTTCTCCCGAGTTTTAAGAAAAAACGTGATTTGATGTCCATTTGAGTAATTGCTCCGGCAAAAATCATCGATTTAACCATTTCGGGATAATCCACTGCGACTTGACGAATAATAATACTGCCAAGGGAAACCCCAATGAAATGTGCTTTTGGAATATTTAGAAAATTGATAACTTCGGCCACTTCTTTCGCAATTAATTCAAATGAGTATCTGCGATGTTGCGGAAGACCTTTAGACTTGCCGTGACCTCTTAGATCAATTAGAACCACATTGAAATTTTCTTGAAAATCTCTGATTTGTTTGAACCAAACATTAGAACTACCACCAAAGCCATGAATGAAGATGGTCCATTCTGTGCTGCTTGGATGGGTAAGAACTTTATGGTGAAGCATATGCAAAAATAGAAAAAGGGCTCCGAAAAGCCCTTTATTTTTTTATTTAAGTCCGATTATTTTTTATCATTAACTTCTTCGAAGTCTACATCGGTCACTTCATCGTCAGGATTTCCAGATCCGGCTTGTTCTCCACCTTCGGTTGATGAACCGCCTTGTGCATTCGCTGCATTATACATGTCTTGAGAAGCCGCTTGAAATACTTGGTTTAGTTTTTCCATTGCGGGCTCAAGGTTTTCCATGTTTTTTGCTTCGAATTCTTTTTTCAATTCGTTCAACGCGTCTTCAATGCCTTGTTTTTTATCCGCAGGGATTTTATCACCGTATTCCTTTAATTGGCGTTCTGTTTGGAAAATCGTAGAATCTGCTTTATTTATTAAATCCGCTTCCTCACGTTTTTTCTTGTCAGATTCGGCATTGGCTTGCGCTTCTGCTTTCATTTGCTCGATTTCTGCATCGCTTAATCCAGACTTAGATTCAATTTTTATCGATTGTTCTTTACCTGTCCCTTTGTCTTTGGCCGAAATATTCATGATTCCGTTTGCATCAATATCAAAGGTTACCTCAATTTGTGGAACACCTCGTGGTGCTGGTGGAATATCTGATAATTGAAAGCGCCCTAAGGTTTTGTTGTCTCCGGCCATTGCTCGTTCACCTTGAAGTACGTGAATATCAACGGCGGGCTGACTATCTGCTGCAGTAGAGAAAACTTCCGATTTTTTCGTTGGAATAGTCGTATTCGCCTCAATAAGTTTCGTGAATACACCGCCCATTGTTTCGATTCCTAATGATAACGGAATAACATCAAGTAATAATACATCTTTAACTTCACCGGTAAGTACACCTCCTTGAATTGCAGCACCTACTGCTACCACTTCGTCTGGATTTACCCCTTTAGATGGAGCCTTTCCAAAAAACTTTTCTACAGCGTCTTGAATGATTGGAATACGTGTTGATCCACCTACCAAGATTACTTCGTTAATGTCTTTCGGACTTAATCCTGCATTTTTTAATGCGGAACGACATGGTGCAATCGTACGTTCAACGATTTCTGAAATCAATTGCTCGAATTTTGCGCGCTGTAAGGTTCTAACCAAGTGTTTTGGAATTCCATTCACCGGCATGATATACGGTAAGTTGATTTCACTCGATGTAGTTGATGATAATTCGATTTTAGCTTTTTCTGCTGCTTCTTTTAATCGTTGAAGAGCCATAGGGTCTTCTCTAAGGTCAATTCCCTCTTCACTTTTGAATTCGTCCGCCAACCAGTTAATGATTGCGTTATCTACATCATCTCCTCCAAGGTGGGTGTCTCCGTCGGTAGAAAGCACTTCAAACACACCGTCTCCAAGTTCAAGGATGGAAACATCATGTGTTCCGCCACCGAAATCGAAAACAACGATTTTTTGATCGATACCTTTTTTGTCTAATCCATAGGCAAGAGCTGCTGCAGTTGGTTCGTTAATGATTCGTTTGATTGTTAATCCAGCGATTTCACCAGCTTCTTTTGTTGCTTGCCGTTGGGCATCATTAAAGTATGCAGGCACGGTAACAACAGCCTCCGTTACTTCGGTTCCTAAATAGTCTTCTGCGGTTTTTTTCATTTTTTGCAAAATGATTGCAGAAATTTCTTGTGGAGAATATAGGCGATCATCAATTTTAACTCGTGGCGTATTGTTATCCCCTTTAACTACCTCATATGGAACACGCTTTGTTTCTGCGACTGAATCGTCGTAGCTGCTTCCCATAAATCGCTTAATCGAGTAGATTGTTTTTGTTGGATTTGTAATGGCTTGACGTTTTGCTGGGTCTCCAACTTTTCGTTCGCCTCCATCTATAAATGCAACTACAGATGGCGTTGTTCTTTTTCCTTCAGAGTTTGTGATTACCACTGGCTCATTTCCTTCCATGACCGATACGCAAGAGTTCGTCGTACCTAAGTCAATTCCAATTATTTTTCCCATGTTAACTTTTGTTTTTTAAATGTTGACTCCTCCCTGTTTTCAATATATGTGCCACGCCAAGTTATCTTGCAATATCATGACAAAGGGAGTGGTATAGGGAAGTTTATCGTGACGATTTGGCAGAATCCTATGGGATTACGCGGAGATTTATGCCGTTTTAGCAAATTTTGATTTGGTGGATAACCAAGCCATCGGGAAATATGCTAAACTTAGGTCAAGCATATCAAACCACCACGGGGCATTAATCATATATACAGCCATGACACCACCAATAAAAAACAACAAGCCAATAGAATATACAACCCACTTGGCATGTGTTCTAACAAGTAATAGAGCTACCAAACAACCGCTTAAGGTACCAATTGCATGGGCTAAAAAAGGGAAGATGTAATATTTGACAGGGAGTTCATAAAAGGCTTTCATTCCTTCAGGAGTATTAAGATTTACTCCGTTAGGATAGGGGAATATTTTCATTCCTAGTTCAATAAAACTACCATTTACCATGGCTCCTACAAATAGTCCCAGGAGTAATCCAAGAATTATTCGAAGGACGTTCATTATAAATGAATTACTTCGCCATAAGCTGCCGCTGCCGCTTCCATTATGGCTTCGGACATGGTAGGGTGTGGGTGAACCGTTTTAATAAGGTCCATTCCAGTTGTTTCTAATTTACGAACAGCAACGATTTCAGCAATCATTTCTGTAACGTTTGCACCGATCATGTGAGCTCCGAGTAATTCACCATATTTCGCATCAAAGATCAATTTTACAAAACCATCCTTAGCCCCAGCTGCACTTGCTTTTCCTGAAGCAGAGAAAGGGAATTTACCAATTTTAATTTCTCGTCCAGCTGCTTTAGCTGCCTTTTCTGTCATTCCAACAGAGGCAACTTCTGGTGAGCAATACGTACATCCAGGAATGTTTCCGTAATCCAATGGCTCAGGGTGATGTCCAGCCAATTGCTCAACACAAATGATTCCTTCTGCTGAAGCAACGTGTGCTAAGGCAGGGCCAGGCACTAAATCCCCAATGGCATAATACCCTGGAATATTCGTTTGATAGAATTCATTCACAGGGATTTTCCCCTTGTCCTGAATAATACCAACGTCTTCTAATCCTAGTCCTTCAATGTTTGCTTGTATACCAACGGCGGAGAGTACCACATCACATTCAATCTTTTCTTCTCCTTTTGCAGTTTTAACAGTAACTACGCATCCTTTTCCTTTGGTGTCAACGCCTTCTACCGAGGCTTCTGTCATTATTTTTATGCCCGATTTTTTGAAGGATTTTTCTAACTGTTTCGATACTTCTTCATCTTCTACCGGTACGATGTTTGGCATATATTCTACAATCGTTACCTCTGTACCCATGGCATTATAAAAATATGCAAATTCAACTCCTATGGCTCCAGATCCAACTACTACGAGTTTCTTTGGTTGTTTTGCTAAGGTCATTGCTTGACGGTATCCAATGATTTTTGTCCCATCTTGTGGGAGATTTGGTAATTCTCTAGAGCGTGCTCCGGTTGCAATGATTACCCCTTTTCCAGCAGTATAGGTGGTGCTTTTACCTGCCTCATCGATTACTACTACTTGTTTTCCTGGTGCTACAGTTGCAGTGCCTTTAATTACATCGATTTTATTCTTTTTCATTAAAAACTGGATGCCATTACTCATGCCATTGGCTACATCGCGTGAACGTTTAACCACCGCATCAAAATCTGCACTAGCATCCTTCACATTGATTCCATAATCAGAAGCATGTTTTAGATATTCAAATACCTGTGCACTTTTCAGTAAGGCTTTGGTTGGAATACATCCCCAATTTAAGCAGATTCCTCCTAAGGATTCTCGCTCAATAATCGCAGTTTTCATTCCCAATTGAGATGCTCTGATGGCTGTTACATATCCGCCTGGTCCACTTCCAATAACTATAAGGTCGTAATTCATATCCATTAATTTGAAGACAAAATTAAGGAAAATAGCTGAATGCTACTCTTTTTTCGCGAACAGAATAAATAATGTTGAGCAGACAATAAAAGGGGCGCAACTCAATACAATCCAAATGTTTCCGCTTAGAAAACCGGCGAACAGAATAAAAGCAATTAAAATGTACAAACCCAATATCCCGAGGTAAACCATGGGGGTTTTGGGGAATATTATTCCGAAGATTACAATGAGGAATTGACTCAATAAAGGCACAATAATTAATGGATGCATCACTTCGCTGGGCGTGGATGTTAATTTATTGAGAACTAACCATTCCGCCTGAAATAAAAACGTATGATTCGTTTTGCCCCAAGATAAATAGGGGATGAGCGAAGAAACTAAAATCAATAGTGATAAAATCCTAAATTGCATGGGTCTTATTACTGGTTCAAATAATATTAATGTTATTCTTCATCGTCAAGATGCAGGATGTGAAGCAGCCTGTGTATGATGGGTGCCATAAACAGTGCTGTAATACTTAAAAAGGCTACCCCACTGTAGAGCGCATAAAATGATGAGAATAATTTAGCGCCTGTGGTTTTCATTTCAATAACCGGTCCCATTCCCGTTAAAATTAATGAGGCCATATGAAAAGCATCAATCCAGGAAGTTTCTCCAATGTAATGATAGCCTAAAACGCCAATCATTAAAGAAAACAATATTAAAATAGTGGTTAAGCAGATGTACCAAAACATTCGTTGGAAAAACGTTTTGTAGGACGCTAATTTTTGTTTCTTTGATTCCATTAGCAGGTCATTTTTTTTCAATCGTTGATTTTATTTTCGAAGTAGAATTTTGTATCATTGATTTGGTGTATTCCAAGGCCAATAGGGATTAATTGTACTCGATTCTTCCTTCCAAATCGATTCTTCCTTTTTTAAGTGAATTCGCTTGTATAACCTTTGCGTATTATGGAAAAGCGTATCAGAAGGTTTTATGTACACCTTGCTTAGCTTTAATTCGATAGTATTTTTTTGTTCATTCACATGCGTCAACCGTATGTTTTTTGACCCATAAGTTAATGCCCATTCCTTTATAGATTGGATATATTTTTCAGGAGTTTTGCTACTCAGTACTACAGATTCTAACCGTATTGAATCTCTAAAGTGAATAATGTAAGTTTGCGCTAATTGGTTTTTTACACAGCCACTTGCCTCGCTGGGGTTAATGTACTCAATTGTATAACCCTTCCGATGTTGCTTAACAATTTCCTTTTGATACACATAACAATCAGATTCATCCATAAATTGTTCATGGAATGCGATTTCTTCTTGGCAAGCACCCAATAAAAGCGTTAAAAAGAGTAGGCGGAAATGCATGGGGTAAAGGTATGGTTTCCTAGGTAAGACTGCAACTTGGACAAATCCCTGATATGGTTAAGAATAACTCTTTTATTTGGTAAGAATCTGGAAGCGAAACTTGAATCAGCTGTTCTTCTAAACATTCGATTTTTTTGCATTCTGTGCAACTAAAATGTAAATGATCGTGGGTATGGCCATGATCTTCATGGCAGCTATTACAGCCAGCATAATTTATTGTGCCATCAATATTTACAATTTTATGGATTTTATTTTCTCTTACAAGTCTGTCTAATATGCGATAAACGGTAACGCGGTCACACATGCCCTGAACACGATTGAAAATTTCAGGCTGACTCAGTGCATAACCCGAAAAGTTGATTTCGTTCAAAACAGCTTGTTTCGCTTTGGTGTTTCGTGGGGTTGACATTTTTTTATTTTAATGCAACAAAATTGCAATTAATTTTTATATTTGCAAAACGCAACAGTGTTGCATTAAATAATATTGGATGAAAAATTGGTTGTTTTCCTTAGGAGTTATTTTTCTTTTTGGTTCTTTTTACGGTCAGCAATTAACAATTGAAGTGGTTGATTCAATTCGTAATGTACCGCTGTCAAATGCGACGGTTTATTGTGTTGAGTTTGATCAAACCATGCTTACTAATACGAATGGGAAAAGTGTATTTTCAATAACTACCAAAAATTGCATTGATGTTAAAGTGATGTTGCAGGGATATCGAAGTGCTTTTTTTACAGTTTGCGAGGGGAAAAGCAATGTGAAAGTAATGTTAATACCGGTTCACTTGGATATGCATGAAGTAACGGTTTCTTCTGGAGTGCTAATACAATCCAATAAAAACCCTTTTCATATAGAATCTCAGAAAATGTCTTCCCTTGGAGTGATTTCGAATTTAACACTCGGGGAAGCTTTGGCAAAAATACCGGGTGTCTATAATGCGGCATTGGGGAATGGTATCTCAAAACCTGTAATTCGTGGTATGCAGGGTATGCGTGTTGTAACCTTGTTGAATGGGTTAAGGTTAGAAGGACAGCAATGGGGTGGTGATCACGGAATTGGAATTACAAGTCTTGGTGTTTCTGCCGTTGAAGTTATTAAAGGTCCTGCTAGCTTATTATATGGTGCAGATGCCTTAGGGGGAGTTGTCTATTTAGTGGATGCCCCATTTGCTCCTTCCAATGCACGTTCAGTTGAATTTCAATCAGAAGGTTTTTCTAATACGCTAGGGGGTAGGGCTCAATTGATTTACAAAGAATCTTACCGTAAATTCCGTTGGTTCATGGCTTCTACTTATTCCAATCACGCTGACTTCCAATTACCTTCAGGTAAGTTTGCAAAGAATTCGAGGTTTCATGATTTGGGAGCCAAAGTTAATTTGTCATATACCGGCAAGCGAAGTTTGTATTCCTTGCGTTACACTGCCAGTCATTCTGTGGTGGGTATTCCAGGACATACGCATGATTCTTTAGCTACACCAATGACTTTTCAGGTGTCTGAGCGCGCCAGAATGTATGAGTTGCCAGCTCAGTTTTTTCAGAATCATCTGATTCAAGCCAGTGCCAATTTTTATAGGGATAAATCAGATGTATTGTTAATATACGGTACAACACTGAATCGTTTAATTGAATTTGACGAGAAGGTTACGATTCCTTCCTTGAGTATGTCTTTATTAAATCATTTGGCACAGTTGAAGTGGCAATTGAAGTGGAATAAAACGGCTAAGCTAACCACTGGGTTGCAAGCTATGACCCAAGATAACGCTAATGCTGTAAATGCTACTGATACCTTGATTCCTAACGCTCAATCTGTTGATTTAGGGGGGTATGTTAGTCTCAATTACGCGTACAAAAAATGCAACATACAGGCAGGAATTCGTTATGATCGCAGAACGATATTTGGGATAGATTTACCTGGCCAGAAAAACATTAGTTTTAATGCGTTAAATGGAAGTGTGGGAGCGGTATTCAGTTCGGAGAAGTTTGTTTGGCGTACCTCATTATCTACGGGATTTCGCGCGCCTCACTTAACAGAATTGTTTTCAAATGGTTATCATCATGGAGCATTGAGGTATGAGGTGGGAGATGCTGCGTTAGTTCCTGAAAAAGCAAGCCAATTAGATTTTACCTTGGAATGGAATCAAGCACATGGTGCGTTAGTATTTAATCCGTTCGTAAGTTACATTAGGGATTATATCTATTTGGAGCCGATGGGGATGCTGTTTGATGGGATTCCGGGATATCGCTATGTTCAAAACAATGAAGTGCTTTTTTCTGGAGTAGATCTTTCATATCATGTGCATCCACATTTTGCTCATGGCTTGCATTGGGAGGTTTCATTATCATACCTTCATGTCAGTGCCCTTGGCGATAGTTCGGTATCAATGATTCCTCAACCACGATTGCAAAATGTACTTAGGTATGAATTCGATGAAAACAATGTGTTCCGTTTGAAAGAGGTGAATGTACAATCCACCGTAATGGGCCCCCAAAATAATGTGGCTTATCTCGAAACCTCATCCAAGGGCTATCATGTACTTGATTTTTCATTGGTTTTTGCCTTTGGTAAAACCGATCAATTTACCGTAAAAGGGGGGTGTAGAAATGTACTTAATGCCACGTACATCGACCATTTATCCCGTTTAAAAAATATACAAATGCCATTTCCTGGTAGAAACTTCTTTCTAGGTATCGGGTATAATATAACTAGTAACCTTAAAAACAAATCATATGAAAAGTAAATTGGTTCTTTTGTCTGTCCTTTGCGTTGCTGCATTTTCTTTGGGTGCATGTAAGAAAAATAAATGTGCTGATTGTCATTATGACAAAGCAGGTGCAGAAATTGAATTGGGCGAGAAGTGCGGTGATGAAATGGAGACCTTGGAGGCGAATGGGTACACAGATTCTACAGGAAACTACATCGTTCATTGTGGTCATTAATCTCCATTCATAGCATGTTGAGTAAATCCGGGAAACCGGATTTTTTTGTTAATAAAGTTGGATTTGTTTCTTGTGAAATTCCCTGATTGGCTGAAAGATATTCCGTACTTTTGTCCTTGAAATTTATCATGGAAAATACTCTACAAAAAGAAGCAACGCTAACCCAGGCCAAAGAACTAGGTTTGTTAGCAGAAGAATTCGAGCAAATTAAAGGAATTCTAGGTCGAACCCCCAATTTTACAGAAACTGCGATTTACTCGGTAATGTGGTCAGAGCATTGCTCATATAAAAATTCAATTCTTTGGTTAAAAACACTGCCTAAGGATGGTCCGCATATGTTGGTTAAAGCTGGTGAAGAAAATGCTGGATTAGTAGATATTGGTGACGGTTTGGGGTGTGTATTTAAAATTGAATCTCATAACCATCCCAGTGCGTTAGAGCCTTATCAAGGAGCAGCAACCGGAGTAGGGGGGATAAATCGTGATATTTTCACCATGGGCGCACGTCCAATTGCACAATTAAACTCATTGCGTTTTGGTAATTTAGATTTGCCTCGAACCAAATGGTTAGTTAAAGGGGTGGTTAAAGGAATTGGCGACTACGGAAATGCGTTTGGAATTCCAATAGTTGGAGGTGAAGTGTTTTTCGATGATTCGTACAATACAAACCCCTTGGTGAATGCATTTTCAGCAGGTATTATTGATACAAAACGTATTATCTCTGCTACTGCGAAAGGTCCGGGTAATCCAGTATTTATTGTGGGTTCTGCCACAGGTAAAGATGGAATCGCGGGTGCGGCTTTTGCTTCAAAAGATATTACCGAAGATTCTGCGAATGACTTACCGTCTGTTCAAGTAGGGGACCCTTTTATGGAAAAGTTACTGCTTGAAGCGACAATGGAATTGTCTCAAACAGATGCGATTGTAGGTATGCAAGACATGGGGGCTGCAGGAATTACATGCTCTACAACAGAAATGTCTGCGGCAGGAGGTGTAGGAATGGAGATTTATTTGGATAAAGTTCCTACAAGACAAGAAAACATGTTGCCGTATGAAATTTTACTTTCCGAATCTCAGGAGCGAATGCTAGTTGTAGTTCATAAAGGGAAAGAACATGTAGTAAAATCTATTTTTGATAAATGGGATTTGCATGCAGAAGAGATTGGTCATGTTACAGATACCGGTAAAATCCGATATTACATGCACGGCGAATTAGTGGGTGATGTGCCAGCTGAATCCTTGGTACTTGGCGGTGGTGCACCCCAAAATAAGCGTGAATATTCTGAGCCAGCCTACTATGCTGAAGCAAAGAAATTTAATCCAGATACTATACCAGTTCCTTCAGATCTTAAAGCGGTAGCATATCAAATGTTGGGCTTGCCAAACATTGCCTCAAAACGTTGGGTATATGAGCAATATGACTCTATGGTAGGTACAGTTAATATGTCCACTAATGCACCATCAGATGCCGGCGTAGTTTCTATTAAAGGTACGAATAAAGCACTTGCAATGACCGTGGATTGTAATTCGCGCTACGTGAATTCTGATCCAGAAATAGGTACGATGATCGCTGTTTCTGAAGCGGCAAGAAACATTACGGTTTCGGGAGGTATTCCATCCGCTGTTACGAATTGTTTGAATTTTGGAAATCCTTACAATCCGGAAAGCTATTGGCAGTTTGTTGGTGCTATCAAAGGAATGAGTGCTGCATGCATCAAATTTTCTACCCCAGTTACTGGAGGTAATGTTTCCTTCTACAATCAATCGGTAATCGCAGGAAAAGAAGTTCCAGTTTTTCCTACGCCAACCATTGGTATGATTGGGCTCTTGGAGGATAAGGATAAAAAAATGACGCTTGATTTTAAAGAGAAAGGGGATTTAATTTATTTGGTTGGGAATTATTCTGATGATATGGGATCTTCTGAGTATTTAGCTTCTATTCAAGGTGTAAAACTTTCACCAGTTCCACGCTTCGATTTGGATGAAGAGTTCAAGATGCAGCAAACCATCAAAGAACTAATAGCACAAAACTTAATAAACGCGGCACATGATGTTTCTGACGGGGGGCTTTTCGTTACGCTTGTAGAGATGGGTTTTCCAAGAGGACTCGGATTTGATATTGAAACCGACATGGACATTCGAACCGATGCCTTTTTATTTGGAGAAGGACAAGGCAGAGTAGTAATTACCCTACCTGAAGATAAACGGGATGCGTTTAGTGAGTACAAGAAATCTTCTGATACAAACATTATTTTATTGGGTCACGTAACCAAAGGTAAAATGCAAATAGATTTGCAGCCATTTGGTTTTATCGATGAAGCACGCGATATTTACATGAATGCACTTGGTGCAAAAATCGAATCTTAATGGAATATAATACAACACGTGGTAAACTGATTTTACCTGAATATGGTCGTAATGTACAGAACATGATTGCACATGCGATGGAAATTTCGGATAGAAAAGAACGTAACCGCGCTGCACAAGCCATTATTGAAGTGATGGGACAATTAAACCCTCACCTGCGTGATGTGGATGATTTTCGCCATAAATTATGGACTCATCTTTTTGTGATGTCCGATTTTAATTTGGAAGTTGATTCGCCGTATGAAATACCCAAAGCTGAATCACTTCAGGAAAAGCCTAAGTTAATGGCTTACCCGAAAAGCAAGATTAGATATGGTCATTATGGTAAATACACGCAGGAAATTTTAGAATCAGCCAAAGAAATAACTAAAGCGGATGAACGTGATTATTTGAAGACCACCATGGCCAATTTCATGAAAAAACAATTCCTGTCTCACAACAACGATACGGTTGAAAATCATGTGATTGCTGATCAATTAAAAGAACTTTCCAAAGGAGATTTAGTGCTGGAAAATCCAGACGAGCTCATGAATACCAATGTCCTATTGCGGTCTATGGGAATAGGGAATAACAATAACAAAAAGTTTAGCAAGAATTTTAAGCAAAAACAAAAGAAAAAAAATTTTAAAAAGTAATGGCATCTTTTGAAATTCACGGCGGTAAACCTTTAAAAGGTGAATTGCATCCTCAAGGAGCAAAAAATGAGGCACTTCAGGTGTTATGTGCTCCACTATTAACAGCTGAAAAAGTAACCATCTCCAATGTGCCAGACATTATTGATGTAAATAAACTGATTAGTTTGTTGCAAACGATGGGGGTTAAGGTTGAAAAGGTTGAAAAAGGTACTTATATTTTTCAGGCTAAAGAGATTGATTTAGCGTATTTGGAAACCGAAGATTTTAAAAAACGTGCTTCTGCGCTTCGAGGTTCGATTATGATCGTTGGCCCGCTATTGGCAAGGTTTGGTAAAGGATTTATTCCAAAACCAGGAGGAGACAAAATTGGCCGTCGAAGATTGGATACGCATTTCGAAGGATTTACACTTCTTGGTGCTAAATTTAATTATGATGCTGGTGAGCATTTCTATTCCATTGAAGCAAAGAAATTAAAAGGGACATACATTCACCTTGATGAGGCTTCTGTTACTGGAACAGCAAATATTCTAATGGCTGCTGTGTTGGCTGAAGGTAAAACAACCTTTTATAACGCTGCATGTGAGCCTTACATTCAGCAATTGTGCAAGATGCTTAATTCCATGGGCGCTAAGATCGAAGGTATTGGATCGAATCTTTTACATATCGAGGGGGTTAAGGAGTTAAAAGGATGTTTTCACCGTATTCTTCCCGATATGATTGAAATAGGAAGTTTCATTGGGTTGGCTGCAATGACTCAATCGGAAATTACGATTAAAGATGTGAGTTGGGAAAACTTGGGTATTATTCCAAATGTATTCAGAAGGTTGGGAATTAAGTTGGAACGAAGAGGGGATGATATTTATATTCCTGCCCAGGATTCTTATGAAATAGATACGTTTATTGATGGTTCCATCTTAACCATTTATGATGCACCATGGCCAGGGTTTACACCGGATTTACTTTCTATTATTTTAGTTGTTGCTACCCAAGCTAAAGGGTCTGTATTGATTCATCAAAAGATGTTTGAGTCTCGGTTGTTCTTTGTGGATAAATTAATAGATATGGGAGCGCAAATTATACTCTGTGATCCGCATCGAGCTACTGTAATTGGTTTAAACCGAGAGCATCAACTCAAAGGAATCTCCATGACCTCACCTGATATCCGTGCTGGTGTTTCATTGCTTATAGCAGCGCTATCTGCTAAGGGAAAAAGCATTATTCACAACATCGATCAAATTGATCGAGGGTATCAAGACATTGAAATCCGCTTGAATAATATTGGTGCAGATATTCGAAGAATTGGATAATGAAAACTATTCAGCGATTTCTGCCCTTAGCCTTCATTATACTCATTTTTTGCGGGGCGTTCTGTTTTAATCGATCAGAAGAGGTAGTTGTAACTCCTAAAGGGATAGCGCCGGATATTGTCTTGAAATCTCCCAAAGGAAAGAAGCTTACATTATCCAAATTAAAAGGGAAAATGGTGCTTGTGGACTTCTGGGCCTCTTGGTGTGGACCTTGCCGTAAAGAAATGCCTAACGTAGTAGAGGCATACACTAAATACCGTAAAAAGAAATTTATAAATGGTAAAGGGTTTACAGTTTTTAGCGTCTCCTTAGATCGTGAATCCTCCGCTTGGAAGGATGCCATTAAATCGGACGGGATGGTTTGGAAATACCACGGGATTGATGAAGGAAATAAAATTTCAAACCTCTACGGAGTATATTCAATTCCCAGTGCGTTCTTAATTGACGGGAATGGAGAGATTGTCGCTAAAGGTGCTGAACTCCGAGGAATAAACCTACATATTACCTTAGATAAATACCTAGAAAATTAAGGCACCCTGTCAAGAACAAACTGTATCAGTTCATTCATTTCCGTTTGATATCCCTCTGAAAAGGTGGTGTTTGGTCGGTTTGCAATACCTAGGCATATCGTTGCACATCGGTGACCTAAAGCTCTGCCAAGGGCAAATAAAGCTGAGCTCTCCATTTCAAAGTTTAGTAGCCTTAAATTGTTCTCACTGAAATACTGAGCTTTCATTTGAATATCGGCAATGCGAGAATCAAGGCGTAATTGCCTTCCCTGCGGACCATAAAATCCTGAACTTGTAATGGTGATTCCGGGAAAACAGCGATCCTCAGTTAATTTGAATGTAAGCGCTGAATCAGCTGCAACAAAGTAAGGCTCTATCGCCTTCGGTAATTGAATGAATTCTTTAATACGTTCGTTCATGAAGTGTTCAGTCTCCGTAAATTCAATATCATAAAAATGTGCTACGTTGTCGAGGCCAAAGGCATGCGTTGATACAATGTAACTGTGCACGGGAATTTGAGGTTGCAAAATACCGCAGGTCCCTATCCGAATTAAATTCAGTGAAGTATGGGTTGGTAGCGAAGTTCTAGAATTAAGATCGATGTTGACTAAGGCGTCCAGTTCGTTAATAGTAATATCAATGTTGTCTGTACCTATTCCAGTTGATATGGCAGAAATTCGCTTTCCTTTATATGTTCCCGTATGACAAACAAATTCTCGATGTTGGCTTTTGTGCTCAATTGCATCAAAAAAATTAGATATCAAAGACACTCGGTCTTGATCACCTACTAATATTACGGTTCCAGCTACTTGATCTCGTGATAGGCCTAAATGATATACCTGATGTTGCGCATTTAACGCAAGCTCAGTTGGCGGAAAATGTTTCAAACCATGTAGGATTATATACTACTAAAAACTTTCATTAATATATCAGTAACCCGGGCACCAGGATCCTTTCTAATTTTATTTTCTTCCTTTTCTACCAATTTAAATAAGCCTTGAATAGCTAACTGAGTAACATAGGCATCTAAGTCCGGATTGATTTTTTCGCCACCTGTAAGCGAAACAGCCGTATTGTATTTGGTGATAATCGGATTCCAATAGGATGTTAATTGTACTTTACTCGTAGCATTCTTTACCTTGGGCAAGAACGCAACAGCAAGGCTGTCAGATGTTTTATCTTTTAAGAACTTAGTTGCAGCACCATTTCCGCCCTTCAATATTGCAAATCCATCTTGAATAGACATGTTTAGTATGGCGTTTTTGAAGATAGGTAAGGCTTCTTTGACAGCCTCTTCTGCCGCACGATTCAACGTGGTTTCAAATTTATCCACTTGCCCTTGCATGCCTAGATTAATGGCTTTCTCTTTTACTTTAATCGCATCTGGCGGAAAAGGAAGACGGATATCGGGGTTTTTTAAAAAACCATCAAGTACAGAGCTTGAATCTACCGAATTTTTAATCCCAACAGTTAATGCTTCTTTTAACCCTTTTATTACTTCATCGTTCGTAAGTTGAGGTTTAGTTGGTGTTGTATTCCCTGTTGGGAGTGATGAAATATCCACCACGCCACAACCAAATAAAATACTAGTAATGACAAATACGGTTAAAAGCTTTTTCATTCTTATCTTAATACATTTACGAATCCTTGTCTAATTTTCTTTCCGTCACTATCACGTTCTTTATACCATGCTGTCCACGTATAAACTCCTGGTTGAACCAATTGTCCACCGTACATTCCATCCCATTCACCCGCGGGATCAAACGATTCCCATACGGTTTCACCCCATCGGTTATATACGGTTAAATGAAAGCCCATTTCATCTATACCTTCAACATAAAACCTCCACGTTTGGTTGTGTTCATCATCATCAGGCGTAAAGGTATTCGGCACATAGAAAACGATGTCTGGAATAATTTCT
>Ga0102921_1000150_pt1 | contig 23060 bp, 16 predicted proteins | sample Colrivmeta156802_FD_78205 | JGI IMG/M metagenome (GOLD analysis project Ga0102921, IMG submission 78205) | Estuarine microbial communities from the Columbia River estuary - metaG 1568-02 | ecosystem: Environmental > Aquatic > Marine > Intertidal zone > Estuary | place: USA: Columbia River...
ATGTATTCACCAAGATCGATCCGGTTGTGGCCCCTGTGCTCCAGGAATAACTAGCGCCGGTATTGGCAACTAGTAATACCGTCGAGCCCGCGCAAAAAGTGGTAGGACCGGTGGCGGTGATGGCAGCGGCTGGTATGGTCGTTATGGTCAAGGTCACGGCAGTTCGTGTACTGCTTTCACAACCGGTGATGTTATTTACGCTGGCTGCATGGTAGGTAATGGTTCCTGCCGTATTCCAACTTGGATTGGTAATCACATTCCCTCCACTAGCCGCATCGTACCAACGAAGGGTATGCCCGGATGGTACAGTGGCACTGGCGAACAGGGTTGGAACGATGGCGCCCGGACAAACTGCTTGCGATTGATTGCCTCCGCTCAGGGGTGCTGCGATAGAACCACTGCCTATGGTGATGCCCAAGGTAGAAGGAGTGGTGTTGCAGGCACCATTGCTGGCGCTGACCGCCACATTTCCACTGCTGGCACCAACGGCATAGTTTACAGCGATGGTGGTTGTTCCCTGACCAGAAACAATCGAAGCACCGGCAGGTACAGTCCAATTGTAAGAAGTAGCGCCTCCTACGGGTGAGATGGAGTAGCTGACATTATTTTGTGTTCCGCAGATTGTTTGGATGCCACTAATGGATCCAACTGCGCCCAGTCCGCCGCCTCCATTCGAGGCAGTAACACTAATCGCAACAGACCGCTCACTCACTGCATTCGTAATGTTGTTTTTTGAACGAATGGTGAACCAGTATGCGCTGTTGGGGGTGAGTCCGCTGGCTGTATAGCTAGTGCCAGACACGTTGGGAGCCATCAGATCAAACTCACCCGTGGCGTCATTCAAGCGATAGATGTCATAGTTCGTTGCGTTGGTCGTTGCATTCCAGGTGAATGTGATCTCCCCCGCGTTGCAGGCCGCGCCGTTTCCAGTAAAACCGGTTACGGTGCCTAGGATTTTGAAATTATTGTCGCTTTGGTCGCTTACTCCACCGGCACTGATGCGGATTAAGGCGGTGGAAGTATTGGCAGCCGGTACACCCCAGGTTAATCGTTGTGTGGTGGCAGTCAGGCCAGAGATTATTGTGATCCAGTTGGCTCCGCCATCCAGTGAGTACTCAACGGTTTGAGTACCGGTGATGCCAGTATTGTCCCAGGTGATCACTTCATTCGTACCTGGGTTCAGTGATTCATTACCGTTTGGATAAGTTACTTCAATGCTGGGCGTTTCGATGGTCCAGGTTAGCGAATAGGTTTGATTCGCACCGGTTGGAACGGCGGTTCCCAAAACGCGCAAGGTGTAAGAACCAGCTGTTGGATTGTCGATGCTGATTTGTTCAATGTTGCTCACATTGTCAACGCCGGTAGTGGCCGGGGTGCCCGGATTGTTTGGGTCCAGTACCCAAGGCAGATAGGTGGTTGGGCCTTGGATAACTTTCAGGTCCAGGTTGTTGACCAACGCCGGATTCGCATTGGCTGTCCCGGCGGGGTCGTTCCAGGTAAGCATCACCTTTAATCGGGCAGCACCTGCGGGTATGATGATCACTTCCTCATTGGAGAATCCAGTGGTGATGGTAGCGATTCGATATCGATTATCCTCCAGAATGCGAACTGCCTGCAGTGCATTGATGCGTCCGTATCCGAATCGATAATCGGGTCCGACGTTGCCTAAGTCGCGTGCAGTGTTCAATACGGTGTTCTTAATGAGGGAGGAAGGCGGTAGTTGGTTGCTGTTGAGTTGTTTGTAACGCTGAACCAATAGTGCAATCGAGCCTGCCACGCCCGGGGTGGCCATGGAGGTTCCACTCATGGTTGTGTACGCATTTAAAGGAGTCGTTGTGGAGAACACACTCGTGCCCATGGCACTGATTTCTGGTTTCACTCGACCATCCAGCACCGGTCCGCAACTCGAGCTGGTTGACAAAGTCTCGGTGCTCGTGATATTCGCGACCAAGATGTTGTTCTTCGCTGTTTTTCCGCTTGATGTGATGGTAGACCATCCGCCCGTACAAGCTGACTGTGAATTGCCGGCAGAATGAACATGCAGGTGATAAGGGAAGTTGTTCAGATTTACATCGGTCGCAACGCTGGTCGCAGAATAGGCTACGCCCGATCCCGTCAATCCACATGTTTGGGTGCTTCCATAAGAATGGCTACTAACGTTTAATCCCAGTGTGGGAATGGCAGTAGTCATCTCCGATTGAATATTTCCATTGAAGTTGTAGGAGTATATCTTGGCATTGGGCGCCATGCCGCGGGCGGTCGGATTGATCAATCCACGTCCGCAGATCGTTCCGGCACAGTGTGTGGAGTGGTCAGACGCACTGCTATTTTCCATTAAGGTCCGTCGGCCAGCGGGCGAGAAGTCTAGATGCGGACTAACCTCACCACCATCCCAGATCCCCACGTTGATTCCATCGCCTTTAAGATTTCGTACTCCGTCATTCAGCACATTTACGCGGTGAAGTGATCGCCCGGGCAGATTCTCCAATTGATTCGGTGCATCAATGAATTCCACCCACTGAACAAAGGGAAGAGCCGCAATGCGGGTCATATTGGCAATCGGGGCGCGAACGGTAAACCGTTTGAATGGCGGCATCTCATCCAATACCTGCGTACCCAATGATAACAGACTACCCACAATGCTCGACCGGTCCAGTCGCTCATAGGTTAAGATGGTTAGATCAACCCAACCGGGTTGCATGATGGCATGGTTCGGAGCTAGACCTTGCAACAGGGCGGGAACGGTCTTGTGCTCAGCCTTTAAATACGTAATGCTTCGAACACCTGATTGTTGCAAGCGAGTCCATTCGATATCATTTCGGATAGCGGCGGTATAAGCTAGTTCAGGAATGTATTCGAGCAGTTCAATGCCTTCACTTGCCATCGCTTGACGCGCTGTATAATTGGGAAGCTGTTGGAATTGCAGCAACACATAATGCTTGTTTGCAAAGGCTGTTTTCGTTAGGTAATCGGCTTGTGCTTGAATACGATCCGTGTTTGGTGCGGGAGTGAACTCCCCACCGCGTAATCGTAACCGGTATGCATCGGCCTGGGCCAGTGCAGTATTCTGGATGATCAAACAAAAAGCAATGAAAAGCAAACGTTGGAAATGAGCAGTCATGGCGTGCATTTTAGTCCGTTAAAATAGTAAAAAATCAATCAGAAATGGACCGGTCCTGCATCAATTTCTGTTCTGTGGATTAACTGATGAAAACTGTACCTTCCCGATTCAACAAGATGCTGCTATGATACCCCAATGGACCGGTGTTTATCCCGCATTGCTGACCCCGTTTACCGCCGATGATCAACTCGATCTTCCGTTGTTTGAAAAGAACTTACAGGCTCAATTGGAGGCCGGGGTTCAGGGTGTGATCATTGGCGGATCACTGGGTGAGGCCAGCACCTTGCAGTCCGAGGAGAAAAAAGAACTTGTACAGGCAGCCAAGCAATTAATCGATGGACGCATCCCCGTTATTTTAAACATTGCTGAATCAACCACACGATCTGCCATTGAACAGGTGACCCTGGCCAGCAAATGGGGCGCAGATGGGTTGATGCTTTTACCTCCCATGCGTTACAAATCGGATGATCGAGAAACCATTCACTACTTTAGAACCGTTGCACAATCGACCGATTTGCCGATCATGATCTACAACAATCCGGTCGACTACAAGATTGATTTTCGCCCGGAACTATTCGACTCACTGGTAGACCTCCCTCATGTACAGGCACTCAAGGAAAGTTCACGCGATGTAACCAACCTTACGCGCATGCTCAATCGTTTTGGTGATCGATTTAAAATATTGTGCGGGGTGGACACCTTGGCCCTGGAGGAGCTTTGTTTGGGTGCGCATGGATGGGTGGCCGGATTGGTCGATGCATTCCCGCGTGAAACCGTGCAGATCTATGATTGGGTACAGGCCGGTGAATTGGAGAAGGCTCGACAATTATATCGTTGGTTCATGCCCTTGCTTGAATTGGACATACATCCCAAATTGGTGCAATACATCAAGCTCGCTGCTACCCACACGGGCATCGGCAGTGAATTCGTGCGGGCGCCTCGATTGATCTTGGAAGGCGAGGAGCGTTTACAAGTAACAAAAATCATTCAGTCGGCCTTGGCCAATCGGCCTACATTCGATTAATCCATATGGAAATCTATCCCGATATACCCTTGCAGCAGATCGATGCGGTTTTGGAGAAATCCCAGCAAGCATTCGATACGTACCGACAGGTATCCTTGCTTAAACGAGCCGAATTACTACGTGCCATAGCCTCCGAATTGGAGGAGATAGGCGATGCATGGATCCAGGTTGCCCATCAGGAGACGAATCTGCCCGAGGCACGCTTGCGCAATGAACGGGCTCGAACCATCTATCAATTGGAATCATACGGCCAAGCTTGTGCCGAGGGTGATTGGATGCGCATCAGCATCGATACCGCTTTCCCCAACCGAAATCCTCCTCGACCCGATCTGCGAAAAATGATGATCCCCTTGGGACCGGTCGTTGTTTTTGGCGCCAGCAATTTCCCCTATGCTTATTCTACCGCCGGAGGGGATACAGCCTCCGCCTTGGCAGCTGGATGTTCTGTGATCGTTAAAGCGCATCCGGCCCATCCGGAGACTTCTGCAATGGCAACCGCAGCCATTCGTCGAGCCCTGGAAAAATGCGGACTGCCAATTGATACATTCCAACATGTATACGGCGCTTCTAATGAAGTAGGCAAGGCATTGGTTCAGCATCGTAACACAAGCGCTGTTGGATTTACCGGATCTTTCAATGGGGGTAAGCAATTGTTCGATTGGGCCAATCAACGTCCTCATCCAATTCCAGTGTTTGCCGAAATGGGAAGCGTAAATCCCATCTTTTTATTACCCGAACAAATGGGGTTGGAAGCCGAATCCTTGGCTGAAAAGATCGCCGGCTCGGTTATACTAGGTGTTGGACAGTTTTGTACCAACCCAGGGCTTTTGTTTGCCGTGGAGGGAGATTCATTGCTGCACTTTAAAAACAAATTGAAAGCGTTGTTGCAATCTGTTGCGCCGGCACCCATGTTGCATACAGGAATCAAAGACAATTATCAATCCAGCTCTACCGAGTGGAGAGCCAAAGCGGGTGTATCGACCTTGGTGGCATCGGTTGAGCAGCCCGATCTATGTGTTACGCCTCAGTTGACGGAGACTTCGTTGAATCGTTTTATACAAGACTCATCCTTGCATCAAGAAGTATTTGGTCCAGCAACGTTGTTGGTTGTTTGTCCGACGCTCTCAGATTTATTGGTGGCTGCTGCACACATTGAGGGGCAGTTGACCTGCTCCGTATTTGGTACACCCGCAGAGTTGTCGGCACAATCTGGTTTGCTGCAAATACTTCAGACCCGCTGTGGTCGACTTAATTTTAATATGGTACCAACCGGGGTTGAAGTGGTCCAGTCGATGCAGCATGGAGGCCCCTTTCCGGCAACCACCGACCCGCGGTTCACGGCAGTGGGTAGCGATGCAATCCTGCGTTTCGTACGTCCCATCAGTTATCAAAATTGTCCGGATGACTTACTGCCCGATGAGTTGAAGTCTGCGAATCCCTTGCAGATTTGGCGAAAGATCGATGGTGCCTGGAGTAATGACTCAGTTCGATGAAGTTTCTCTTCTTGTCGGGTTGGAAAAATACAGCGTAATCGCGAGTGAGATCAAAAAGTAAATACCGATCACCAATGGAATATTAGGCATAAGGAGCCGTATGCCGAACCAATCGTGCTGGATAAGTAAAATAGCCGAACCAAATCCGCATCGGATCAATTCCCAAATCCAAGCCCACTTTCTTCCATCCAGCAGTTCAGTGAACGCGTGTACCGATAGGAAGATGAAAGCGCCATACAAATAGATATAGGAAGTGTTAAGCTCGTTGAGGTAAGCGATGTTGCCAAACAGATAAGTAATGAATCCCAACATAGCAAAAAGTTGGATCCAGGCCCAGCTGCTGAACGCGGTGTTGCTGGGTGTTTCGTATTTCTGATACTGATAGACGTCTTCTATTTTATTGACGGGGTGACTGATCTCCACATCAGCGGGTCGGTATCCGGTTGGCTTGAACCATATGCTGAATTTATCTTTCCAGCTATGCGTACGCCAGGCATCGGCAATAAGTAATCCTAAGTGCTGAAAATTGATGCGGATCGGATTCCAGGTACGGGCTGGACGGGAAATGCCATAGACCGGCGGCACATCGGCGCGCTCCTCGGCGAAAGTTCCGAATAGCTTATCCCAGATGATGAAGATCTGCGCCAAGTTTTTGTCCATGTACTCCGGGTTGACCGCGTGATGCACCCGGTGATGGGAAGGGGTTACCAGGATCTTTTCTAAAAATCCCATTTTGTTGATGTGACGGGTGTGATACCAGAATTGCGCAAACAGGTGCAAGGGAGCGATTGTGGCGATCACCATCTGAGGGATTCCCAATAATGCAGCCGGTAACAATAAAATCGTGAACAGATTAAAAAAGGCGGAGATGCTTTGACGCAGGGCACAGGCCAGATTGAATTCTTCGCTGCTGTGATGTATGACGTGTAAGTTCCAGAACAAATTGATCTTATGGCTCCACCGGTGGATCCAATATCCATTGAAGTCGAGGATGATGAAGGTGATCACATAGATCATCCATTGATTTTCGATGCGGGTCAGCGCAAAATGATCGAGCATGAACGGATAGATCGCGACGATGATGGTCAGTTCCAAAACCGACTTTGTAACATTGGTGATCCCGGAACTGAGTGAGGCGATCATGTCGATATTGCGAACGGTGTCAAAGCCCTTGCGCCAGCCCCACCATTTTTCAAATAGCACGAACAGCAAGAAGATCGGGATGGCGATGAGTAATATTTTACCGTAAGTCTCCATGTACAAGAATATTCCGCTAATTTACAAAACACCCATCACCCGAGTTCGATTATGGCCAAGCATGTTTTTGATTGTTTAGACGGGCATACCTGCGGAAATCCCGTTCGACTGGTTCGTTCCGGAGGTCCGGCACTGCAAGGCCGCAACATGAGCGAGAAACGTCAACATTTTTTACGTGAGTATGACTGGATCCGAAAGGGGCTCATGTTCGAGCCCCGGGGTCATGATATGATGAGCGGGAGCATCCTGTATCCGCCGCACGATCCGGCCAATGACGTGGGGGTGCTTTTCATCGAGACCAGCGGCTGTTTGCCCATGTGCGGACATGGAACGATCGGTACCATTACGATGGGGATCGAATCCGGACTGATCCGTCCTCAGCAACCCGGGAAAGTGCGCATGGAGGCCCCAGCCGGACTGGTAGAGATCGAATACAAGTCGCATGTGCACAGCGATGGAACCCTGCAAGTCGATTCGGTTAAGCTGACCAATGTTCCTGCCTATCTGGATACGGAGTCGCTGGAGGTGGAATGCCCGGGCTTGGGAACGATTCAGGTCGATGTGGCTTATGGAGGTAATTTCTACGCGATCGTGGATCGTCAGTCCAATTACGCCGGTATCGATGCTTATCCCATCGATCAATTGATCGCTTGGTCACGCATCTTGCGCAATAACATCAATCAATTAAAAGAATTCCATCATCCCGAGAACGAAACCATCAAGGGTTGTTCGCATATTCTATGGACGGGGGATGTAAAGGATCCGAGTTCAACGGCACGCAATGCGGTTTTCTATGGCGATAAGGCCATAGATCGTTCTCCTTGTGGTACCGGTACTTCCGCCCGCATGGCTCAGTGGCATCACAAGGGGATGCTTAAATCCGGTGATCTGTTTGTGCACGAGAGTGTAATTGGGAGTAAGTTCATTGGGCGTATCGAATCCGAATTGGATTTTCATGGAAGAAAATCCATCCGTCCCTCGGTGGAAGGCTGGGCGCGTATGTATGGAGAGAATCGGATCACGATCGATCCCGAAGACGATCCATATGCATATGGATTTCAGGTGCTCTGATTATTCGATTGTAATTTCGTGACATGAAGGTGGCTATTATTGGAGGCGGGATCATTGGATTGAGTTCCGCTTATTATCTCCGGTTGCAGGGACATGAGGTCTCCGTTTTCGATCAATCGGATGGATCGGACAATTGCTCGTATGGCAATGCCGGTTATATCTGCCCCAGTCATTTTATCCCCTTGGCCACGCCGGGCATTGTGAAACAAGGATTGAAGTGGATGTGGAATAGCCGTTCTCCTTTTTATGTAGAGCCGCGCCTCGATTGGGATCTGATCCGTTGGGGATGGAAATTCATGCGTTCCGCTACGCCCAAACACGTGGCCAATGCGGCCGCCCCGCTGCGCGACATCGCTTTGATCAGTCAACAAGCTTATGCCGATTGGCATCGTTCGGGCTTGGATTTTCTCTATCAACACAAAGGGATGCTCGAGATCGTACAAACCGAGGCCGGTGAGCGTCATGCCAAAGAAACCGTCCAGCAGGCCATTGATTTAGGTTTGACCGATACAGCCTGGTTGACTGCTGATCAACTTGCGGCGTATGAGCCTGGCGTACGCATGCAGGCGCGCGGCGCGATCTTATTTGCTTGCGACGCACATTGTTACCCCAACCGACTGATGCAATCCATGTTGGAGCGGTTGCGGACAATGGGCGTTCAATTTCATTGGAATGAAGGCGTCATCGATGGGCAGATCGAGCATCAGCGCATTCGGTCAATTCGCACGAATGCAGGATCCTATTCATTCGATCAGGTCGTTTTGGCGGCCGGTTCCTGGAGCGGCAAACTGGCCAAGGCATTTGGTCTTTCGATACCGGTGATGCCGGGGCGGGGATACTCGATCACCACGAGTGAATCTCCCTTGCAATTGAATTACCCAGCTATTTTGGTGGAAGGACGAGTAGCGTTGACTCCGCTCAATGATTCTACCATGCGGTTTGGAGGAACCATGGAGATCACAAGTCATAAAACCCCACCGCGTATGGAGCGGGTTCAAGGAATATTGGATGCCGTGAAACGGTTTTATCCTGATTTTCAGATGGAGCTGCCCAAGCCGGAACAAGTTTGGTATGGATATCGTCCCTGCTCAACGGATGGGCTACCTTATATCGGAAGACCTCGTCAACTTAAGAACCTGGTGGTGGCTACGGGTCATGCCATGTTGGGTCTGAGCTTAGGGGCGGGTACGGGAAAATTGGTGGGGCAACTGATCGACGAGCAGACCCCGGATATGGATCTACGTCCATTCGATCCCGATCGGGCCCGTTAAAATCCTTTAAGAGGATTCAGCTTCCACGGGCATGGTGTACTTTTACGGCCGCATGCGCGTCGCCACAGACCAACATAGCTATCGGGAAACCGGAATGTTCTCGAATCTAATCCTGGATTATCTAGCGGACTGCCCTGAACTGCGATCCCTTCACCTTGGATTGCCTTCCATGGAGCGGATCGGAGAGGCCATTCAGCGAAGAAAACAGGTGCAAACTGACCGAAGCAAATTGGTGGAAGCACTTCGTCGACAATATGCGACCGTGAAGGTTGATGCCAAGTCGCAGGTACAGATCGATTCATTGGAAAGTGAAAACACATTTACGGTCACCACGGCCCATCAGTGTAATTTATTCCTGGGTCCTACGTATACCATTTTTAAGATCCTCCACACGATCAAGATGGCCGATGCCATCAATGCGGCTTATCCCGAGATCCATGTGGTTCCTGTTTTTTACATGGGATCGGAAGACGCCGATCTGGCCGAATTGAATCATGCAAACGTGTTGGGGGAGCGGATGGAATGGAAGACGGCTCAAACCGGGGCTGTTGGGCGAATGCAGGTCGATGATTCATTGATCGAACTGATCGATCAACAACAGCGGATACTCGGTAGTTTTCCATTTGGTCCTCAATGGATCGAACAGTTGCGCACTGCCTATCAGCCCGGTGAGACGATCGCTGAATCCACGTTTCAGTTATTGCATGGTTTGTTTGCCGATCGTGGGCTACTGATCTTGCAAGCGGATGAGGCTTCATTGAAATCTTCCATGCAGGCCATATTCTGGGACGAGCTGACTCGGTCTAGCGCTGCCGGGTTGGTGGCAGAAACAGATCAACTGCTGCAACAAAACGGTTATAAAAATCAAGCACATCCACGCCCCATCAATCTTTTCTATCTGCAGCCGGGTAGTCGGGAGCGGATCGAAAAAAACGGAAGCCTCTGGCAGGTTTCTAACTCATCGGTTCAATGGGATGAATCTTCCTTGCGCGCTGAATGGGCAGCCCATCCGGAACGGTTTAGTCCCAATGTGATTTTGCGCGGAATATATCAAGAGACCATCCTGCCCAACCTGGTGTACATCGGTGGTGGAGGTGAATTGGCCTATTGGTTGCAGTTAAGATCGGTATTTGATTATCATCAAGTGCCGTTCCCATTGCTGCAACTTCGGGCATCTTTTCAGTGGTTGGATGCGTCCATGGGTTCCAAAATGAAGGATTTGCAATTGAAGCCCTCGGATCTTTTTAAAACTACAGACCAGTTGTTGGATGAGCGTTTGGATGCGGCGGTGCTCGAGCTATTGAATATTGAGTCATCCATCCAGGAAGTAGCGGTTGTTTACGAAAATCTGCGAATGAAGGCAAAGGCCATCGATCCGACCTTGGAGCAGCATGTGCAGGCGCTGGCTACTCGTTCCTTACAACGAATCGAGGAGTTGCAGAAAAAAATGAAGCGGGCAGAGCGGCGTAAATACGCAACCCGACGCATACAGATCGATAGTTTGAAACTCAATGTGTTCCCGGGGGGCGGGCTGCAAGAACGTTACGAGAATCTGGCAACTTATTACGTCACCCAAGGCACGAGTTATTTCGATCGGATTTACGAGGCACTAAATGTGTGGGATAACAAATTCACCTGGTTGCAGGAATCGGACTGATCAATCAAATTGATTGGACCAGCCTTCTTGACGAAGTTGCTCCACCTTGTTCAGTACATCCGATTCCATTCCCTCTTTAAAGGTTTTTAATTTATCGGCGATGCTTGCGTCGGTGGCGCCTAAGATCTGTGCGGCTAAGATGCCTGCATTTTTGGCGGCATTGAGGGCAACGGTAGCAACCGGGACTCCGTTGGGCATTTGTAAGATGGATAAAACGGAATCCCAGCCATCGATGGAATTGGAGGACTTGATGGGAACGCCGATCACCGGAAGTGTGGTTTGTGAGGCAACCATACCGGGAAGATGCGCGGCTCCGCCGGCACCAGCAATGATGACTTGCAATCCGCGGCTGCGAGCTGATTGGGCGTATTCCCGCATGCGTTCCGGCGTGCGGTGGGCCGATACGACGGTCAGTTCATGAGGGACTTCGAATGCTTTTAGCATATCCGCTGCCGCTTGCATGACCGACAGGTCACTGTCACTTCCCATTATGATGCCAACTCGAGGGGTCATTTATCGTTCTTTTCACAAAGAAACTGAAATTCCAGCATATGGTTATTGGAGAAAATTTCCTTGTAAACGGAGCAACTCGGTTTCAGCCAGTTTAGCTTGGTAGCGAGCCCGGATCAATCGATCAAAGGCATCTTGCAAGCTACGTTGTGCCTCCTTGAGCTGCAGCAATGTGGTTGAGTTCAATCGATATACTTCCAATACGATTCGTACATTCTCTTCTGCCAAACGGATATTTTCTTCTTCCAATTTCCAATTTTCTATTTCGAATAGATAGCGCTGATAGGCATTCCAGGCGCCCAGACGTAGATTGAATGCTTGTTGATCGTACCGAAGTTGTTGAAAACGGATCTCTTGCTTGGCTTGTTGGATCTGACGGCGAACCCGAAACTGATTGAAGATTGGTAAGGATGCCGTAAATCCGTAATTGAGTCCCTGATTTCGGCTGAATAGCGGTTGGAATGGATTGACCACAACCTTGTTATCCAGTTTATTGAAATTGTAAGCAGAATTGAAACTCAGCGTAGGGTAGCGGTCTGCCTTGCTCTCCTGCAAACCGCGCTGAGCCAATCGAATGGTGTTCTGTTGAAGTTGGAGTTGTGGATTATTTTTGGAGATGGAATCTTGAATGGTACCCAGGGAGAGATCGGATTGAATGGGGATCTGTTCGCTGACATCGAACCAATCCGACCCTTGATCTGCATTTCGATTCAATCCGGTTTCCATCAAACGATTCAGCGCTTGCTTGGCTATACGAGTCTGGTTTTCCAGTGAAAGTCGTTGACTGCGCTGACTGTTTAGATCGATTTGACTTTGCAGCAGGTCGGGTTTTGTGCCAACCCCGATGTCCAATTTATTGCGCGCCAATTTGGTGCGTTCCTCATAAACCCCCAGCTGCGTATCCAACGCTTTGAGTTGCTGTTTTTGCTGAACGATCAAAAAGTAGGCCGATACTACCTGGGCGATGGTGTTATTGATTTGATCGCGAATGACCCATTCCCCTTGTGTCAATATCTCCTCCAACTTGGCTCGGGTAGCAAACATCTTTCCACCATCGAACAGTGTCCAATTCAAGGCGATATTTCCGGATAGATTACCGGATTGAACCCCTTTACGTTCCCGGACGGTTCCGTCGGTGAATTTCTGATATTGATTGTTGCGGTTGAAGACCTGCGAGCCGGCAGCATTCAGGCTGGGGAGCAAGCCTGCATTTTTATATTGAAGATCGATGGAGGCGGCCACGGAATCATTGCGGGCGATACGGATCTCCAAATTATTTTCGAGGGTACGCGCAATCGCTTCTTCGAGGGTGAGGATACGTTGCGCCTGCATGGTCAATGAGCCAAACAGGATCGCGGTGATCAGCGCAAATAGGTGAATTCGTTTCATCATGAGGCGTCGGCCATTTTTTGATCGAAAGAAGATCGGCGCTTGGAGGATAGGTAACTATACATAGCCGGAATTACGAATAAGGTTAATACTAGGGCGAATAAAATTCCGCCCACAATCACGACTCCCAGTGGGATCCGGCTGGTAGCGGCTGCACCCAGCGAGAGTGCCAACGGCAAGGCGCCGAGGGCCATGGCCAGACTGGTCATCAGGATGGGGCGGAATCGTTGAGCGGCTGAGTGAACAACCGCTTCCAATTTGCCCATTCCTTTTTCCCGACTTTGGTTGGCGAATTCGACGATCAGGATGCCATTTTTGGTAACCAATCCGATCAACATAATGATCCCGATCTGGGAGAAGATATTCAAGGTGTGTCCGAAAATAGAAAGGGAGATCACGGCGCCGGCCAATGCCAACGGCACGGTGAGCATGATGATGAGTGGGTCGATGAAGCTTTCAAATTGTGCGGCCAAGATCAAGAAGATCAGAGCCAGTGCCAACAGAAAGGCAAAACTGATGTTGCTGCTACTTTCTTTGAAATCACGGGATGAGCCCGACAGGGCCGTGGAGAAACTATCATCCAGCACGCCTTTGGTCAGACGCTCCATCTCTTTGATTCCATCGCCAATGGTGTAACCCGGTTGAAGTCCGGCGGAGATCGTCGCTGACTTGTACCGATTGAAGTGATAGATCGTGGGTGGGGTGGTGGTCTCGTTGATGCTAACCAAATTATCCATCGAAATCAATTCTCCTCGATTGTTGCGAACAAAGAGCTGGCGCAGATCGCCTGGTTCATTTCGATAATCTCGGGTCATTTGTGCCATGACCTGATACTGTTTGCCTTCTTTCATGAAGTAGCCCAAACGGCGGTTGCTGTAGGCCATTTGCAGGGTTTGTGATACATCTGAGATGGATACACCGAGTTGAGAAGCGCGCAGACGGTCTACTTCAATAGATAGTTCCGGTCGATTGAACTTGAGGTCCACATCGGCATTCATCAGGATCTTACTCTGCTTAGCGGCATCGAGCAATTGAGGAAGGACCTTGGTGAGTTTATTGAAGTCGTTGTTTTGAATGACAAAGGCTACGGGTTGACCACCTCGTCTATTGAGCGAGATCGTCTGTTCTTCAATGGTAACCGCTCGAACTTGGTTGAATTTCGAAAGATTCTTGTTGACTTTTTTGACGATCTCGGATTGACTGCGTGTTCGTTCGGTTGGGGGTGTCAGGGTTACTCGAACAAATCCGGTATTGGCGTTGCCCGAACCGGTAAATCCCGGGGATGTGACACTTAAAACCAAATCCCGTTCAGCGACCGAATCGAGCATCAGATCGGTGACCCGATTTACATGGTTATCCATGGCTTCGAAGGAGGTACCTTCCGGAGCGGTCATTTGTACGCGGAACTGACTTCGGTCCTCCATCGGCGCCAATTCCGATTGTAGGTTGCCTCCAACCCAAAGAATCGCAGCCACGCAAGCCACAACGATCAGAAAGGCAACCCAACGAATCCGCATGAATCTCTCCAAGGCGCGTTGGTAGGAATTTTCCAGCCAACGGAAAAAAGGTTCAGTCTTTCGGTAGAGCCAAGGATGCTCGGTGGCGTTCTTGCGCGCCAGTTTTACGTTCAGTACCGGCGTGAGGGTCAAGGAAACAAATGCAGAGATCAACACCGCACCGGCTACAACAATCCCGAACTCGCGGAATAGCCGTCCTACAAATCCCTCCAAAAAGATAATGGGTAGAAAGACGACCGCCAGTGTAATGGAAGTAGCGATGACGGCGAAGTAGATTTCTTTCGATCCTTCCAAGGCTGCTTGATACCGGTTCATGCCGCGTTCCATCTTTTTGAAAATATTCTCAGTCACCACAATGCCGTCGTCTACGACCAGTCCGGTTGCCAGCACAATGGCCAATAAAGAAAGAACGTTGATGGAGAATCCCATCAAGTACATAATGAAGAATGAGCCGATCAGGGATACAGGAATGTCGATCAAGGGGCGAATGGCAATGATCCAATCCCGGAAGAAGGCATAAATAATCATCACAACCAGCAAAAAAGCCAGCATCAGGGTTTCGCGGACTTCTAAAATAGACTTGCGAATGAATCGGGTCTGGTCCAATCCGATCTGCACGTTCACATCGGCCGGCATTTCTTTTTTGATCTGCTCGAGTCGTTTGTAAAATTCATCGGCAATGGACACATAATTCGACCCGGGCTGGGGAACGACGGCCAGCGCGATCATCGGTACGCCATTCCCTTTCAAGATCGTTTCGTCGTTCTCTGGACCCAGCACTACTTCGGCCACATCCTGTAAACGGATATCGGTGCCGTTTACATTTTTTACAATGAGTTCATTGAATTCGGCTTCTGTATTCAGCCGTCCGAAAGTTCGAACGCTCAGCTCCGTGGCATTCCCGGTAATTTTCCCAGCCGGCAATTCCACGTTTTCCCGCGCCAGCGCCGACTGAATATCGTTGCCACTGATCTGCAGCGACTGCATCTTACTCGGATTCAACCAAACACGCATCGCATAGCGTTTCTCTCCCCATATTTGTATGCCACTTACGCCCGGGATCGTTTGCAAACGTTCCACCAGCACATTGTTGGCATACTCGGTCATTTGAAGCGAATTGCGGGTATTGCTCTGAACCGTCATGGATAAAATTGGTTCCGAGGTGGCATCTGCCTTGGAAACCACGGGTTTTCCGTCGATATCAGGTGGCAGGTTTCGCTCAGCCTGAGATACTTTATCGCGCACATCGTTGGCCGCCGATTCCAAGTCGATGCTCAAATCAAATTCAACGTTGATGTTGCTGGTTCCACTGCTGCTCGTCGAGGTGATGTTTTTGACCCCGGCTATTCCATTGATGGCTTTTTCCAATGGTTCCGTGATTTCCGACTCGATGATGGCGGCACTGGCGCCGGGATAGGCGGTACGGACACTGATGTTGGGTGGATCGATGGCCGGATAATCGCGTACGCCCAACGACTTGAATCCGATCAGGCCAAAAAGGACGATCAAGATATTCAGGACTAGGGCCAAGACCGGCCGGCGTAAACTCAGTTCAGATATATTCATAAAGGCAATGTGGCCGATGTAATTATTTTTTCGGTTGGTTGGTGATCTTACCGATCTGAACCGGAGTGTTTGGACGAATGCTCATCAATCCACTCAATAAAATGGTATCCCCAGCTTGCAGCCCAGTGATTACTTCAACCTGGTCGGCCGTGCGCGTGCCGGTTGTAACCTCTACGAATTCGGCTTGACCATTATTGTAGCGAATTACTTTTTTACCGCGGGCTTGCGGGATCACGGCCTGTGCGGGTAGCATTAGGGCCTGTGGTTTTTCGGCCATTCGAATCGTAAGGGTAGCGAAGGAACCAGGGAGCAGACTTGGGTCAGCATGCTGTACCACCGCGCGGTAGTTTAGGCTTCGGTTCGATTCGTTGAGACCAGGTGCCGTCGCGCTCACCTTAGCCGGATGAACACGGGAAGAACCCGCTACACGGAACTCAATGATGCTGCCGATTTTTAAATCATTGCTGTATTTCTCGGGCAAGCTGAAATCCACTTTGAGTGATTGGGATTGCTGGAGGGTGGTGATCACCGTACTTGGACTCACATAGGCGCCAATACTGATGTTCTTTAAGCCAAGCTTCCCACTAAACGGTGCTCGTATGTCGGTCTTGTCGATCGCGGTTTGCAGGATACCGATATCGGCTTTAAGATTTTTGACTTGAAGTAAACTGAGGTCATAGTCTTGCTGGCTGATGCCTTGAATGGCCAGCAGCTTGGATTGGCGCTCTTCCGTCTTTTCAGCGATTGCCAGTTGGGTCTGTATTTTTTTTAACTGTGCTTGGAGATCAGCATCGTCCAGTTTGGCGATCAGATATCCGGTGGCGACGGACTGGCCCTCTGCCAAATTGAGTTTCACGATTCGTCCGGAAGTTTCGGGGTGGATCTCGGCTGATTCGGCGGCCATGAGTGAACCCGGAATCTCCAAGGTTTCTTGGAAAAGGGCAGGGGTCAGGATATATGCTTCCGCTTTGAGTGGGGGCATTTGTTTCCCCGCGCCTGTTTTTGTAGACGGGTCCGATTCACCACAAGCAGCAAAAAGCAGGGGCCCAACGAGCCAGAGGACGTTTGAGGATAGACGCATTTTTTAGTCAGAATATTCGATGAAGTTAACCAATGCCTATTAGACGGAAGAAAGGTCTTCGCCCTGCAAAAAGGCGATTTATTTGGATGCGTTAACCTGGATCATTCGCTTGACCCGTTCGGCATCCAGTCTCAAAGCCTCCAGGTTGTTATGAAGCAACGTGATGTGACCCATTTTTCGTCCCGGTTTGGTAACCCGCTTCCCATAAATATGCACAAAGGCCTGTGGCATCGCCAGGATCTCGGCGAGTCCCTCGTATAACGCTTCACCACTTTGTTCATCCGCACCAACCAGATTGATCATCGCCGAGGGCAGAATTTGATCCGGATTACCCAGCGGGAAACCCAGCAAGATTCGCCACACCATGTCGAACTGGGAGCTGTAATGGGCTTCAATGGTATGATGTCCGCTGTTATGGACCCGAGGGGCGATTTCGTTGATCCAAACCTCGCCAAGCTGGTCGACAAACATCTCTACGGCAAACAGCCCCGGTGATCCAAATGCCCCCACAACTTGCCGAGCCAATGCAGCAGCATTGACTTCAATTTCTGTTGAGATGGAAGCTGGACAAAGTTGATAATCAAGTAAATTCAAATTTGAATCGAAGATCATTTCCACGGCCGGATAGCAAGTCAGGACACCTTGTTGGTCTACTGCCACGATCACGGCGATCTCCTGATGGATATCGATTTTTTTCTCCAGAACCGATGGTTCGGCAAATGCCTTATGCAGGTCTTTTTCGCTATTTAAAACCACCACGCCTCGACCATCGTAACCGCCTACGCCCAGCTTATGAACCGCCGGTAGTAGGCTCAGGTGTTGAGTAAGCTCGGTTTGATTTTGAGTAACAACAAAGGGGGCGGTCGGAATCCCGTTGACCACATAGAATTCTTTTTGCCGGATTTTATTTTGGATAATCCGCAGCACGGACGGGGAGGGGATCACCTCAATTCCTTCCTGCTCCAGTTGCTCCAATGCTTCCAGGTTTACCTGTTCGATCTCTATGGTCAGCACATCGACCTGACGGCCAAAGGCAAGCACATCTTCGCGGGAACGGATGTTGCCGATTTGGAAATGATGACAAAGCTTGGCCGCCGGACAATCTGGATCCGACTCCAAAATATAGGTCTCAACGGGGTAGTTGGCCGCTGATTGCAACAACATGCGACCAAGCTGTCCACCACCGAGTATCCCAACCTTTTTCATGGTGCAAAGATAACAGACCCGGCCCAGCGAAGGAAGGTGTCAAAATGCGTTAGTTTTGTGCTTGATTTCTTCTATTGATTATTGAAACATATTGCCATGTCGACTTTGCTAGCCGAAGACACCAAGCCCCAAACCGCTCCAGTTGATTTTTTACCCTTGGAAGGGACGGATTACGTTGAGTTTTACGTGGGTAATGCCAAGCAGGCGGCTCATTACTACATGAGTGCTTTTGGGTTTCAGGCATTGGCCTACGCCGGACCGGAAACCGGTTTTCGGGATTTTGCCAGCTATGCGGTCCGTCAGAATAAATTGACCTTGGTCTTGACGACGCCGCTTCGTCCGGATAACCCCATGGCCGATCATATTTACGCTCACGGCGATGGCGTGAAAGTATTGGCATTGCGTGTTTCTGATGCACGTTCGGCTTGGGCGGAGACGACTCAGCGAGGAGCCAAATCGTTCCGGGAACCGGAGGTGCTGACCGATGCGCAAGGAGAGGTGGTGGTCAGCGGCATACACACTTATGGAGATACCGTTCATCTGTTCATCGAGCGAAACAATTATTCCGGCGTGTTTTTGCCTGGCTATCGCGCTTGGTCCAATCCTCATTTTGCGCCCGAGTCAACCGGTTTGCAATACGTCGATCATTGTGTGGGCAACGTGGGCTGGAATCAAATGAATCCTTGGGTAAAGTTTTATGAGGAAGTGATGGGCTTCAAGAACATACTTTCATTTGATGACGAAGACATCTCCACCGAATACTCGGCCTTGATGAGTAAGGTGATGAGCAGCGGCAATGGCTTTGTGAAATTTCCCATCAACGAGCCGGCAGAAGGGAAAAAGAAAAGTCAGATCGAAGAATACCTCGAATTCTATCGTGGAGAAGGCGTGCAACACGTGGCCATGGCCACGAACGACATCGTTCGTACCGTGCGTGACCTACAATCACGCGGGGTCGAATTCCTCAAAGTGCCAACATCCTATTACGATGACCTGCTGGATCGGGTAGGAGCCATTGACGAAGACCTGGAACCATTGAAAGAGCTGGGTATTTTGGTCGATCGCGACAACGAAGGATACTTACTTCAGTTGTTTACCAAGCCGGTGGAAGATCGCCCAACCTTGTTCTTTGAGATCATTCAGCGAAAAGGGGCTAAGAGCTTTGGAAAAGGAAACTTCAAGGCCCTCTTTGAAGCCATCGAACGAGAACAAGCTGAGCGCGGAAATCTTTAACGGCGCTTTTTGTGTTGCGTCCGTAATTTTGATAGACAGTCAAATCCTGTTCTAAAGCCTTTGCGCCTATTTTTATCCATTTGCACGTTGGTTCTTGTCGGAACGAATGCGTTGGCTCAGCCTTTTGCTCCCGCCGCTTCATCCTATCCCTCTTTTGTAGACTATCAACGTTCGTTGCCTCGACCCGCAGAGGCCTGGCAGAAAAAAGAAGATACAATCCGAAAACAATTCGCCGCCAAAAAACTCAGTTGGCCTGCTAAGTTCATTTACATCCGGTCTTTCAAATACGACAGTGAACTAGAGGTTTGGGCCAAGAACCGAGTCACGGATACCTTTCAATTATTCAAGACCTATCGGGTTTGTGCACTGGCCGGCAACCTGGGTCCCAAGCGACTGCAAGGCGACTACCAAGTGCCGGAGGGCTTTTATTACATCAACGATTTCAATCCCAATTCCAGCTATTATCTGTCGCTGGGACTGAACTATCCCAATGCCTCCGACCGGGTACTCAGCGATTCTCTGAAGCCCGGCGGGGAGATCTACATCCATGGAAGCTGCGTAACCGTCGGGTGCATCCCCATCACAGATCAACAGATTGGTGAGGTATATATGTTGGCTTCGATGGCCTATGATCAAGGACAGCATTTTATTCCGGTCCATGTTTTTCCCATTCGATTCGATGCGCCAAGAAGTGTCGATTATTTGAAGGGATTGATCAAGGATGATGCATCGTTGGGCGCCTTCGTAGAGCAACTGGAGCCCGCCTATTACAACTTCCAACGTTCGCACCGATTGCCGATCATACTAATCGCTCCGGATGGCAGCTATTCGGTTGGAAAAGAAGGCAAATTGCCTTCCAACGCAATCCATTAGATTTGCGGGGTATGAATCCGATTATTTCCGTCAAGCAATTGGTCAAGAACTACGGCGCATTCGAGGCGGTGAAAGGGATCTCCTTTGACGTACAGGAAGGAGAGATCTTCGGATTGCTGGGTCCCAATGGCGCCGGCAAATCAACCACCCTGGAGATCATCGAGACCTTGCGAACCAAAACATCGGGTACCATCGTGGTGGATGGAATCGACTTGGATAAATCTCCCAATGAAATCAAAAAGATCATTGGCGTACAGCTGCAAAGCAGCGGGTATTATCCCGGGTTGAATTTGGTGCAGTTGATCCAGCTTTTCTGCGGACTCTACAACCGCGATCAAGATCCCATGGAACTTTTGGAGCTGGTCAATTTGCGTGATAAGGCCAAAGCCAAAGTAAAAGAACTCAGTGGGGGTCAGCGTCAACGATTTTCTGTCGCTACCACCTTGATTAACGAACCTCGCATCATTTTTTTGGATGAGCCAACCACAGGACTGGATCCGCAAGCACGACGTAGTTTGTGGGAACTGATCCGCCGTATCCGCGAACGCGGTACAACCGTCATCATCACCACCCATTACATGGATGAGGCCGAATACCTCTGCGATCGAGTGGCCATCATTGACTCCGGAAGGATCATTGCCCTCGACTCTCCCGACAAATTGATTGATCAATTGGTCGCTTCCGGTTTTGAACGACCCAAAGAAATGAAACAGGCCAATCTGGAGGATGTTTTCATCCAATTGACGGGCCATTCGCTCCGCGAAGCTTAATTATGAATACTCAAGACAAGATCCGCGCTTTTATGCAACAAAAACTCCAAGCTCAAAAAGACGAAGGTGCTGCCTTCCTCGCTCAAAACAAGACACAACCGGGCGTAATTGAATTGCCCGATGGCATGCAATACCTGGTATTGCAAGAAGGGGCCGGTCGAAAACCCGATCCGAGCGATTCGGTTAAGGCACATTATTCAGGCTCCTTGCTTAGTGGCAAGGAATTCGATAGCTCCTTTCGCCGCAATCAACCTTTCACGGCCCCTTTGCGTGCACTGATCAAAGGATGGCAGATCGCGTTGCCCATGATGTCGGAAGGAAGTCGATGGAGATTGTGGATCCCCGCTGAACTGGCTTACGGTGATCGTGGGGCGGGTGCAGACATTCCGGGTGGAGCCACCTTGATCTTCGAGGTCGAGCTTATCGAAGTGCTGTAAGGTCCACTTCTCCGATCAGAAAAATACTACCGGTCACTAAAACCAGGTCGTTGGGCGTTGCTTGTTGCCTGGCATGTTCGATTGCTTCATTCACCAACGTGTAGGCATCGCCCGTTAATCCGAGGTCATTGGCTTTTGTTTTCAATTCGCTGGCCGGCAACGCGCGCGGGATGGACGCTTGCGTGAAATAATAGGTCGCCTCTTGGGGTAATTTTTTCAAGAAGCCCTGAATGTCTTTGTCGTTCACCATGCCCAAGACTACGTGCAGTTGTTGATATGACATCGCTTTCAGTTGCAGCAACACCTGATCCAATCCGTGTACGTTGTGTGTCACATCCAGAATGAGATATGGATGAGTTTTTATGATATCCCACCTGCCCCAAAATCCGGTGAGTGCCTTAACCTGTTTCAAAGCCGATAGAACGACTTCGGTCGAGATCTGCCAATCTTGTTGCTTCAGTATGCGAACCGATTCCAACACCGTGGTCAAATTCTTCAATTGGTATTGTCCGATTAAGTCCAATTCATATTCGACAAGCTTGGAAGTTTCGATTTCCATTGCGCGCACAGCCAGTGAACGTACTTTCCATTCGGATCCAGCAATTTGAAAATGGCTACCGGCCCAGATAAGAGGCGCGTTCATGGAGGCGGCTTTTTCTTCGAATACCTGCTTGGTTTCCTGTATCCATTCACCGATCACAACCGGTGTATTTAACTTGATGATCCCGGCTTTTTCGAATGCGATCTTTTCCAGTGTGTTGCCCAGGAGATTCATGTGATCCCAGCCAATATTGGTAATGATGGAGAGCTCCGGTTTGATCACGTTGGTGCTATCCAATCGTCCGCCCAATCCGGTCTCGATCACCGCAACGTCCACTTGTTCGTTCGCAAAATGATCGAAGGCCATGGCCACGGTGAGTTCAAAAAAACTCGGATCGATCGATTCGATGGCGGGTTGGATGCGCTCCGTAAAGGCGATGACCTTGGTTTCGGGAATCATTTCGCCATCAATGCGAATTCGTTCTCTAAAGTCGACCAGATGTGGAGATGTGTAGAGTCCGGTTTTATAACCCGCTTTTTGCAAAATGGCAGCCAGCATATGACTGACCGATCCTTTCCCGTTGGTGCCAGCAATGTGAATGGTTTTGAATTGGTGCTGCGGATTGTCTATCTGCTCCAACAACGCGATCGTGTTGTGGAGATCGGTCTTATACGCGGCCGCACCGATTCGACTGAACATGGGCAGTCGGGTAAATAAGTAATCGAGCGTTTCCGCGTAGGTCATGCGGCAAGTTAATTCACCAAGAAGTTGAATTGTACGACCACCAGATCTTCCTGATCGGATTTGTCGAATTGTATGCGGTTCAGGTATTGAACAATGGCTTGTTTGTAGGTATTGGTTCGGTGGGTGGAGCCTTTGGCAAAATCGACAAAGCTGCCCTTGCCATCAGGGGAAACGCGGATCTGTGCAAAGATGGTAGCGCGTTCCATTTCTCCATCAAAGGCATAGGCCTTTACGATCTTCCGATTTCCTTGGGTTACGCGCGGACCGTTGCCGGTTCCAACGCCGGATCCATTGCCGCC
>Ga0102921_1000152_pt1 | contig 23015 bp, 14 predicted proteins | sample Colrivmeta156802_FD_78205 | JGI IMG/M metagenome (GOLD analysis project Ga0102921, IMG submission 78205) | Estuarine microbial communities from the Columbia River estuary - metaG 1568-02 | ecosystem: Environmental > Aquatic > Marine > Intertidal zone > Estuary | place: USA: Columbia River...
CGACCAACGCCCAGAGCAGCAGCTGGCCCCAGAAGAGCAGCAGATAGGGATTGCCCGCGCCGAGGCCCGCGGCCGCGACGAGGCACACCAGCCCACCGCGGCTTTTCCACGCGAGCCGCCGGCTCCGCGCCACCAGCCATACCGCCAGCAGTCCCAGCGGCACCGGCCACGAGAGCACGAAAGAGAAATGCGCCAGCCCCCGGTGGAAAACGTGGTACGTGTAGGCAAAAAGCAGCGCGCCCGCCCACGCCCACTCCCAACGCACCCTCAGCCAGCGCGCCACGAAGTAGAACGAAGCCGCCGAGGCCAGCTGCGCGAGCAGCAGCCCGAGGTTCGCGGCCAGGAAAATACCGGTCCAACGCGACAAAGCGCCCAGCAGGAGCATGAACGGCTTGTCGGGCGTCGGATAGTCGCTCCAGTCGGCGCCGAACGGCGCCCCCAGCCGCTCAATCCGCTGCGGCGCAAGGGGAACCCCCACCCCTTCCGCGGCCGCCTTGATCCGTGCCAGCACCTCGTGCGCGTCCCCGGAATAATCGGTGGGGAGCATCCAGTCCGTCGCGGAAAAACGCCCGTGGTGGATCACCCACACGAGGCAGGTGACCAGCAGGAGAGAGACCGCGCGCCAGGGCGGCGAAGTCTTTGCCGGTGGTAAAATCAAGGGTCGGGGAGCGGACCGCCGGAAGGCGCCCCGCTGTCGCAGCGCCCCCGTTCAGCCGCGTACCCCGCGGCCGCGCAAGCGCCGCCGCCTGACCTCGCGGAAAGGCGCGGACGACGCGGGGAGGAAAGCTTTGCCATGCCGGACGGCCGCGATTTGCCTCGCCACCTCATGGGTTCAGGGAACCGCCAGCCCCCCGCCGGAGGCGCCTTCTCGCGCCGCTTCACGGCGTACGCCGGGCTTTTCTTCGACGAGTTCGAGCCGGGATCGGCCTGGATCCGCGACACCGCCCAGGTCCGGCTGCCACCGTTGGCGGCGGGAACCCGCCTCGTCGTCCGCGGCCACGCCCGCGTTCATCCCCAGGCGCGGGGCTGCGAGCGCGGCACACCCGGCCTTATGCTGGCGGTCGATGGAACGCCCGCGGGATCGGTGGCGCGCGGGACGACCGGGCGGTGGGAACTCGGCTTCACCGTGCCCTCGGCGGAACCGGCCGCGCTCACCCTCGCCCTGGACGGCGCGGGCTTCACCAACCTCCTCGCCTGGGCCGGTCGCGTCACGGGCCTCGGCCCGTGGCAGCGCTTTCGCGCGCAGCACCGCAACCGGCAGCTGCGCGTGGAGACGATCGCCACCGCGGACGGCGAGGTGATCTTCGATTTCAGCCAGCGCGCGGCGCCGTTCTCGGCGGCGTTCGCCCGCCGGCACGCGCGGCTGGGCCTGAACATCGTCGGCTTCCTCACCGCCGATCTCGGCGTGGGCGAATCAGCGCGCTGCATGGTCCGTGCCGCCGACGCCGCCGGGCTGCCCACGGCCCTGGTGCCGCTGAAGCTCAATTGCCGCAACCGCCTCGGCGACGACACCTACGCGGCCCGGCTGGGCGGGGAAAATCCGCATGGGGTGAACGTATTCCACATCGATCCGCCCGCGGCGCACGAGATCGACCATCACCACGGGGCCGGCTTCCGCGCCGGACGCTATAACATCGGGTACTTCGCGTGGGAGCTGCCGGAGTTCCCCGACGCCTGGCTGCCGAGCTTCGATTTCTTCGACGAGATCTGGTGCCCGAGCGACTTCACCGCGGCGGCCGTGCGGGAGAAATCACCGTTGCCCGTGCTGACGATGCCGCACGCGATCGCCTTCGCGCCACCGAACGGGGACCGCGCCACCTGGCGGGCGCGGTTCGGGCTGCCGCGGGAAGCCTTCCTGTTCCTCGCGCTGTTCGACCTCAACTCCTACGCGGAGCGGAAAAACCCGCGGGCCGCGGTGGATGCCTTCCGCCGCGCCGCCCTGCCGCCGGCGAGCGCAGGCGGCGGAGCCGCGCTCGTGCTCAAGGTCCAGAACGTGGCGGATAACGAGGCTGACTTCGCCGCCCTGCGCGAGGCGGTGCGCGATCTTCCCGGCACCGTGCTTCTCTCGGAAACGCTGTCGCGCGCCGACCTGTACGCGCTGGAGGCCGCCTGCGACTGCCTGGTCTCCCTCCACCGCTCCGAGGGATTCGGCCTCGCCGTGGCCGAGTGCATGCATCTGGGCAAACCGGTGATCAGCACGGACTGGTCGGCGACAGCGGAGTTCGTCACTCCCGCGAACGGCCGGCCGGTGCGCGCGACGATCGTGACCCTGGCGCGCAGCCACGGCCCCTACGCGAAAGGCGGTACCTGGGCCGACCCCGACCCGGCGCACGCCGCGGAACAGATGCGCGCACTGTTCGCCGATCCGGATCTGCGCGCCCGGCTAGGTGCCGCCGCGCGCTCGACGATCGCGGAGCGCTTCGCGCCGGCCGTGGTCGGCGCCCGCTACCGCCGCCGTCTCGAGGTGCTCGCGGCACTCTGAGCGAACTCAGGAATAATCAGAGCGGGACGACCAACGTGACGGTCGTCACACGGTTCAGCCCAGGCCGGGGCACAGGAGCGAACGGAGGTAACGGAGTGCATCTCGAGACCAGGAATCCGGATCGCGGGCGGGAAGCGACGCGAAGACGCCGCCAGACAAGCCGCAACTTGAACAGAAGGCCGGAAAGTTCGGAAAGGCATACCGCCCGGTTACTCATCCGCGCCATCCGCGCCGCTGGACCCGTAGACCGTTTTTCTCGCCACGTTTCCCCTCGGTCACGCCAGCGTCGCATTCATCCGCGCCCTTGGAGAAATTCGCGGTTCAAACTCGCTGCCTTAAGAACCGGCTTAGGCCGTGCTAAGCTCCGCATGGTCCGCGGCGGGCGGACGCGGCTACACGGCACGTCTCTCGTCCGGAAATACCGGACCGAATATCGTCATGAAACGCGTGCAATGCGGCCGAGGGTGTTCACCCGCCTCAGGCGGGCCACTCTCGGATCATCGGAAAACCCTTCCGCCAATCATCCCTTTCTCCCTCTCGCATTCACTCGCCCTCCCGGCGCAGCGTAGCCTGAGCAGCGCGGCGGTTGCGACGAAGCGGCGCGGCCTTCCGTTAACAGCCTCTTTTCGGGAATTCATCCCTCCCTCGCTTCGAAAACTTTCGTGCCTTTCGCGGGTTTCGTGGTGACCGCCCGATTCGCATTCCTTCGTTTCCCTTCGTGGTTGGTCCCCTGGCGGAGCTGTTCCAAAGCGCGCTCGGCCCCCGTACGCGCGCGACGGCGGATGACATCATTATCAGCCGGATTGCCTTCCGACCCCCGCGCGCCAACCTAGGCACGTTCCACCGCGATCATGGCCACCCCGGAAACGACGAGAGCGCCCCGCATCCTGCTGGTGGAGGACGAGGAGAAGACCCGCGCCTCCATCCGCGAAGGCATGGTCCTCGAGGGTTGGATCGTCACCGAGGCCGCCGATGGCGGCGAGGCCTCGCGCCTGCTCAAGGCCGGCGGCTTTGATCTGTGCGTCCTCGACCGCATGCTGCCCGGCCGCGACGGCATCGAGCTCCTCGGCCAGCTGCGCGGCGGCGGCGACGCGACGCCCGTGCTGATGCTCACCGCCCGAGGCACCCTGAACGACCGCCTGCAGGGACTCGACGGCGGCGCGGACGACTACCTCACGAAGCCCTTCGCGTTCGCGGAACTGATCGCACGCTGCCGGGCGCTGTTGCGCCGCTCCGACCGGAACCCGCCGCGAATCCTGCGCTGCGGTGACCTGCAGCTCGACACCCGCGCGCGGGTCGCGGTGCGCGCGGGTCGCGAGATCGCGCTCACACCCCGCGAGGTCGACGTGCTCGAGTACTTCATGCTCAACCAGGGTCACACCGTGAGCCGAGAGATGCTGGAGCGCGACGTGTGGAAGCAACCCCGGCGCCTCACGTCGCTCGATAACGTGATCGACGTGCAGATCATGCGCCTGCGCAAAAAGGTCGACGCCGAGGGCGAGCCCAGCCTGATCCGGACCGAACGCGGCGTCGGCTACCGGATCGGGGAGCCCGGAGCTTGAAATCCTCCGGGACAAACCTCGCCGACTGGTGGTCGCGGCGCACCATCCGCTTCCGCCTCGGGCTGTGGTACGCGGTGGGCGGCACGGTGCTGTTCACCGTCTTCGCCGCCAGCCTCTACACGTACGTCGCGGTGCGGCTTGCCCGGCCGCTCGATCACCAGCTCCGCCTGGATCTCAAGACGATCGAGTCCAACCTCACCGTCTCGCCGAAGCGCGCCCTGCTGTGGAAGGGGAAATCCCTCACCCGCCCCGCGCCCTGGATGACCGATTATCCGTGGTTCGAGATCTGGGACGAGAACGACCAGCTCGTGCGCCGCGTCTGGCCGTTCACCGAGAATCGTAACCTCGCCCTCCCCTCCGCCCCGCGGAGGTCGATCGGTCGCGACGGCCTCATCAGCGTCTTCAACGTCGCGCCGGACCTGCGGCTGCGCACCCTCGTCGTCCCCTTCGAATCGAGCGCACTGCCCGCCCACTGGATGATCCGCCTCATCCGGATCCACCAGCCCCACGCCGACGCCCTGCCCGACCTGCGCCTGATCATCTTCGTGAGCCTGCCGGTGATGGTCGCGCTGCTCGTGCTCGGCGGCCACGTCCTCACCCGCCGCTGGCTCCTGCCGCTCGACCGCATGGCGGAGGAGGCGAACCGGATCTCGGTCGACGACCTCGGCCGGCGCTTGCCGGTGGAGAACCCGGGGGACGAGCTGGGCCGGCTGGGAGGCGTCTTCAACGTCACCCTCGACCGGCTCCAGCATTCCTTCGAGGCGCTCGACCGCTTCGTCGCCGACGCTTCCCATGAGTTGCGGACGCCGCTCTCCACACTGCGCAGCGTCGGGGAGGTCGGCCTCCGGAAAGGGCGCACGGAGGAGGAATACCGCGAGATCATCGGCTCCATGTTGGAGGAGGCCCAGCGTCTCCAGCGCCTCGTCGAGCGCCTGCTCGAGCTGGCCAGCGCCGGCGGCGGCCAGGCTGCGGAACGCACGAAGGTCGACCTGCTGGACTCGGCCCGCGAGTGCGCGGCGGACCTCACGGTGCTGGCCGAGCAAAAACGCCAGACGATCGAGATCTCGGGCGATGATTGCTCGTTGGTCACCGACCCCGTCCTCTTCCGGCAGGCCCTGCAGAACCTCATCGAGAACGCCATCAAGTACTCGCCGGAGGCCACGACCATCCGGGTGCAGGTGCGGCGCACCGAGAGCTCCTCCGCGGTCAGCGTGATGGACGAGGGGCCCGGCATCGCCCCCGAGGACCGGACGCGGCTCAGCGAGCGCTTCTACCGCCCCGACCAATCCCGCGGCCGCGCCAGCGGCGGCTTCGGGCTCGGACTGGCGATCACCAAGGCCTACCTGCGCGTGCTGGGCGGCTCGCTGCACCACGAGCCGGCGGTTCCACGCGGCAGCGTCTTCCGTCTGGAGTTGCCCGCCAGCTGGGCGGGAACGGGCGACGCGACCCGGCGGCGAAAGTTTCCGTCGGAAATATCAGGTTAGGCCGGTTGCGCGGACAACCCGCCACCGGAGGCTGAGCGAGGTCCGCACCGCGATGGCCGCCGACCCCGCTGAAACTCCCGCCCCCCGCGAAACCGCCCCCGACGGCGGAATCCGGCTGGGCACGATCGTGCTCTTACTCCTGGCCCTGCTGCCCGTCTGGCGGGTGTTTGATCTGACGGCGGATGCGCGCCGCAATGTGGTCTATTGGGACGAGTTCGACACCGCCCTCGCCCTGGCCCTCAAGCTCGACTCCCGACCGCCGGTCGCGGAGATCGCCCGCGAGCTGCTCAGCGTGAACAACGAGCACCGCATGGTTGTGAGCCGGCTGATCTTCGCCGCCAGCTACTGGCTCACCGGAGGGATCGACTTCGTCGTACTGGACTGGATCGGCAACCTCGCGATGGTCGCGGCCTGTCTCGCGCTCACGCTGCACGTGCGCGACCCGCGCCGCCGCCTGCTGCTGGGGCTATTGCTGGCGACTTTTGTCTTCCAACTGGGTAACTACGAGAATCTCGCGTGGTCCGGAGCGTCGATCGACCACTTCGTCGTGATTCTTTTCGCGGTTCTGGCGGTCCTCGCGCTGGCCGCCCCGGGACGCGGCCGTTTCGCGGGCGCGGCCGCGGCCGGTCTCGCCGCCACCTTCACCCTCGCCCACGGCCTCGCGATCTGGCCCGCGGGAGCCCTGCTGCTCGCCGGGCAGCGGCGACGCCGCGCGCTGCTTCTCTGGCTGGCCGTAGGCGCCATCGCGACCGGGCTCTTCTTCGCCGGCTTCCGGATGAATAGCGGCCACGCCGGCCCGGTCGCATCATTCGAGCAGACCGGCCGCGTGTTGCTGTACTGGCTGTCCCTCCTCGGTTCCACGCCCTCCCTCGGCCACGCGATGGCGGCACCGTTGGCCGGAACGGCGCTGGTCATAATTTCCGGCATCAGCCTGCGGCGCCGCGGGACGCGCGAATATCCCGTCGCATTCACCCTGCTGGTCTTCCTCGGTCTCGCGGCCGCCATGATCGCCCTCGGTCGCGCGGATCACGCCAAGGGAATCGTGTATTCCCGTTACCAAATCATCAGCGCGATCGCCTGGGCCGTCGCGCTCTGGCTCGCCGTCGAGCAAGCGGGCCTGCTGCGCCGTCCCAGACTGGCCTTGCCGGTGGCGGCCGCGACGCTCCTCACGTTCAATTTCGCCGCCAACCGGAGCCATCGCGCCGCGCTCGACTCCTGGATCACGTGCCGTGACCTCGCCGTGAACCACTACTTCGAGCACGGCGAGGACGGTCGCGGGGCCTTCGCCCTCCATCCCATCCCGGCCCACGCGACCGGCCTGCTGCGCGAAGCGCGGCGCCGCGGGCTCTATGCCCTCCAGCCGGTCTGCAAACCGGAGGACGATCCGCCCCGGGCTGTGGAGTCAGGCCGGATCACCTATTACCTTGAGACCATCCAGGCCGATCCGGAGCGGACCCTCGTCAAGGGCTGGGCGGGGATCGAGGGCGAAGCCTTCGCGCGCGGCGCGATCCGCGTCATCCTGCGCGAGGGCAACACCCCCCGCGTGTTCTCCGCCGTCTCCGTTCCGCGGGACGACGTGCCGCGGATCATGGGCCGGCCGGAGTGGAGGAACGCGGGTTTCTTTCTCGCGCTCCCGACCGCGGACATCCCCGCGGGTGAGCATCAGATCGGACTGCTGGTGCGCGCGGGCAGCCGCGATGAGTTCGTGATGACCACCAGCACCCTGACAGTCCCCGTCGCCTTGCCGCGGGCCGCGGACTGAGGCGGTTCAGCGGGCGAGCTTGCGCAGCCAGAGCTGGCCGCCCCCGCCGCGGGCGCAGAGCGGCATCCGTTCGCGGAACCACGCGTGGCGGGTGTTGAAAAGCCAGCCGGTGAAGAGCTCGATGCGGTAGGCCGCGTTATGCATCAGGAACGCGCGCAGCAGATACTGCTCGTTCCACGCGCGGCCTTCGTCGAACCACTCGCGCGGGTACTCCAGGTTGCCGGCGACATCGTGGATGTGGATGAGCACGCCGGGCGCCAGCGCGGGCAGCACGTCGAAGTAGAGCCGGTTCACGTCGCTCCCGATCTTGCTCACGTGCGACGAGTCGATGAACAGCACATCGCCCGCCCCGAGCGCGGCGAACGTTTCCAGCGGCACCTCCTGCACCCGGCGCTCGACCAGCGTGACGCGACCCGCGTCGCCCTCGCGCAGCAGGGGACGCAGACGCCGCATGTCGGGATCGATGAAGGTGAAGTCCACCGCGCCACCGAGCACGTGCTCGTTGAGGTCGAGCATCGCGGCCGAACTGAAACCCGACCCCACCTCGATGATCCGTCGAGGCCGCGCCTCGCGCAGCATCGCGTAGAGCATGATCGCGTCGAAATGGCCGTAGGATGGATTCGCGAGATGAAAGCGCCGCCCGGGGGCCGCTTCCTCGGGGAAAGGCTGCTCGGCGTACCATCCGGCGAAGCGTTCCAACCTCTCCACCTGCCCCGCCTCATTCAGGTCGACCCCGGGAAAAGGCGGTCCGAAGCCGCCGCGCGCGAAAGCCTCCGCGGTCTCCTCGCGTGAAGGCAGCGGAGAATAGAAATGCCCGGGCGGGAAGAATCGCACCCAGTCGGCGTGGGCCGATTTCAGCTCCGCGAGGTCCCGCCGCAGCCTCTCGTTTTCCCGCGCCGCCCGTCGGTACGGCGGCAGTAGGCGGAGAAAAGGCTCGAGGAAGGAACTCATCGGCGGAAGGCCGCGGATGCTTCAGTTTCCGGACCGGAGCGCAACCCCGCGCCAACGCGGACCGTGCCACGAAATTTTTCCCACCGAGACTCCGAGGCACGGAGGAACTGGCGCCACAAACGGGATGAAGGCCCGAAAGGGCGCGGTTAGCCCACGGAACTCAGGAAGGCACGGAGGCTGATCGCAGTGGAATATCGCCAACCTGGCGCGGGGCACGACCTCGACCGACTAGTTCCCGCTGCTTCCGCTTAGGGTGCCTTGGCGTCCCTCGTGGTTCTATCCAAGAACCCCCGCACCACCCATCCGTTGGCATCCGTGGTTGAAAACCCGTGGAGCGAGACGGAAGAGCCTTCAACGGCAGGGGTCTCAGGATGGTCCGCGGCTGCAGCCGCGGCTACACCAACCGCCAGGATTGGAACCTCGCCTTGCTTTTCCGACCCTTCCGGGCCTCCCGGTTCCAAAAGCTCCGCCTCAACGTCGCACGCTGATCTCAAGGTTTATGACCTGATAAGCCAGCTCGCGCGGGTCGGTGCCGATCCGGCGGCCCGGCTGGTCGCACTCAAAGCTTAGAACCGTCTCCCCCGCGGGGAGCGTGAGGCCGAAGCGCATCTCGCCGGGCTTAACGCCGAAGGTGTCGCCGAAGAGCATCCGCTCCCCCGCGGTCACCCGCAAGCGCTGCTCCCCGGATCCAGCCCCAACCAGACCGCTCATCGCCACTTTCAACGGCGCTCCACTCGAGTTGTGCAACCGAAGCTCCGCCTTCCCCGCGCTCCAGCGCCAGGTGTTTCGGCCGTGCCGCTCCGGCCCGTGCCAGCCCTTGCCCGCGGAAACCCGTACCGCGTCACGCACCGTCTCCTCCGCGCGCACCGCGAAGAACTCGCGCGGCGGCGAATACTCGAAGACCGCCGCCGCAACCGTGAGATTTCCCGCCAGCAGGACCGGCAGCCACTTCCTTCCGCGGGGAACGAGAATATTGAAGGCGAGCGTCATCGGCAGCAGCACACGGGTCGACGCGCCCGGATAGCCTTCCCACACCGGGGTGGACAGGAAAACCGCCATCAACGCGAAAGCCGCGCCGACGCGCCACCAGCGATCCTCCGGGCGCGGCCGGAACGCGAGGAAACCCCACTGCACCGCCAGCGCCGCCACGGTGGCGAGCGTGGCCCAGGCCAGCGGCGTCGCGTCGGTGGCACCGGCATCACGCAGGGATGCGCCAAGTTTCTCGAGGTAGCCGGCGAACGGATAGGTGAAGTTGCCCATGCCCGGATCCTCGGCCGGGCCGAAGCGCCAGCGGACGTAAGCCATCCAGGCGAAGAGCGGCGCCGCCACGAGGGCGACCTGCCCGGCGACCGCCGGCCAAGTGCGCGGCGCCCGCAGGTCGACCCGCAAGCCGGCGGCGGCCAGGAGACTGGTCTCCTTGGCCAGACCCGAAAGCGCGAGCGCGGCCCCGCCGGCCACGCCGCGACCATCCTCCAGCCAACGCATGGCCAGCGCGACGAGCAGCAGCGCCGGGCCGTCGACGAGCGAATGGCGAACGCTCATGCACATGCCGTGGGAAAACATCACCGCGCTCCAGCGGATCACGTTGCCCCAGCCATCCGGGGGGAACCACCGCAACAGCACCCAGCCGAGCACGAGCCAGCAGCCGACGTTGAGCAGAGCGTAGGCCGGCACAACCCACGCCGGCCGGCCCGCGCCGAGCGCCCATGCCGCCCAGCTCGTGAGGATGCGACGGGCGCGGTAGGGCAGGTTGTCGATCGCCCGCAGCAGCTCCGGGTTGTCGAGCGCGGGATGCAGCGCCAGCTGCACGTAGTAGGCGCCATCGTAACCCGCCGAGCCCTCGTAAACATGGTGGGGCACCGCGCGCAACGCGCTCACCTTGGTCTCACCGAGGATATCACCGATCGAGAGCAGACTCGTGAACCCGCGGTCCGGGTCATGGAACTCCGCCACCGCCAGTAAAAAACCGGCCACCAGGCCCGCCAGCACGAGGCGCGGGCGGAGCCGCAACCACCGCAGGAGGAAGCCGCGCGGGGCGTCGTCGGGCGGACGCGTCATGCGCGGCAGGCGGACCGGCGCCGGCAGAAGGGGGACCGCGGACCGCGCGGGCGCTTGAATTCCGTTTTTGCCACAGACAGGGTGCGCGAATCCCAAAACGCGACCGCGGCATGTCAAATCCGAATCCCCCCTCCGGACGAGCGTTCGCCCGCTGGCCGCTCCTGGCGGGGATCGCGGCCCTCTTGCTGTACGCCGTCTTTCTCCACCGCCATGCAGCGGTGGTGGCGGGAGGCGCCGACTCCTCAGGGTACCTGAACAGCGCGCGGCTCCTCGGCGAAGGCCGGCTGCAGGAGACCTTGCGCGCGCCGCCTGAGCTTGGCCCCGTGGCGCGGCTGGACCGGATGCACTTCCTGCCCCAGGGGTTTTTCCCGGCGCGTGACGCCGACCGGCTGAATCCCACCTACCCCACGGGACTGCCGCTGCACCTCGCCGCGGCCCAAGCCGTGTTGGGAACCGGTGCCGGCACATCAGCCGTCATGCTCGGGGCCGCGGTGGGCGCGCTGGCGCTGATGTACCTTGCCGCCCGCTGGCTCGGACTCGGACCACCGCTCGCGGGCGCCGGGGTGGTCGCGCTGGCGGCCTGCCCAGTGTTTCTTTTCACCTCGATCCAGCCCTTGAGCGACACGTTGGCGACCACGTGGGGGCTCGCGGCGCTCGTCGCGGGACTGCGCGCCGGCGGCTCCTCGGCCTGGGCGGCGGCGGCCGGAGGGGCGCTCGCGGTCGCCACCTTGGTGCGGCCGACCAACCTTCTGCTGGCACCGGCGCTGCTCCTGCTCATCGGATTTTCCCCGAGACGCTGGGCGGCGTTCGTCGCCGGGGGCCTGCCGGGAGCGGCGTGGCTGGCCTGGTACAACCACGCGCTCTACGGGCACCCGCTCGCCTCGGGCTATGGCAACATCGGGGCGGCGTTCGCGCTGGAATACGGTCCGCGGACGGCGCTCCACTTCGCCAAGTGGCTCGCGCTGCTGCTGCCAGCGGCGCTGCTGGCGCTGCCGCTGGCCGCGGCGGCCCGGAAGGAAACACGGGGCCGGCGGCTGCTGGCGCTGTTACTCGTGTTCGCGGCGATCGCGGGATGTTACGCCTTCTACGAGGTTTCCCATGAGGTCTGGTGGTGCCTGCGCTTCATCCTGCCGGCGATGCCCGCCCTCATCCTCGCCGGTCTCATCGGGGTCGAGGCGCTGGCGCGGGGGCCGGGCGCGCGCTGGCCGCGGGTCTTCCGCCCGGCGGCGGCGGCGGTCCTCGTCCTCTGGGCCGCGGCGATCGCGGTCCACTGGTCGCCGCGCCTCGCCGTGTTCGAGATGCGGCGCTACGAGCAGGCGTATGCCGACGGCGCCGGGGCCGCCCTCGCACGTTTCCGCCCGGGCGCGCTCGTGGTGTGCTCCGCCTTCAGCGGCGCGCTCTATTACTACACCCCGTTCGCCGTCCTGCGCTCCGACCAGCTGCAGCCGGCGGACTTCACGCGCCACGCGGAACGGCTCCAAACCGCCGACCGGGAGATCGGCGCGGTGCTCTTCGAATCGGAGGCGACCGAGGCTTTCCGGCGCTGTCCCGGGAACTGGACCCGCGTCGCGCGCGTCGGCAACGTCGGACTCTGGCGCCTCGCGCCGCCCTGATGCCGCCCGTCCTCGTCGATCTTTCCCACACGTCGCACACACGCGCGCGCACCGGCGTGCAACGCGTGGCACGTTCGTTGCGGAACGCGCTGGGCGCGGAAGCCATCGCGATCACGCACGATCCCCACCGGCGCGCGTGGCGGCCGCTGGAGGCATGGGAAGAGGCCAACCTTGCCCATCCCGGGGGAACAACGGGCCGAGGCGCGCGATGGCCGCTCGCACGGCGGTGGCTCGGCACCTTCCGGCGCCTGCGGCACCCGGAGGCCCCGCCGCTCCCGGCCAACGCGGGACTCATCGTGCCCGAAATCTTTTCCCCGGGCGTGGCCGCCGCGCTGCCGGCGCTTTTCCGGGCGACCGCCGGCCCGCGCGTCGCGATCTTTCACGACGCCATCGCGCTCCGCCTCCCCGAGCTCACCCCGCCCGGCACGGTGGCGCGTTTCCCGGCGTACCTGCAGGAGTTGCTGGACTTCGACGGGATCGCCGCCGTGTCGGCCGACTCGCGCGACGCGCTGGTCGACTACTGGCGGTGGCTCGGAATCCCGCGCACGCCACCCGTGCGCGCGATCCCGCTCGGCACGGACCTGGAAGCCGCGTCACCGCCGGCCGGTGCGCTCCCGGAGACTCCATTGGTGCTCTGCGTGGGGAGCATCGAGGGCCGCAAGAATCACCTCGCGCTGCTTGAGGCCGCCGAACGGCTCTGGGACCGCGGCTTCCGCTTCGAGCTGCGGTTGATCGGGCTGCTGCAGCCCGCCACCGGCGCGCGGGCGCTCGCGCGCCTTCGCGCGCTGCAGGCGGCCGGACGGCCCTTGCGGCACGACGGCCCGGCGGAAGACGCGACGGTGGCGGCCGCCTACGCCGCCTGCAGCTTCACCGTCTACCCCTCCATCGCCGAGGGATTCGGGCTCCCGGTGCTGGAGAGCGTGGCCCGCGGCAAGCCGTGCGTTTGCTCCGGCCGCGGCGCGCTCGGCGAGGCCGCGGCGGGCGGAGGTTGCCTCACCATGAGGGAAGCCACCCCGGACGGCCTGGCGGAGGCGATCGGCCGACTGCTCGCCGAACCGGCACTGCTCGCGGAGTTGACCGCGGCGGCCCGCCGCCGCCCGATCCGCACTTGGCGGGATCACGCCACGGAACTCGACGGCTGGCTTTCCGAACTGCGCTCCGCGCGGGGGTAGTCGAACCCGCGCCGCGGGGGAACTTTCATTTGCAATCCCGCGAGTCGGGAACCACGGTTCGCGCCGCATGCCGCTCAGCCTCTTCACCCGCAACCGGAAAGCCCTGCTCTCCCGCTGCCAGGACGATTACGCGACGAAGATGAGGCTGAAGTACGCGCCTTACTACCACGCGATGGAAGCCCAGACGGGCACCAACGTGAGGCTCAACGGCCGCGACATGATCATGCTCTCCAGCAACGACTACCTGGGGTTATCGTTTCACCCGAAGGTGATCGAGGCCGGCCAGGCCGCCATGAGCAAATGGGGCACGAGCACCACCGGGGCACGCACCTCGAACGGTTCGCGCTTCTACCACGTGGAGCTCGAGGAGAAGCTGGCTGAGTTCCTCGGGCGCGAAGCCTGCCACATCCACGTCGCCGGCTACCTCTCCTGCCTCTCGAGCGTCGCGGCCTTCGCGCAGAAGGGCGACCTCATCCTCGCCGACAAAAACATCCACTCGTGCCTGTGGGACGGCATCAGGCTCTCGATGGCCACGGTGGAGCGCTTCTCGCACAACAGTCCCGAGGATCTCCGCAACGTCCTGACCTCGCTCGGCTCCGAGGCCGCGAAAATGATGGTCATCGAGGGTGTTTACTCGATGGAGGGCCATATCGCGCGCCTGCCCGAGCTCACCGAGATCGCCGAGGAACACGGCTGCCTCACGGTGCTCGACGACGCCCACGGCTTCGGCGTGCTCGGCCGGCGCGGCCGCGGCACCGCCGACCATTTCAACCTCAACGACAAGGTCGACGTCGTCTGCGGCAGCATGTCGAAGTCCCTCGCCAGCACCGGAGGCTTCATCGCGGCCTCACGCGAGATCATCGAGTACCTGCGCTCGCACTCGAAGCAGACGATCTTCTCCGCCGCCATCAGCCCGAGCCAGGCCGCGATCGCGCAGACCTCGCTGCAGATCATGCAGCAGGAACCGCAACACCTTGAGAAGCTCTGGGCCAACACCCGGCGCTACCGAGCGATGCTCAAGTCGCTCGGGCTGGACACCTGGGAAAGCGAGACCCCAGCCGTCCCGATCGTGCTCGGCTCCAAGGAGCGCGTTTACCTCTTCTGGCGGGCCCTGATGGAAAAGGGCGTCTTCACCGTCATGTCCATCGCGCCCGCCGTGCCCGCCGGCAAAGACCTTGTGCGCACCGCGATCTCCGCCATGCACACCGAGGAGCAGTTCGAGCGTATCGCCGAAGCGATGGCCTACGCCGTCCGCAAGCTCTGACCGGCGCACCGCGCCATCCTTCAGTCCCCCGCTTCAGCGCAGCGGCACCGGCCGCTCTTCCACGCTCTCCCGCACCACGCGCAGCGCCGCGAGGTGCGGTTCGGACTTCACGTCCTGGCTGAAAAGCCGGAACACGACCATCCAGCCCGCCCAGGCCTTCAGGCCCGCGGTGAGATGATGGTACTCGTTCGGCGGAAGATTCGTTTTCCCAACCAGCGCGGCATCGGTGAACACGCAGAAAGTGCCCACCCCGCGCCGGGCTGAAAGCTCCTGGAACTCCATCGCCTTCTCCACCGAACCCGCGACGTACTCCTGGAACAACTCCACCATGAGCTCGTTGCGCCCGCGGAGGCGCAGCGCCTTGCCGTCGGGATCGGGCAGAAAGGAAAACTCCAGGCTCGCCGCTCCGTCGGACGCGTTCAACGCGGCACGCGGCGCCCCGCCGGAGTCGCGCGACTGGACGAACTTGAACCCCGCCGGCACCGCAATCGAGACCCGCCTCCCGTCGGGCAGCACAACGGACTCCTCGCGCTGCACGGCACCCGCGCTCGAGACCGTACCGGCCGCAAGGGCGATCAACACGAGTACACGGACGAACGCGGGGGCGAGCATGGGTGGGAGCTTCAGCACAGCCCCGCGGCTCCGCAAGCGCCCGTGGCGCTTGCCATCCGCCGGCGGCGGACCGTTCACTGCCGCCGCCCCCGCATGAGAACCCCCGTCCTGCTCGCCGCCTTGCTCGCGTTCGCCGTCTCCACCCGGGCCGCGCGGCCGAACTTCCTCGTGATCCTCGCCGACGATCTCGGCTGGTCCGACCTCGGCTGCTACGGCGGCGAGATCCCGACGCCCAACCTTGACGCTCTCGCCCGGAACGGCCTGCGGTTCACCCAGGCGTACAACACCGCGCGCTGCTGGCCCTCCCGCGCCGCGATCACCACCGGCTACTACGCGCAGCAGGTGCGCCGCGACATCGTGCCGGGCATCGCCAGCGGCGGCCGGGGCGTGCGTCCCGTTTGGGCGCCGCTCGTGAGCGAACTACTCCGGCCCGCCGGCTACCGGAACCACCATTCCGGGAAATGGCACATCGACGGCCGCCCGCGCGACCTCGGCTTCGACCACAGCTTCGAGATCGGTCAGGGGCAGAACAATTTCTTCAAGGCCCCGGGTAACACCGACGACGGCGTGCCCGACGTCCAGACGCCCGATTACCACGTGACCGTCGCCACCGCCGAGCGCTCGATCAAGTACCTGCGCGAGCACGCGGAGAAATTTCCCGGGCGCCCGTTCTACCAGTACCTGTGCTTCACCGCACCGCACTTTCCCCTCCACGCGCCGGCCGAGGACATCGCGCGCCACCGCGACACCTACCTCCGCGGCTGGGACGAGATCGCCGCCGAGCGTCACGACCGGCAGCGGCGCATGGGGCTGGTCAACCACGACCTGCCGCCAATGGAGCGCGACGTGGGGCCGCCCTACCACTTTCCCGACGCGTTCCCGATCCTCGGCCCGGGTGAAATCAACCGCCCGCTCCCTTGGACCGAACTCACGCCCGAGCAGCGCCGGTTCCAGGCCGGCAAGATGGCGGTGCACGCCGCAATGGTGGACCGCATGGACCGTGAGATCGGCCGCGTGATCGCCCAGCTCAAGGCGATGGGGGCGTTCGATGATACCGTAATCCTTTTCGCCTCCGACAACGGCGCCAGCGCCGAGATCATGGTGCGCGGGGACGGTCACGATCCCTCAGCTCCGTTGGGATCGGCGCGCACCTACCTTTGCCTAGGGCCCGGTTGGTCAAGCGCCGCCAACACACCTTTCCGCCGCCACAAGACCTGGGTGCACGAGGGCGGCATCGCCACACCGTTCATCGCGCACTGGCCCGCCGGCATCAAAGCCCGCGGCGAATTGCGACGCACTCCGGTGCATCTGATCGACGTCGTGCCAACCCTGCTGGAACTAGCCGGCGCGACGAAGCCCGCCGCGGTTCGCGGCCATGACGTGCCACCCGCGCCGGGACGAAGCCTCGTGCCGGCATTCGCGGCCGACGTGAACATCGCCCGCGACTTCCTCTGGTGGGAACACGAGGGCCATCGGGCGATCCGCGCGGGCGACTGGAAACTCGTCGCGCTGAAAGGAGGCGGCTGGGAGCTTTACGACCTGTCCCGCGATCGCGGCGAACAACGTAACCTCGCCCCCGCGCAGCCGGAAAAAGTCCGGGAGCTGGAGGCACTCTGGTCGCGTCAAATGGAGACCTCCGCCGCGCACGCCCTCACCGACCCGCCTCCACCCGAGGCCCCCAAGAAGGGCAAGGGAGCGAAGGGCAAAAAATAAGCCTCACGCTCTCAACGGCCCCATAGGAATCCGGTCGGTGGCTCAACCGCACCCCACAAACGCCCAACGCCCTGACCCCTTGGGTATGGGGTCAGGGCGTTGAGTGTTTTTTAGGGAGGAGTCGCGGCTCAGAGGGCCTCGTAGATTTCGAGTAACGCCACACCAGTCTCGCCGGCGGCGCCGTTCACCTGCGCGGTGTAGTTCCCTGGCTCCAGCCGGGCGAGTAAGGCGGCGTCACCGCTACCGGTGACCAAGGGGAAAGCACCCGCCACCGCCGAGAGGCGCGCGATCTCCAGCGCATCGGAAGAACCTGTCCAGCCGGAGTTAGCCGCCACGGCTGACTGCCCGCGAAAGAGCGTGAGGGTCGCCTTCCTTAGCGCACCCTCCACACCGAAAGCTCCGAGCGTCGGGCCGATCGCGCGGATCAGCACGGCCTTCGGCGCTGTTCCCGCGACGGTGAAGCCGGCGATCAACGCTGCATCCTCCGTTCCCGCGACCGCCCGCGCCGAAAGATTAGCGAGACGTGCCCCGCCGTCGACGGCCGCCAAATCGTAAATCTCCACCAGCCCGTTGCCGCCACGTCCCAAGGCGTCGGTGATCACCGCCGTGTACGCCGCCGGTGCGAGCGTCGCGAGCAGCGCCGAATCGGGCGAGGCGACATCCAGGGGAAACAACCCCGCCCGTGCCGACGCAGCGGCGATTCCCGTCGCGTCGCCACCGGACGCCCAGCCCGCATTGGCGCCGAGCACCTCCGAGCCACGCACGAGCTCGATGCGCGGACGCGCCAGCGCGTCGGCCACGCCGAACACCCCCAGCGTCGGGCCAACGCCGCGCACCAAAACAGGCTTTGCGGCCGCGCCCGCCAACACGAAGCCCACGATCACCGGCTCGGCTCCCACCCGGGCGCGCGTCGATAAACCCGTCAATCGCTCGGCCACAGGGGCACCGGCCCGCGCCGCCGGCGGCGACCACCCGAGCACGAACCCCGGATCGCGGTAACGCGCGGTCGTCGCGGCGTCGATCCGCCGCGCGTCGACCAACCGGCGGGAGAGATCCAGCGGGTTACCCTCGAGGTCGGTCGAACCCGCCTCCCAGAAGCGCACGTCCGGCGCCGCCGTCGCGTTGTTCAGCAGCCAGCCCTCCGGACGGATGTGCGGCCCCATGGCGCAGCCGATAAAAACCACCTCACTATACGGCCACGTGTTGGCCACGCCGGCACGCGGATCGATGCGCGCGAGATAGACGTTGGTCACGCCCGGAGCGGCGGTCAGGCGGCAATCAACATAGACGTTCCCGCGCCCCGCCTCGGCGTTACGCACCTGCGCGAGGTAGCCGGCCGAGACCGAGCGGATCTCGCAGCGCTGGAAAAAGCATGCTCCGCCACCCCACATAAAATCAACGTCCCCCTCAATAAGGCTGTCGGTCACGAACAGCGCGCCGTTCCAGAGCAATGTGTCCTGGAAGCTGCGCAGCGTGACGCGGTCGAGCACGACACGGCGCCCGTTGCCGCGCAGGGCCTCCGCCTGGGAGCCGCCGCGGGGGGTGGTGTTGTGCAAGGTGAGGAACTCGAGCGAGACATCGTTGGCGTCGATCGCCACCATCGCGCGGTTGTTGCCCGCGTTGAAGTTGTTGTTGTTGGCGTAAGCGATGACGCACGCCTCGCGGTCGGCGCCGCGCAGCGTGAGGAACGGCCGTCGGGAACCGATGTAAACCATCTCGGGGTAAACACCGGGACGGATCGCGATGAGCCGCGGGCGCGCGTTGCTGAGGGGCACGAAGTCGATCGCGCCCTGCACGGTGCAGAAATCCCCGGAGCCGTCGGCCGCGACCACGATCGAAGAAGCGTCCGCCGCCGGACCCGACGCGCGCACCGTGAATCGCGGCTCCGCTTCCACCGCGAACCCCGCGAAGAACCCTCCCGCCGCCGTGGTGATCGCACCGGGACTGACCCGCAGGCGATAGGTGCGACCCGCCGCCAGCACGCCGGCGCGCGGGAAGAAAGTAACCACGCGGCCCGCCGCCATCAGCGGTTGGTAGCGGAAAGGCGTGGGGTTCCCTCCGATCAGCCGCGTGGGCGCCGCTTCCGCCAGATCGGCGGCGTCCGCCACCTCACCACTCGCCGCGTCCACCAACTGCACCCTGCCCGCTCCCCCGACGCGAACGTCCTCGTCGAACGTCATTCGCACCAACGTGTCGGCACATACCGCGGTCGCGCCGTCGGCCGGTACCAGCGCGGTGAGATTAAGCCCGCGCGCCGAGGCGATCAGCAGCAGATAAACCAAGGTCGTGAGCCACCGACGGGGAGCGGTCGAAGACATGGGGCGAAACACGCGCCGACCATCCGCAACCGCTTTCCCTGGGCAAGCGGCTCGACGCGCGGACCGTCCGCCGCCGGCGACCAGCAGTTCCCCGTTACCGCGCCCAGGACGTTCATCCGCACCCGCGACGGCACGCCCCAACCTGATTTCGCAACGAACCCGGCCACGTTCGCCGACGTCTGCACCTGCGGCCTTGCCGTCGCCGATCCTTTCCTCCGCGGCACCGGCAAGTCCCCCTTCGACCACGTCGAGCAGACCTTCAAAGCGTTCACCAGCTATCGCTTTTCCAAGGATGGCCCGCGACTCCTGCGCGGCGGACGGGCCGGGCTCGGCGCCAACCAGCGTGGTCCCACCGTGATCGGCTACCACGCCGCGAACAACGACGCCGTCATCCTCACCGCACCGCACGCCCTTCGATCGGCCTCGCGTCCTTCCGCTTTACCGCGGCAGTGTCACCGCTCATCGTCACCCGTGACTCCCTTGCATCGATGACGTCCAACCCGGTCCTCCGCGCCGCCCTTTTCGCCCTCGCCGCGGCGTCCGCCGCCGCCAAACCGGTGGACTTCAACCGCGACGTGCGGCCGATCCTCGCGGAGAACTGCTTTTCCTGCCACGGCTTCGACGAGAAGGGCCGCAAGGCGAAGCTCCGGCTGGATCTCGCCGAGACCGCCCACGCGGCGCGGGAGAACGGCACGCCGTTCAAACCGGGAGACCCCGCGGGGAGCGAAGCCTGGCAGCGCATCCTCAGCCCTCACGCCGACGAAGTGATGCCGCCGCCGGAGTCGCACCTCTCGCTCACCACCGCGCAGCGCGACACCATCCGTGCGTGGATCGAGCAGGGCGCGAGCTACTCCAAGCACTGGTCGTTCATCCCGCCCGTCGCCTCCACACCGCCGGTTCCGGCCGACGGCAACCCCGCGCCCGCCAACCCGATCGACGCCTTCGTGCGCGCCCGCCTCGCACCCGAAGGAATGAAGCCCTCGCCCGAAACCGACCGCCGCACGCTCATCCGCCGGCTTTCCCTCGATCTCACCGGCCTGCCGCCGAAACCCGCCGACGTCGACGCGTTCGCCTCCGACCGCGATCCGCGCGCCGTGGAGAACCTCGTCGCGCGCCTGTTGACCAGCCCGCATTTCGGTGAACGGCTGGCGCTCGATTGGATCGACGCCGCCCGCTACGCCGACACCAACGGGTTCTCCATCGACGGCGGTCGCCACCAATGGCTGTGGCGCGACTGGGTGATCCAATCGTTCAACGACAACCTGCCCTACGACCGCTTCCTGCTGGAGCAGATCGCCGGCGATCTGCTGCCCAACCGCACCGACGGCCAGCTGATCGCCTCCGGTTTCCAGCGGAACAACATGACCACCCACGAGGGCGGCACGATCCCCGAGGAGAACCTCCTCAACTACAACGCCGACCGCGTGAAGACATTCGGCGAGGCGATCCTCGGTCTAACCCTCGCCTGCGCGCAGTGCCACGACCACAAATACGATCCGATCTCGGCGCGCGATTACTACCAGGTCTTGGCCTATTTCAACACCCTCAGCGACCGGGGGCTCGACGGCAACGCGGGCGTCAACGCCGGTCCGGCCGCGATGGCGCGAACCGTGTTGCGCACCAACGAACCCGCGGGCCTCGCCGCCCGCATCGCGGAGTTGAAGGCGCGCCTCGCCACGATCGAGCCGGGCATGCTCTCGCGCTGGAGCGCCCGCGAACGCGCGCTCCTCGCGACCCGCGGCCGCGATCTCGCCCTCCACCCGGTCAAGGTGCTGAAAGCCTCCACGCCAAACCGCGCCCTGATCGACATCGAGGAGGCGCGCCGGGTGCGCATTCGCGAAGGCGGTGAGCTCGCCGCGATCGACATCTCCGCCCGCCTGCCCGCGCTCGCCACACCGATCACCGGTGTGCGCGTCGTCATCCATCCGGTGCCGGGATTGCCGGGAGGAGGCTGGGGGCGGGGCCCGGTCAACCGAGCGGCGGCCGCCGCGGCCACCAAGGCGAAGCGCGCCGCGACCAAGGGCAAGGCCGAGGAGAAGGCGGCGCCGGAGGCCAAGACCCCCAAGGGCACTTTCCGCCTAACCGCACTGTCGGTCTCGGCCGACGCAGTCGCCGGGGACCAGATCGACCTCAACCGCCTGCGGCGCCTCGAACGCGTCACCGCCAGCTCGTGGGAGCCGGAGAACCCGCCGGCCGGCTGCCTCGACCCGCGCAACGACAGCGGATGGTCGCCCGACCTCGCGGCGGACGGATCCGTGCACCTCACGGCCACGTTCACCGAGCCGCTGAGCCCCGACGCCAACCCGTTTCTCAACGTGCAGCTCAACTTCGGGGCGGGCCGGCAGCTGATGCCCGAACTCATCGAGATTTTCGTGATGACCGGCACCGACGACGGCACCGACCTGCCGGAGGCGGCCGTGGCAGCGCTGGGGACGCCCGACGCGCGGCAGGACCGGGCCGCGACGGAGCTGCTTTGGAAGCTCTGCGCTCAGCGCACTCCGGAATTACGCCGGGAGCGCGTGGAACTGGCCAACCTCCGGGAACGACTCGCCGCGCTCACCGAGCCGCAGTCGACCATGGTGATGGCGATCGCGGAGAAGCCGCGCGAGACGTTCATCCTCAATCGCGGCGATTACGCGCAGCCGACGGAGAAGGTGACGCCCGGCACGCCGGCCGCGCTGCCGCCACCGCCCGCGGAAGCGCCCGCCGACCGGCTCGGGCTCGCGCGATGGGTCGTCATGCGGGAGAATCCCCTGCCCGCCCGCGTCGCCGTGAATCGGTTCTGGAAACTGCTGTTCGGCACCGGGCTCGTAGCCACCCCGATGGACTTCGGCGCGCAGGGCGAGTGGCCGAGCCACCCGGAGCTGCTGGACTGGCTGGCCGCGGATTTTGTCGCGCACGGCTGGGACGTGAAGCGCCTGATCACGCAGATCGCGACCAGCGCGACCTACCGGCAATCCTCGTCGGCCGACGCCAGCGCGCTCGAGCGCGACCCGGCGAACCGCCTGCTTGCGCGCGGGCCGCGATTCCGCCTCGCGGCCGAGCAGATCCGCGATCAGGCGCTCGCCGTGAGCGGCCTGCTGGTGCCCCGGGTCGGGGGACCCAGCGTGAACCCGTACTCGCCCTTCGACCTCTGGCGAGAGGTGAGCCACTACGGCAGCACGCCCGCGACGGCGCAGGTCTTCGTGCAGGACCACGGTGAAAAACTCTACCGGCGCTCGATGTACACCTACTGGAAGCGCACGGCGCCGCCCGCGAGCATGGTCGCATTCGACGCGCCCAACCGGGAGGTGTGCACGGTGGTCCGCGGCAACACCAACACCCCGCTGCAGGCGCTCGTGCTGCTCAACGACGTGCAGTTCGTGGAGGCCGCGCGCGTCCTCGCCGAACGCCTGCTCGCCGCCGCGGCCGACGACGACACGCGGCTGCGCCACGCGTTCCTCGCCACCCTCTCGCGACCGCCCGCCGCCGCGGAGACCGCCGTGCTTTACCGCGCACTCGCCCGCGAAAGGGTGCGCTACGCCCGCGACGAACCCGCCGCCCGCGCCCTGCTCGCCGCCGGCGAATCACCGCGCGACGAACGCATCCCCGCCCCCGAGCACGCCGCCTGGACGCAGGTTGCCTCGCTGGTGCTGAATCTGAGCGAGACCGTGATGCGGAACTGAGGCGGAAAAGCCGTCCGCTTCCTCCGATCCCGATGGCCGCGCACCTTTTCTGCCGGCGCCTCGTCCGCGTTTCCGCGGCACTCTTCGCCGCGACCGGCGCGGGTGCCGCGCCAGCACCGGACTCCCCGGTATTGTTCCCGCCGATCGTGGTCACCACCTCCAGCGCCGGCCACGACGCGTTCACGATGCCCCACGCGACCACCCTTGTGATGGAAGACGCGCTCCGCGACCGCCAGGCCCGCACGCTGCCGTCCGCGCTCGAGGAACTGCCGGGCATCATGGTGCAGAAAACCGGGACCGCCCAGGGCTCGCCGTACCTGCGCGGCTTCACGGGTTTCCGCACGCTCCTGCTGGTCGAC
>Ga0102921_1000158_pt1 | contig 22494 bp, 19 predicted proteins | sample Colrivmeta156802_FD_78205 | JGI IMG/M metagenome (GOLD analysis project Ga0102921, IMG submission 78205) | Estuarine microbial communities from the Columbia River estuary - metaG 1568-02 | ecosystem: Environmental > Aquatic > Marine > Intertidal zone > Estuary | place: USA: Columbia River...
GCGGGAAATTCAGAGCTCGGCGCGCTCGCCGTGCTCGGTGTAGGTCGCGAATTACCCGTGCCGGGACCACGCTGGCAGGCCGATTTCGTGCTGTACACCACATTCGCGACGAGCGAGTTCCAGCGCAAAGATTTCGGTGTAACGCCAGCACAATCGGCAAGCTCTGGCTATCCCGCATTCGATCCCAAAGGCGGGTATCGCGCAGTCGGCGGTCAGTTTTATCTACAATACGCTGCCGGTGAGCGGTGGCTCATACGCGCTGAAACCGGTTATGAGCGCTACGCATCAGACGTGCGTGATAGTCCCATCGTTCGGGCAAGTGGCGAATTCGAGGCCGGCATTACGGTACTGTACAAGTTTCGCTGATCAATAGTCGTTTCTCGCTTTTATTCTCTGTTTGTTATTCACTCTCAAAGGAAAACTTTTGACTATGAAATCATGGATTGAATCGACCGTACTAACCGCCTTCATCGCTGCCACACCAGCGATCGTCTCCGCCGAGACACGTGACTGGTACGCCACAGGTGCCTTCGGCCTTGTGACCCAGTCAGATCAACTACTGACCTTTACCCGACCCGGAGTCTCTGGCGCGGTTACACCGACTATTCCTCTCGATACCGGCTTTCTCGCCGGGGGCTCAGTCGGCCGCTATATCGGCGAAGACTGGCGCATCGAAGCAGAGTTCATGTACCAGTCCGTCGATCATCCGGTCTTTACGCTCGTGGCCGGTGGCCCCGGATTACCCTCCGGGGACGGCAACTATGCCTCGACCAGTATTGCCCTTAATGCTTTGCGCGAGTTCGATCTCTTCGGTTCCCCACGCGTTAAGACCTATGCCGGACTCGGGGCTGTCTACGCGACCGAAATCGATCTCGACTTCGAAAGCGGCGGCGTAGAGAACTCCTTCAGCGGCTCGGGTACCGGATTTCAGGCACTGATTGGCGCCCGATACAACTGGGGAGAGCGCGCTTTCGTAGATACGGGTGTTCGCTACCTGCTCGTATCCAACGCCGAGCTCAATGGAGAAGAAGGCGCTGTCGGTCAAATCAAAGCGGACTACGAGCCGCTCGCGGTGACCGTCGCGTTCGGATGGCGGTTCTGACCAAACGCTCATTAATCCCCGGAATTGAGGCCCCCCTCAATTCCGGGGGATCGCCTTGAGGTTGCCGCGCCCAGTCATCAATATTGCATTCATGCTATGTTGTATGTATGCTATATCGCATGAGTCGCCAGAAAGAAGATCCGGTCTTCAACCGCGTTGAAGATCTACGAACCGCCAAAGGAATGTCCCGTCAGCAGCTCGCAGACGCGGTTGGCGTGCATTACCAAACTATCGGCTATCTCGAGCGGGGCGAATACAGCCCGAGCCTCATCCTCGCGCTGAAGATAGCTAAAGCACTCGACGCAGAGATTCCGGACATCTTCTCCATCAAACCCTTCAGAAAAGGAACTTAACCCATGGCAAACCAAGAGAAGAAGTTTTACTGGGCGCACGGCGTATCCCGAGAAGAGGTCACTCAGGCGCTGTCCGATCAAAAAGACTCGGTCCTTTATCGACAGAATACTCGTCGATCCCTTGTCGTCTTCGCGTCGCTTTCGATCATGGCATTGGTGATTTCTGCTTTCCTCGTCGATGGAAAGATTCAGAGTTACATCGAAGGCATCGCTATTGCCTTAGCAATCGCCTTGTACTTCGTACTTCGGAAGTCGTGCAGGCTGATTGCCGAAGCACCCGCCGAGCTTCTAGATGAGCGTTTGCTCGACATTCGGAATCAAAATTATGTGACCTCTTACGGAATTCTTGCGTTCGTCGTAGGTCTGGCCGTTGGGGCGGTTTGGATGAGCGATATCGCGTTCGACAGAGGAATGCTCGACGAGCCGATTCTTTCTCGCGAGCTGATCACGCCCTTCATCATCGCGTTCTTCATGTTGGGCGCGTTGCTACCCAACATGGTGCTCGCCTGGAACCTTCCGTCGGAGAGTCAGTCGTAGAAACGACCCACTTGAATTCAAACCTGCGGACTAACTTGGCTCCATTGTTCATCAATCACTTATATGCTCAAAATTTTAGTATGTAAGAGACCTTGGACTTGTCCTTTTGAGTTTTAATACTTTTCGATCTCGAGAGAAACATCACCACATCTAATATGCGGCACAGGAAAAACCGTTTTCTTTGAGCCCTATTTTGTCAATCAACAATACGATTTGACGGGCTTTCGCAGTCGCTCAGTGAGTGACATGATCAGCGCTCCGCAAGGCAGAGCGATCATCCAGGCCGAGTATGTGGTCTTGACCCGAATCAACGCGTAGACTCGTCGCAGCCTTGGCTATGCGACCGGTCGACCGAGCGAACGATGTTCCTCAACTCTGACTACAGCGAACGAATCGTCCTGCGACATCAGGACCTGCCGTGGACCGCGAGCCCGGAGGCAGGCGTCGATCGGCGCATGCTCGATCGGACAGGCGGCGAGGTCGCCCGCGCGACGTCCGTCGTCCGCTACCAGCCGGGCGCCCGGTTCAGCGCCCACACGCATGATCTCGGCGAGGAAATCCTGGTCCTCGAGGGCATCTTCAGCGATGAGACAGGCGACTATCCGGCGGGGTCATACCTCATGAATCCACCGGGGTCGACGCATGCGCCGTTCAGCACCGTCGGCTGCACGTTGTTCGTCAAATTGCGGCATCTCGGCCCCGACCAGACAGTGCGCGAGGTCGTCGATACCAGCAGAGCACCCTGGCATCAGGGCATGGTGCCCGGTCTCAGCGTGATGCCGTTGATGCGCCAAGGTGCCGGATCGACCTTGGTGCGATGGGCGCCGAAGACCCGCTTCAGCACCCATAGACACTACGGCGGCGAAGAGATATTCGTCGTGCGCGGCGTGTTCGCGGACGAGCACGGCACGTACCCTGAGGGGACGTGGATAAGAAGCCCGCACATGAGCCAACACACGCCGTTCAGCGAGGCGGGCTGTACGATCTTTGTGAAGACCGGTCACTTGTTACCGGACTGAGCGCGGAGCAGTCGCTGTTCAAACTCAGCGCACTCGACCCAGCTACTAAAAGACCGGACCAACTCAGTCCCGTTGGCCATCAATCACTTACACGTTCCTGAATTCCGTGTGTAAGAGATTGGGTATGTAACTATTGTCTTTTTGACACTGGCGACGTCTGGCTCTCTTTCAAAGAACTTTCCGATTTACGTCTCAAGCCACCAACTTCAGTTTCGGATTTAGTCCCGCCCTTGCCGCGAGCCGAACGAGTAAGTCGAGACTGAAGGAGCTGATCTTGCCTCGCTTGATGTCCGAGACTCTGGCCTGAGTAACAGCGAGAACTTTTGCCGCTTCAGTCTGCGTCATGCCAGATTCAGCGAGCCAGCTACTCAGGCCCTGAAGTAGGAGTGAACGCATTTCCATTTCCGCAGCCTGATCTTCTGGATAGAGATCATGAAAAACGCTATGTACTTTCCGTTTAGTCATGTGATGTTTTCCTTGGGATTCGCGCGAGTCGCTGTCGAGCCAATTCAATATCTTCACGGGTTGTTTTCTGTGACTTCTTCCGAAAGCAATGCAGGACGTATATCGCCTCGGGTCGCGTCGCAAGATAGATCGTTCGAAATGCTCCCGATGAATCGCGAACCCGAATTTCGCGCACGCCTACTCCAATCGACGTCATTGGCTTCCAGTCGTCCGGGTCGAGTCCACGCTGGACTCGAAAAAGCTGGTGCCCCGTATCGTCCATCGCCTCTGCGGGAAAGGCTTTAAGGTCGGCCTTCGAGCTACCGAGCCAAACGACGGATTTCATGCTCATAGACTACCGACTCAGATCGAGTTATGCAATATTACGCATATCCCGTAAGGTCAATGTCAAAACGCGTGTCTGGCCCCCGCGATGTCAAGGTCCATTTGTCCGATAGGCTGAGAGTCTGTCTTCGCTGGAAGACTGGGTCCGCTTGGATTCACACCTGCGGACCAAGGGATTATGAGAAGACTGGACCAACCTAGGGCTGTTGGCTATCAATAATTTAGGCGGTCCTAAATTCCGTATGTAAGAGAATGTGTATGTAACTGTCGTGATTTTGACAGGTAATTTCGTCTCCGAAAACACTCTCGCACCCAGAGCTTAGTCAAACTTCTGTTTTGACGTAATTGAAATTCAGGTGGCTAGTCATCAATCAACGGCTTGTTAACGACCTTATCAAACTGGATTGGATCAAACTGACTTTCCCAACGTGACACAACGATTGTTGCCACAGCATTTCCGATGAAATTAGTGACGGCTCGGCACTCCGACATGAAGCGATCGATTCCAAGGATGAGCGCCATGCCTGCCACCGGAACGCTTGGCAAAACTGCCAGTGTGGCAGCTAATGTGATGAACCCGGCACCTGTGACACCGGCTGCACCCTTAGAGCTCACGATTGCTACAAACAGCAGCAGCAACTCCTCCTGGAGAGACAAGTCGATGCCAGTGGCTTGCGCGATGAATAGCGCTGCCAAGGTCATGTAGATGTTGGTGCCATCCAGATTAAATGAGTATCCAGTCGGCACCACAAGACCGACGACAGGCTTTGAGCATCCAGCGCTTTCGAGCTTGCGCATCAGTGAGGGCAACGCTGCTTCGGAGGAACTCGTACCGATGACGAGCCAAATTTCCTCTTTGAGATATCGTAATAGACTCCAGAGCGAGAAGCCGCTGGCGTAGGCGATAAGCCCAAGGACTATCCCGATAAATAGCGCTGACGTCACGTAGAACGTGACGATCAGTGCTGCAAGATTGGCAACGCTATCAATCCCGTACTTCCCTATCGTGAATGCAAATGCGCCGAAAGCACCAATCGGAGCAAACTTCATCAGGATGGCTACCATGCGGAAGAAAGCTTCGCTAATGTCATGTAACGCAGTAACGATTCGATTGCGCACCTCACCCAGCGATGCGACGCTTACGCCGAATATCACTGCGATAAACAACACCGGAAGAATCTGCCCACCAGTCAACGCCCCGGCGAAGGTGTCGGGAATAATCGAGAGCAAAAATCCGGTGACGGTCTGTTCTTCCGCTTTGCCTACGTACGTTCCGACAGCAGCCTTGTCGAGCGTTGCTGGATCGACGTCCATCCCCGCACCGGGTCGGACGAGATTTGCCACGACAAGCCCGATCACTAGAGCAACAGTCGAGACGATGAAGAAGTAGAGCATCGCCTTCCCCGTCGTGCTCCCAAGTCGCCCTAAGGAACTCATCCCGGCAATGCCGCCTGCGACAGTCAGGAAGATCACGGGCCCAATTACCATTTTGACGAGCTTGATGAACGCGTCGCCGAGTGGCTTGAGTTGCACCGCGAGATCCGGAAAAAAGTGCCCCAATGCGCCACCGACGAAGATGGCGACCAATACCTGAGCGTAAAGCGAACGCCACCACGGAGAGCGCGGCATTAGTGAGGGTCTATCTTCGGCGCGCGAGAGTCGATCATCTCATCGAGCTGTTGACTTAACTCACGCCGCAGGGACGCCGCACTGGCATCGCCACGCAACAAGTTATCCAACTCAAACGGATCTTTATGAAGATCATATAGTTCGTCGACGCCGGTCAAGTCTCGATATCTAATGAACTTGTACCGCTCGGTACGAATAGCCTGGTACCCAAGCTTTTGAAGTCGTGGGAACTCGGTATCCGAGTAGTACTCAACCAAGAGCTTGCTGCGTAATGGCCCGGCCTCACCTCGCCAGGTCTTTACCATCGACTTGCCGTCTAGATCTTTGGGCAACGGCGCCTTGGCCATCTCCAACAGGGTCGGCGCTATATCCACATTCCCCGCGAGAAAGCTTGGCTTCGACCCCGCCCGGGCGATGGCTGGATAACGAACGATCAGGGGGATTCGAATACTTGATTCGTATGCAAGTCGCCGCTCCTGAGCTAGACCAAACTCGCCGTAGAAGAATCCCTGATCACTCGTGATCACGAAAACCGTCTCGTCCAGAACGCCTCGTTTCTCTAAAGCCGACCGTAGCCGATCAATACCTCGATCAACAGCCTGCAGCATTCGGAGTCGATCCTTAATGACGCTATCGGGCAGGCCCCCCGGCGGACTTCGCGGGTCACTGTATTCCTGGGTTGGCTTTAATGCTGGCTTTCCAGTGAGCGGGGCACGATAACTTGGCGAGCGCGGTATCTGATCTTCCTGATAGAGCGTTGCATCCATTGGTGGCGAAGGGAACGTTCTAACCTGATTAGGATGCACTTCTGGATGCGATGCTTTATGAGCGAGAAAAACTAGAAATGGCGTATTTCTCGGACTGGACTCGATAAACGAAATTGCCTGCTCCGTGAGAATGTCGGACATGTACCCCTTAGCCTGAGAAGTTTTTCCGTCAATGTTAAGTACGGGATCAAAGTACACGCCTTGCCCCACGAAACTCACCCAGCGATCGAACCCCGGTCTCGCCGAATCGTCCTCGTGACCCATATGCCACTTACCGAAGAAACCGGTTCGGTATCCGGCGTCATGCAGTAATCGAGGAAATGTCACCAGTTGATGGCTCTGTGAAGCCCTCTCGCCGTTGTCGATAATTCCGTTGCGATGAGGGTATTTTCCTGTCAGAAATACTGCGCGGCTCGGCGAACACAGAGGTGCAGACGTGAAAAAATTCGTGAATGTGGAGCCCTCTCTCGCAAGTCTTTCGATATTCGGGGTTTTGGAGAACGGGTGGTCCACGATATCGTCATAGCGCACATCATCTAGCAGAACGAAGACGATATTTGGTCGACCCTCAGGCCAGGCAGGTTGCGCGGCGTTGTTCTGCTGGGCAGTTGCTGATAACCCCGTAGAAAAGAAAAACCAGAGAGCCGCGCTAACGACTCTCTGGCTAATCTTGAAATGAGCCAGCAACCCCATTCTTTAATCTTGATCAAATAGCTCGATCAGAATTTGACAGATACACCGGCATGAATGACGCGACCTCTGGGGGTATGAACCTGCTCGTCAAATCCTGGACGATTATCGCCAACATCAGGCGGGTCTTTATCAAACACATTCTTTGCTGCAACTGTCAGTCGCACATCGCGATCCAGCAACTCTTCTAGAGAATAGCTGTATTGCGCATCGATGGTTACGAAGTCCTTTATTCGTGGTACCGCCGCGCGCACAACGGGATCATCGTTTGTATACGCGCTCGAGTATCGGATCACTACAAATCCGCTATGCGGTCCGGAATCCACAGTTCCCGTCACATTTCCTCGCAAGCGAGGTAGCGAGCCGAATGATCCACTTAAAAAATTTCGTTTTCCAGCGAGCTCTGATCGAGTAATGCCGGTTGTGAATTCAAATGAGTTGACATAGGTCAGCGTAAGACGGGCACCGAGTTTCGCAGCCCCAAGTTCCGATCGGTAATTCAGTGCCAAGTCCACGCCATCGGTTACCGCCTGGTTCGCGTTCTGCAGTGCGAGGATAATCTTCGTAGGTTGTCCATTTGCAGCGCGCTCAATGAACTCTGATGCTCTCGGAGGCGATCCGTTGGCAACGCCCGCGCACGAGCTATCCAAGATGGCTTGAGCATTTTGAGTGTTGACGATCAGATCGGTGTAGTCATATCGCCAGTAGTCAATACTCGTATCGAAGTTATTCGCCTGCACAACAAATCCGAAGTTCAAGTTCTTGGCCGACTGAGGCTTCAAGCTACCCACAGGCTGACCAACTTGCGCAACGATAAAACTCGACAGGTCTGCACCACCGCAAGTAGCAGTCCCAGCGACGGTTCGGTAATTGACCGCACCGCTATTGACAATTCCACCCTGCTGATTTGACGAGGGGGCTTGGAATGAGGTTCCGTATGAGCCGCGCAGCGCCAACCACGGTGTTGCATCGAATCTTGCGGCAATTTTCGGATCGACAGTCTCGCCAACCACCGATCCGTGATCCTCAAAGCGTACGGCCGTCTGCACTTCCAACTTTTCGCTGAGAGGCAACACCGCCTCCGCAAATACCGAGTTCACTGAGGTGTCGCCAACGATGACTGGATCTGCTGTTGGGTCATCCGTGTTGGGATTGGGATCGAAGCGGAATGTTTCATCCCGGCGCTGAAGCCCCACCGCGATTCCCGCATCGCCACCCGGCAGCTCAAACAGATTTCCATTGCTGAGCAGTACGTCGTAGGTGTTTTGAGTCGCTTTTCGCGTGTATATGAACGACACGAGAGCGCCATACTCCTTAAGCTGATCGTAGTTATTACCAGCTTTGATAGCCGAGTTTTTGAGCGACACGGCGCCCGGGGTGGCTTCTGCGCTGCCGAACGGATTCAGGATTCCTGCATTCAAAGCAGCCTGGAGTTTCGAGACAACGAAGTTTCCAGGGACCGAACGGACCGACTCCTGTGAGTGACGTTGTGCCCAGAAATCAAGATTCCAACTCCCAAACGATGAGTTTAGTCCGAGCAGATATCGCTCCGAATCGTTCGTAAAAACTGAGTCCTCAGGCGCAAAGCGACCCGAAACACTCTGGCCTAGAGGTCTCAACTGATCTTTCGTCGTAATTGCGACGGGCACGCAAGCACCGCCCTCGTTTCCGACCACAGAATCAAAGCACCCTGGAGCCCAACGTATACCTGTCCCGTTAAGTACGAAGTAGTTGAACGGATGGTTAGCAGGAATCGTGTACTTACCCCCCGACGGGCCTGCCGGAGCGTTCAATGGGCCCGCAGCTCGATTGGCTTCGTTTCGCGTTATTCCCGCTTCACCGAAGACGCTGAGGTTGTCACTGCCAAATACGTCTTCACCGAGGTCGTAGCGGAACTCAGCGAATCCGATATCTCTTTTCTCCCCCGATATAGGGCCGGATTGTTCCGCGAAATCGTAGAGGCAGTTGGTTCCCACCACGTAGCCTTTCGCAGCCACACAATCTGGGTCAATCACGGCAGTGCCGGTAGCCACCCCGTTTGCAATTCGGCGGTACTCGTCAGGCGCGCCGGACGTCGATAGAAATCGGGAAATTACCGGCTCACCGTTTGTCGTCGTATCGACTTGGCCGTCGCCGTTGCGATCGATCAGTCGCTTTACTAAAAAGTCGAAATCCGTATTGAAGGTTTTGTCGGATTCGTAATGGCTCCCATAAAAAGCAACCGCACCGCGCGAGCCTTTTGCACCGAGCGCCATATCAAAGCCAGTGCTATCGCTTATCCCGAAATCCGATTGGGCACTTAACTCGATACCTTCAAACCCGAGCTTTGTAACGATGTTTACAACACCGGCGACCGCTTCCGAGCCATAGATGGCAGAGGCGCCATCTGTCTGGATGTCCATTCGACGAACCATCGATACCGGCAGTGTGTTGAGGTCAAAGAACTGATTGCCGAGCGGATCCGCGAGTGGGCTCTTGCCAGCGCGCCGCCCATTGATCAACACAAGAGTTGATCCCGCACCGAGATTTCGAAGATTGAAGTTGGAAGCACCGATCAGATTAGGGTTCTTCGTGCCAACATTCGACAGCATGCTCCCGGTGTTCGCCGGAAGGTTTCCTACAAAATCGTTGATTGTCGTTGCGATATTGAGCTCAGTTGAATCGGAGCCGAACACTTGAACCGGAGCGCGATCTTTGTACTCATTCCGCTTGATGTTCGATCCCGTGACCACAATCTCCTGCAGATCGTTCGCCGGAGTCTCCTGAGCATTGGCTCCCGATGCGCCTGCCAGCAGGGCTACTACCGTCCCCCAGAATCCGGCTCGAGTGGTCTTCATTATGTTGTCCTCTGATGACGTCTTAGTTGTGACCGGCTCTCCGGCCCGGATGACGAGGCGCATACTGTTTTCAACGGATCCTTGCAAACCCGTTCCCCGCAACAATATTTCGAGCCCTTCGGCTAGCGTGTATCGACCCACGAGCGTATTAGCATCTCGTCGCCAGGCGGCATCAAATCGAAAAACGAGCGTGATACCGGCCTGTCTGGCGAGCGCCGTCAACGCCTTGTCGGCGCGCTGAGCAGGGACGTTAAACTCGATTTTTGATCCACCGGCAGTTGTGTCTGTCTGCTGCGCGTCGGCCAAACCCGACCACATCAGCAACACCAGCATTCCGATTGACCAACTTGTTGCAGTTTTGAACAAAGCATTCCTCAGTCAGTTAACTAGACAGATCACCAGAGAGTTTCCGCCATACGACGCGGAAAAATATCCCTCTTGACCTCAACCGGCCATCGCTATTAAGTACGGCTGATGGGAAAGGACTTCGGCATTACCGCCGTGTATCAGTCGATGCGTCGTCGCCTCACATCGGCTGTCCGCTCGTTGGTCGGGTCAGCAGACGTAGAAGACATACTGCAGGAGGCATTTCTCAGATGTTACGAGGCCTCAAGCACTAGACGAGTCGAGCACCCCTCGTCTTATCTGCTACGTACCGCCGTTAACTTAGCCATTAACCATAAAGAACGCGCCGGTCAGCGTCTAAACACGTCTCTTGAGGAATTCGATGTAGACGCTGCCTTTGAGGGATCAATTGATCTTGAGAGACAAGCCATTCAGCGCGAGCGACTTGCGCTGTACTGTCAGGCGGTAGCCGAGCTTCCATTGCAATGCCGTCGCGTCTTCCTTTTAAAGAAAGTTTATGGATTAAGTCAGCAGGATATCGCTAGCTATCTGCAAATCAGTGAAAACACTGTTGAGAAGCACATTGCAAAAGGGCTTTTGCATTGCGCGAGGCGAATCCGCGAGATTGACTTGGAAAGTAACTCAATGCGATCGCGGTCACGAGGTAGTAATCGTGGGTAACGTGATACACATTGACGATCGCAAGCGTATTCAAGAAGACGCTGCTGCGTGGTTGAGCAGGATTGATCGCGGACTGACCGATACGGAACGAGCAGGCCTTGATTCGTGGCTTCAGTCTGACCAGCGTCACATTGCAGCTTTTCTCGAACTCGCGAAAGCTTGGGATAAGCTCGAAGACCTAGGTGCACTGTCTGGTCTAGTTGAGTTACCACCTCCAAAGACGAGAGAGGCAGCCAAGTCGATGCGATTTGGGGTTGCCGTAGCCCTCATTGGCGTTGCGATTTTCGGACTTAGTGTTCTCATCCGCGAGTCAGCATCGGATACCACTCAAAACGAACTAATCAGCGCCTCCTCTGTTACCTCTCGGCAAGTTAAACCTGATCGAACAGGCGCGTCACTCGTCTTCCAGACGGGAGTTGGAGAACAGCGTCGGATCTCTCTTGTCGACGGAACCGTCGTATCAATGAACACACGGTCGACCTTGCGTGTCTCCTTTGATAAAGCCTTGCGACGCGTTGATTTACAAGATGGCGAGGCAACTTTCGAAGTTGCGCACGACACAGAGCGCCCCTTCATCGTTGAAGCATCTGGAAAGACGATCCGCGCGGTGGGAACGATATTTACAGTTCGCGCAAAATCGAAAAGTAATGTCTCGGTCATTGTGACCGAGGGTCGAGTTGCCGTCTCGGCTGCTACGTCAGCATCGAAAGCTGAGACAGGAAATGTATCGCCAAGCATTCGGTCAACTCGATTACTTGAGGCCGGCGACAGACTTGAGCTGGTCGGGAATCGAATGCAGCTCGAACGTTTATCGATTGATGCAATCGATGACGCGCTGGCGTGGCAGACCGGTACTATCGTTTTTCAAGGCGATCCGTTGGTAGACGCACTAGGCGAAGTGTCGCGCTACTCGGATGCGCGCTTCGAATTGACGGATGAAACGATTGGCGAGATGAAGATCGCGGGCGTTTTTCAGATTCGCGATCTCAACGGTTTCGTCGACTCGTTGCGCGCTAACCTCGGTATTGGCACTCGGCGGCTGTCCGATGGCACGCTATCGCTTTACTTGATTCCCACAGAAGCCAGAGATACTTCCTCTGACTAAGTTCTCGCAGCTTCCCTTAAAAATAAGCCGCTTTGAATCGGCACGATTTTCTGCAAATCAAATGGGCTTTATCGCAACTCATTGATTTGTAAGACTGGGCCCGCTTGGATTCACACCTGCGGACCAACGGATCACGGTGGCACTCCCCAACCACGGTGATACGGACCCACCGAGAACCGTGGTTGTAGCTCCCGCTGGGAATGTAAGGTTTTCCGGGTCACGGCGACTGTAGGAGCCAAACCAGGAGGCTCCATGTTCCGGATCGTCTTAATCTATGTTGGTGCGTTCATTCTGCTCACCGCCACCGATGTCGGCACAACGCTCTGGGCGTCCTCCATAGGCGCAGGGCAGGAGTTCAATCACGCCGTTGCTACGCCCGAGGGACTGCTTGCCATAGAGCGCATGCTGTTAATCAACGGCGCGATGCTGCTCTTTACCGCAGGCATGCTCGTCTGGGCGTTGCGCAACGCCGACCGGATCGACCCGAGCTACCTCGCCCGACCCGAACGCGCGGTGTTCAACTATTTCTACCTGAATCCATTTTCTCAGAAGAACATGCCGAGGTCCGTGCTGCACTATCTAGCTCTTCCGCTCGTCATGTTGATGTTCAAGGCGTTCGCTTCGATGAACAACACGTTGATTGGCCTCAAGGTGCCGGACTTGGTGACGCCGTTGGCGATAGAGGTACAAAGCCTTGTCGGTGAGGGTCCGGCAGCGTTCTGGGTGGTCATCTTCATCCTTTTCCACCCGATGTGGTGGCTTGCTCTACGGATCACGGCATCTACGGTAAGGCGCGGGCATATTGCGATCGAACCCAACCGTCCCGCCGCCGTGTAGGCAATCAACGGTGACCGAAAGGGTTTTCGATACGATTCTCGAGGAACACATAGGCCTGATCTCAAGGATCATCTCGACGTTTGAAACCAATTCAGTCATCTGCGACGACCTAAAGCAGGAAGTGGCGCTGGCGCTGTGGCGCGCGGCGCCGTCCTGGCGCGGTGACTGCACGCTCCGGACCTTCGTCGCTCGCGTGACCCATAACGTGTGCGTAAGTCACGTGCGCCGTGCCGTGCGAGAACCTAAGCGCTCCGAGCTCAGCGACACCCTCCCCTCGGATCGCGAAGGCCCCGAAGATTCCGTCGAACGAGCAGACCTGAGCCGCCGGCTGACAGCAGCGGTCGCAACCTTGCCGACCGGATTGCGCGAAGTCGCGATGCTGATACTCGAGGGATTCTCCACGCAGGAGATCGCCCAGACGCTCGGAATTAATGAAGGTGCAGTTTCCACACGCGCGACCCGCGCAAGAGCGGCGCTGCGCGAAGCTATGGTGACGCAATGAGCAACGACCTGAACGACTGGACGAATCTGCAAGGGTTCTGGCGCGAGCGGTCAGACGAGCGCGAAACGCTGGAGCATTTTCGCACTCTGGCTGCACGCGAGAAGAAACGCTTGCAATACGAGATCGCCGCGGAGGCGGCACTCTCGATCGTCAGCGCTGCAATCTTTGTATGGTGGGCAACAGATGCGCGAGGCTTCGGCCGAGTCATGTTGCTCGCGTTGTCGGCGTTTGCAATCGCGATGCCGGCCGTCACGGCTTTGGTGCGCCGAAGCGTCTGGCGTGCCCAGGCCGACACCGCGGAATCCTACCGGAATTTTCTGCGCCGACGTGCGCGACTCGGGTTGCTCTTTGCGCGCCTAGGTTATATCGGCGGACCCTTGGGCATCGCAGTGGGCTTCTTACTTGCGGGTCCACTCGGGATTCATACATCGGTTCCCGGCGGCACAGGCGCCCTAGTCGTGGCGTGTCTCGCATTTGTCGCGGCGTGCGGATGGTCGCTGCTGGAAGCGCGCAGATGGCGACTCGTACTCGAACGACTGGATGCCTTCAGGAATAACGGCTTCGACGATGATCTTGGCCCAGGGATCAGCGACGGGCCCGGGCGCAAGGAGGCTGGCGACTAAAGATTGGTAATCTCGACTGACCGATTGATAGAACTGGGCCCGCTTGGATTCGAACCAAGGACCAAGGGATTATGAGTCCCCTGCACTAACCGCTGTGCTACGGGCCCGCCGGATGGCCTAGTTTACCAATGTCGTTGACGATACGAGGCGTCGCGATAGGATTGACAGCCTTCTCTCGCTAAAACCTCGGGACTTTTCAAATGAAACTGTATTTCTCCCCCGGCGCCTGCTCGCTCGCTTCTCATATCGCGCTGCTCGAAGCCGGTGTGCCGTTCGAGCTCGTCAAGGTTGAAGGCCGCGGTCGTAAGACGGCCGGTGGTGAGGACTATGCAAGCATCACTACTAAAGGATACGTACCCGCTCTAAAGCTAGACGATGGAGCAGTTTTAACCGAGGGGACGGCGATTCTGCCCTTTATCGCAGACCTCGCACCGACTAAGCATCTGGCGCCGGCAAGCGGCACGCTCGCACGATATCGGTTACACGAGTGGCTCGGTTACATCAACTCCGAGGTCCACAAGAATTTCAGCCCCTTTTTCACGCCAAGCGCGACAGAGGAACAGAAGGCTGCTGCGCGTGCGCAACTTGAGAAACGCGTGCAATTCATCGAGGCGCACTTGGCCGATAAACCGTTCTTGTTGGGGGAGCATCTCTCGGTAGCTGACTGCTATCTCTTCACGGTGCTGAGCTGGTGCGCCTACATCAAGCTCGATGCGCCGAGCATTTGGCCCGGTTTGAAACCATACATCGACCGAATCGCGGCGCGGCCATCGGTGCAGGCGGCCCTCAAAGCAGAGGGTCTCATTAAATGAGTAAACCCGCGTATTTGCTCGTTCAAGGCAAAGTCACGGATATCGAGGGATTTCGTCTTTACAACGCTGCGCTACCACCGATCTATCAAAAGTTCGGTGGTCACTATCTGACCGTGACACCCGCAGCCAAAGTTGAAATCGCCGAGGGCGAGCCGCGCAACGAAAGCATCTTGATTGCGCAGTTTCCATCGAAGGAAGCCGCCTGGGGCTTTTGGCAATCGAATGAATATGTCGCCGCGAAGAAGTTTCGCGAGGGCAAAGGCACCTTCTTCGTGACGATCCTCGAAGGGCTAAGCTAGTTTCGAGTGCCTAGCACCGACATCCATTTGACGAAGCGGCGCTGATCAAAGGCGTTATCGTCACGCAGATCGTCGAACAAGCGATCGATTTCCGCTTTCTTGCCCTGATCGAGCTTGAGACCCGCGAGCATCACTACCATTCCCATAGCGGCTTGCTCAGCGGCAGCCGGATCTGGGAACTCGCCTCTTCTGGAAGCGTCCGTCAAGGCCTGAGCAACGGCATTCATCTGGGCGGCAGACCAGCTGACCGATCCCATCTGCTGCTCGACTGAAGACAGCGCAGTTCGGGTTTGAGTCAACGCAGCGCGCAGTGATGAAGCATCTCCGTGCGCCGCTCTCTGCAACGCGATGACGGCACGATCCAACTCCGTACGCGCACCCAATTGCAGCGTCGCGGCAACACGACGCAACACCAGCAAGTGCGCATCCTGCCAGCGCAAATCACCGGGCGCGATGCCGAGCGCGCTCGAACCACCGAAGGCCGTTAAACGTAAATCGCGGTGACAGGAATGACAGGCGAAAACACCAAAGTCGGGAATCGGTCCCATACGTCCGGCGCCGTGTTGCTCGATCAAACCGAGCTGACGACGGGAGGAATCTACCAAGCCCTTGACCCACAACGCCGAATGGTTCGTCGGTGATTTTTTTCGATAGTGCTCGCGGCCACCGCTCGTACGCCACAGCTCGAGATAAGTATCCAGCTCGAAGACGAGTCGCGGATGCCCCGCCGCCATCATGCGATGGTTGGCGTAGCGATTTTGATCGCCGACATGACAGCCAAGACAGGTGCCAGCTAACACGTCTGGCTTCTCAAGAGCGACGAGACCATTCGCCAAATGCTCGCTGCGAGGAATACGCGGGCTTTGGTAGTGAGTGGCGAGCCACTTTTCCGAACCGCCGTGGCAGCTCTCGCAACCGACTCCATCATCGAGTTGGAACTTAGCGCCACGCTGCGCTGCGGGCACGGCGTCCGAATGACAGGCAAGACACGCCGGCGCCTCGTGCGCCGGACCAATACCCATACGACGAGCAATCTCTTGCGATTGCTTATTCAGCAAAACCTTGTAGGCATTGCTGTGCGGATCGAATTGAGACCACGTCGTGTATTCGTTTTGCAAGGCATTGTCATAAGCCTTCAGCGGCTGACTCGAGCCATGACACAAAGAAGACGCGCAAGTAGCGACACCTTCATGACGAAGTTTGGCCTCATCCGCTACTGCACCGACGGAGGACAAGGCGGCCAGACCGAGCGCTGCCCATTTCAACTGGATGTTCTTCCAACTCATCGTGAGTTCCTCTGCGCCTGCTTTACGGCCGGGTTGTCCTCGACGTACCAAGGCTCGCCCTCCTTATCAAGATACAGTCGCTGCATTTCCTGCAGATTGAACGGGCGTGATCCTCGACGACCGAATACGGCGACTTGACCGCCACTTTCATCCACAGCCCGATCACGCTCAAGCGGTCGAGAAAGACTGAGAGCTGCCGAACGAGTTGCCTTATAAGCGATCAGCTCCGGACGTGGTTCCGGGCTGAAGCCATAAAAATTCGGTTGCGAAGATGGGCTCGTCAGCTGCACAACCTTCAAACCGCCCTTACCATCTGCGACATACGCAAAGAGAGAGGCGTTCGTCGATGCGATCATCACGTCTCGTGAATCGATGAGACCGCCGTCGGCATTCCATTTTTGGAATAAACGTGCAGCGTGTGGGCGCTTCACGTCGATGATGGCCATGCCCTCGCGTCCGTTGGCGACGTAAGCGTAAGTTCTTGCGACGGTGAAGCCACCTGCATTGGCGAGAGGTACTGTTGCATCAGGTAGCTTTCGCGGACGCGACGGCTGGGTGATATCAACCACCTCGAATCCACGCGCTGTCGTGACGAATAGATAACGGAACTGGAGCGACACGGCTCGCGGCGAGTCAAACGGAATCTCTGCAACGATCTTAGGGACACTCGGCGTCGACAGATCCGCCACGACGACTTGGCTGTCGGTGACAACATAGGCCAAATTGCCCGCGATAGTCAGATAGCGAGCGCCAGTCAGCTTACCGTTGGGATTCCAAGTGACGAAGCGTTTCAGGAAGTTGTTTCGGAATTCACCATCTGCGAGCGTGTTGATGTCGACCAGTACGAGCCCCTCGACCGAATCGGTGATCACGGCGAAGTTGTAGATCGGCAGGAACGGCTGCTCCTGGTTTGCCTTGCGCATGAGATCGCCCTCATTGCGCGGCGGATGCACCGGCTGTGTCGTCGCCAAGGCGACGCAGGTCGCATTACTCGTCTTGACCTGCGTGTTGTGCCCAAGCGATGAGAACGGCGCACTGATCAGCTTCTGGCTGATGCCCTTGTTGGCAATGCTCGCCGCGTCCAAAACACGCATGCCGCGCTTGCCTTCGGCGGAGAACACATATTCACCGCGCATCTGTACACAGCCCGCAACATCGCCATTCAATGCATTGATGCGCTGTAGCTCACGATCGCGGCCCAAGTGCTCGGAGTACCACTTCGGATAGGCGTAGCGATGCAGATAGCTTCCGATGACAGCCTGCGGTTCGTCCCACTCCGTGACTTCAACAGCCGTGACCCCCTTCTCCGTACCGATCCACGCATTAAGACCAGCGAAATTGATGAACTGGGTTCCGTAGCCGAGCGTTTGCGCGATGATGGCGTTGTTATCGCCTTCTTTGGCGAGATGGCAATCACTGCAGGTCTTGGTCTCGGTTTTGCGCTCGGTGTGTGGGTAGTGCGGGTTCATCGCCTGCGAGCTGTAACCCGAGGCCGCGATCGGCGGCTGCTGGATGTAGATCTTCTCGCGGTTGGAGTTGGTTGATGACAGTACCAACGCCGAAGAAGAGCGCACCGGCGCCATCTTTCCGCCTTCACTGGGGCCGCGCCAACCGAGCATGAAGATATCTTCACGCAATACCTGCGGGTTGTAGGTGGCGAAGTTGCGTGTCTCACCGCCCTCGTAGCGATGACGATCGGTCTTGGCGTTAGCCTCGATCGGCAGATGGCAGCCACCGCAACTCGTGGTCCACGGCGTATGGCAGGTGTAGCACTCCATCTTGTCGTCGTTATGAGCGAGCATTTCCCACGGGATATCTGGCCCAAATTTTTGAGTCTTGGCATCTTTCGCCATCGTCTTCGCGCGAGCCGCCTTCTCGTTGTAGTGCGCGTTGCCAGGCGTGACGGTGTCCTTGACCTGCGATACTTCCCACTCAAGTCCGGGCGTGACGGCAGATCTTTGAATCAGCGTATCACCACGCCATTCGAAGCGAAGCTTCCCGTCTGGGTTACGGATGAGACCAATTTTCGTACCTGACTTCGGTGCAGCCGGCCCTGAGGTACGAAGATTGGCAACCGCAGCAGTCGTGCCGTGGCAGTCCTTGCAGTCGATCTCGACCGCAGCGGCAACGGACCCGTGCAGATAACCGTTGCCGTGTCCGTCCTGTGCGAAGTGGCAATCGACGCAGTGCATGCCGACATCGACATGGATCGATGACATCTGAACGGTCTTCTTCCACTTCTGTGGATCATCGTTCGCGATGATATTCCCCTCGGCGTCTAGCAGATTGCCTTCGCGATCTCGCTTGTGAATCGCGCGGAAATTCCAGCCGTGACCGTGGTAGTCGGCAAATTGCGTATCTTTCAGCTTCGGATTGAGTTCGCTCACGCCCTTGAGGAACTCGAGATCGGCCCACTTACCGCGCGGTGCAGCGCCTTCCGGGTTGCGGTCAAGCACTTGACGAATTCGTTCGGGCGTCGGGAACTGCTGCTCCTCGGGCCACATGTGCGGAGCATCTGACTCGTAGTCCCACATGGTGTAACCGAGGAACGAGTTGATGAACATGTTTGGCTGGTGCATGTGACAAATCATGCACTGGCTCGTCGGAATGGAGCGCGTGAACGCATGGGTTAATGGATGCCCACTACGATCTTTCGGGATGGTGGGATCTACTGTCTGTGTCTTGCCATCGTGACCAAACTGCGCATAAGGCCCTGAATGTCGCGGATCACGATCGTTCGCATAAACCACATGGCAGCTCGTACAACCCGACGAACGGAAGTCGCCAGGGTTGTCATTGGTTCCCATGAACCACATCAGCGGATCGTTCAGACGGGTTTTATGGATATTGAGCACCGGCACCGCGATGCGGCCACCGGTACCGGGACCACGGTTCGATTGCTTGAAGTCCGGTCGCCCCGGCTCTTCGAGGCGTTGAATCTGCCCCAAAGAATTTGGAATACCGGTCTCCGGGAACAGATTGGTGATGTTTCGGCCACCGCGCTCGAAGGCACGAAAGATATCTGCGGGCGGAAGGTTCTCCCAACGCGGCAAAGGATAAACGCGCTCAACGAGCTCGTGTCGATCGCGCTGTTCAGCCGTCGTCTTGGCTCCTTCCAGAATCGCAGCTACGCCCTCTTTGGTATAGCTCTCGCCGAGGATGTAGTTCTTGAACGGTAGCAAACCGTTGTTATAGGCGGCACCACCCCAAAACATGGTGGCCGTCGCCATGAGGCTGCGCTTGGCATCATGGATCGTGCGTGAGTGACAGGCGCCGCAGGCATCGTCAGCAGCACGATAGTCGCCCGGATTGACGAAACGAATGAACTCGTTCGCTTCCTTATTCAGCAGCGCATACGTACGTTCCGGATTGGCACTCGAAGGGTGATGCCATGCCGACGGATACTTCGGCAGCACATGCGCCGCATCGCGCGTCTCCGCATACTTCCGATCATTTTGCTGCGTGTCGCGATCGTTCGCGCCGATCCATCGGATATTAGCGGAACCACCATGACAGTCGGTGCAACCCAGGACAACGCCGGGATTTGCATGCATCGTCGGCTGATCAGTTTTGGTATGACAGTCGTTACAACCGACGCTTTTTGCCGCAGCTTCATCCTGCGTCTGCTTGGCAGGCGCCGGCGGCGCGGCAACATACACCCGCTCGACAGGCTTGAGCCCCTCGGCCGAGGTTGCGATATCGACAGACCCCGGCAGCAGCATGAGCCCGGATAGCGTGAAGATGGCGGCAACGAGCTTTTTCATGAATTCATTAATCAGTAAGTAAGTACGAGGTTGCCGAGCACGGCGTAAGCCATGTCGTCTTCGAAGAGATCGCGATAGCCTTCACCGGGCACTAACGTGGCCACGGACAAGCGACCCACGACATTTTGGATTGCAAGCGGGCGCCAGATCACAGCAATCGATGCATCCAAACCGATGTCTTTGTCGATATCGCCCTGGGCACGCGCTACACGTAACGTTTCCGTGTCGACGAACTGAAGCCAGTTAACGTTAGTGCTCACGCGAAGCGTCGGAGTCAGATCAAAGTCGGCACCGACACCGATCAGCTTCAAGCCCGGATTAGCAAAGTTCGACTGACCAAATTCTTTAGAGGATCGCAGCGAATTCAGCAAACCGTTACGGCCTGACAGTGTCACGCGCCCTCCACCGATCAAGGGGACTGGCTCGCGTATCCAGAAACTGGTATCCGCACCCGCAAAAAGCGGATTTTCGAAGATTGCATCAAAACCTTCGCCGCGACCGTCGAACGGATCGGAGTCTGCAGAACCCCAGGCCAGCGAGGCTCGAGCGCGGACCCAGGAGAAATCTTTTGACAACTCCGCTGCAAAAAAGCCGGCGCGAATCTGCTGCGGACGATCGACGAACGTGCCTCGCTCGGCATCGCCGATGGCGTAATAGGCCGACGTGGTGAGATTCAGACCACCAATATGACCATCGCCGGAAAGACCCAAATACGTGACATCGTAGTCACCTGATCGCTCGACACCGAGCGACACAGGGCGCTGAATGATGCCATTGTCGTCATACTGGATCTGCCCACCCTCGCGGTTGCGGTTGTGGATGACAGTGCCTTGTGTGAAGAACCCCAGTGTCGGCCAATCTTGCACATAAAGATTCGCGGCAAAAACGTCGTCGTCGCGGAATGAGGCCAAGCCGCGCGAGAACACGTCATTGAGACCGCTGTTGGTATCTTTATCGAGTCGACGAAACCAGGCGAGATTATATTGATAGCGATTGTTCGAGCGAATGCCGAAGAGGCGCGCACCGAACATCGCATCGTTGAGCAAGAAGCCGCGAAAGTCCGATGTAAACGGTTGTATACCGACACGAATGCTGTCGAAATCGAAATTTGGCGATACGTTGCGCAAGTGACGATCGACGAAGGCGGCCTGCAGTCCAACGGCCGAGTCGTAGCGCACCTGCGACGCATCCGCAGGTGCGCGCAACAAACCGCGCTCATCCGCCGATACGCGGGTGACGTTAAACGCGGGGGTGAAGCGAAACTCCCAATCGGGCGGCTTGAAGGTGGTGTTGCCCTTGTAGAGCACGGTTTCGAGCGCAAAGGTCTGCGCCCAAATCTCCGTCTTCGGGCTCCCGAAAGTATTGAGTGAATCTGGTCTTGCCGAGACAGGCCCGCCGACAGGCAAAGGGAACGAGCGCGGTTCGAAGACCGTATCCGAAATGCCGATGAAGGCGAGATACCAATCCTCGCCAAACATGGGGCGATCACCTTTCAGTCGGTTATGACCGTGATAGGGATCAAGCAGATTTTCTTTGATGCCGATCGCTTCGACAATACGCCAGCGATCCGGGAAACCTTGCAGTGACCCCATGTCTTCCATTGGAGCCGGTGAAATTTTCGTCGGATCACACGACTCAGGTTCATACGGAATCACCGGAATCGTCGGACTGCGACGACCCGACTCAGTCGGCTGCGAGGACGGGCAAGGCTCATTTGCCAGCGCTGAGCCCATGAGGGCACACCCAGCCAGCGCAGGTAACCAGGTGCGATCAAAAACCACTGCAAGGCTCCTGTTCGTTGGAATCCAAGAACGGGGCTTGCGGACAACTGACGTAGCGCAAGCGTGCGCCACTCGGCACTAATTGATCGGATCGACGATTAGTCGGCGCATTCTGCGGTGCAGCACCCGTCAAGCCCGAGCGAGCGACGCCTAAGAACGCGACCATGTCGTCCTGATCGATACCATCACCGGAGACACCGATCGCACCGATCAATTGGTCGCCACGATAAATCGGGACGGCGCCCGGAAAAATCTGGATGCCATTGGCCAAGCCTCGCACGGCGCCGTTCACGGTGAAGCCGCGATCAAACCCGCTGACGCCACTACAATTTCGCGGCGTATCAGGCGTCAGACCACGAACAAACGCAACATGCTGAATGACGGCGTTATGTACGAGATCCATCTGCAAGCCCGTGTTGAGCGGGCTCCACTGCCCCGGCGCACGCGACAGTGGACCAAATGGATTGCCGTCGACTCCATCCGGGTAATTCGGACGCGCCAGATTGCCAATAGCACGCGCGGAGAATGCGGTTGCCCCATCGGCCAAAGCGTTCGGCAGCCCAAGGAAAACTCGCATGGTTGAGACGTACTGCGCCGGCGACTCTTCTCGCAGACGCACTAAAACTCGATCTAGGTAGACGGCGGGCGGCAAGGCCGACAAACGTTCGGCTGCCGTTCGCGAAGACAAAAACGCCGCACCGCGTGCCTTCTGAACGGCGACATCAATGCCGAACAC
>Ga0102921_1000172_pt1 | contig 21702 bp, 20 predicted proteins | sample Colrivmeta156802_FD_78205 | JGI IMG/M metagenome (GOLD analysis project Ga0102921, IMG submission 78205) | Estuarine microbial communities from the Columbia River estuary - metaG 1568-02 | ecosystem: Environmental > Aquatic > Marine > Intertidal zone > Estuary | place: USA: Columbia River...
AGCGCACAACATTAACGCCGGTGATTTGTTATTGGTATTGAGTGGGGAATTAGCCAAAACGCAAAAACAAATGAATGAACTTCGCCTTCATGTAGCGCAGCAACAAGGACTTCGAAACACAGGTGAATTTTGTCCGGTTTGGGTATTAGATTTCCCGTTGTTAGAAAAAGACGAAGCCTCAGGAAGGTACTTTGCAATGCATCACCCCTTTACTTCACCCAAACCCGAAGACATTGCGCTCATGGATTCTAATCCTGGAGCCATTCGCGCGAATGCCTATGACTTGGCTATGAATGGTGTTGAATTAGGTGGAGGATCCATTCGAATTCATGACCGCACCTTACAAGAAAAGATGTTCGCCTTGCTTGGATTTACTCCGGAGCAAGCCCAAGAGCAATTCGGCTTCTTAATGGGTGCCTTTGAATACGGAGCGCCACCGCATGGCGGACTGGCCTTTGGCTTAGATCGTTTAGTAGCGACGATGTCTGGTGAAGAATCCATTCGTGATTTCATTGCCTTCCCAAAAAACAATAGCGGTAGAGATACAATGATCGACGCGCCGTCCATGCTAGAACCTACTCAATTAACCGAATTAGGAATTAATTTACTCCCCAATGAACATTGATCACTTACAAGATCGAATTGCACCCTTGCGTGCCCAGTTAATTGAACACCCAGTCTACCAACAAATTGCTACAGAAGTAGAACTGAAGGCTTTTACGGAAGAACATGTCTTTGCTGTTTGGGATTTCATGAGTTTACTCAAGAGTCTTCAACAGCACCTTACATACGTGCACGTGCCTTGGATGCCTACAAAAAATAAAGAAACACGTCGATTTATCAATGAAATTGTCGTTGGCGAAGAGAGTGATTTTGATGCAAATGGAAAGACCATGAGCCATTTTGAGATGTATCTACAGGCGATGCAATCGATGGGGGCGAATACCCAAGAAATGGGGCGATTCATTGAGTTGATTTCAACCCAAGTGCCTATTGAAGAAGCCCTAGATGCGTGTGCAATTAATCCGGAAACGAAGGCCTTTGTTCGCTTTACTTTTTCGATCATTCAACGCGGAAAAATCCATGAAATCGCCTCTGTATTTACCTTTGGACGTGAGGATTTAATTCCAGAAATGTTTATTGAAATGGTGAAAGAATTAAAGGCGAATCACCAATCAGCCCTGGATGATTTCTTATTTTATTTAGAGCGCCACATTGAAGTAGACGGCGAAGACCATGGTCCACTTTCCTTGAAATTAATGGATGAAGTTTGCGAAGGGGACCCCACCAAATGGGAAGAAGCAACGCAAGTAGCCGAGGAGGCCTTGCGCATGCGAATTAACTTGTGGGATGGCGTGGTAAGAAAAGCCTCAACCCTGTTGCACGGGATTTGAAATCCCGTGCAACAGGGATTTTTTCTTACGCCGCTTTCCCAACGACTGGTTTTATATTATTAAACTCTTGATTTTTTTGATTTCGTTCTTCTTCCAAATCATAATCATCTTGAAGACCCAACCAAAATTTTGCACTGGTGTTGAAGAATTTTGCAAACCGAATGGCCGTATCTGCTGTAATTCTTCGCTTACCCTTGATTATCTCCGAAATACGGGTTTGAGGAAGGAACGTTTCCTTTGCCAATCGATAGGCAGAAATCTGCATCGGAATTAAGAATTCCTCTAACAAGATTTCACCCGGATGTATATTTTTTAGCTTTTCCATATCTACCTAGTTAATGGTAATCTACAATTTTTGTTTCATATGCATCATTGCTGACCCACTTAAAGATGATTCGCCATTGATTGTTAATCCGAATACTGAAGTATTCATGCAAATCACCTTTTAGTTTTTCCATTCGGTTAGATGGTGGAATGCGAAGATCAACAATATCTTGTGCGTTGTTTATCATTCTTAATTTTCTTCGCGCTACCTCTTGAATTTCAACGGGCAATTTTCTTGAAGGGTTACCATTCCAAATTTTTTCACATTCTTTATCGCCAAAACTTTTGATCATTAATAACGCTTTGCGTTAGTAACGTCAAAGATAAGTAATTATTTTACTTTGAGGAATTTATATTATCAGATTGCTTCCCGGATGCGGGATAAAAGTTAACGCTATCTCGAAACACTCGCAATCGATTAGCGGTATAAATCAGCATATTAATTTAATTTGCTGTTTGTATTTCATAGCGACTATTTTTCTAGCAAGTGGAGCGAATTAAGACTTGGGCACCCTGAAGAAGCCGAAGGATCACTGAAAGGGTCAAGTCTTAGGAGTAAAACGCCGCGCAAAAAACCCGTCGCGGTAGATTTTTTGCTACTTTTTTGTATAAAAAAGTAGATAAATCATGTATTTTGGGTGTTTTAATGTCTGCAGAGCAGTTCCACTATCTCGATGCATCCGCCTTTACGACTACTCGATTATCGGAATGTTTTTGGTGGCTGTTAAATTCCCCGGGTGCGGGTTTAATGGTTGGCGCTACACTCCTTAAAACTGAACGTTGAAGTAATTCTCGATTTTCTAGGGGTGCGCCCTTCGACAGGCTCAGGGAGCGCACCTCCCCTAATTTTATTCAGTTTTAGCGGTCCCTGAGCCTGTCGAAGGGCCGCTTTCAATGAACCAAAGGCATTCAGCGCTTTTTCTGCACTACCGCCCCCTACGCTTGGCTAACCAAGGAGGAAGTTGTTTTTCTTGTGGGCGTTCCACTAATTTCTGGCTTAAATCCGCGCGACCGGCGCGTTTTAATCGGCTTGAAATCCATTCTTGGTTTTCGCGCTTGTACCAGAAAAAATAACGATTCTGGTTCTTTTTCTCTTCCGGTGATTTTGCCGTGAATACTGGTTTTAAGGTATACGGATGTAGGCCGGTATAATAAATTACCTCAGCCACGGTCATGGGTGTAGGAGTAAAATCCTGTACTTGCTCCAATTTAAAGCCCATGTCCTTGGTTTCTGCCGCTAATTCTGCCATGTCCGTTTCCTCACACCCAGGATGCGAGGAGATGAAATATGGGATCAAGGGTTGATTCAATTTATGTTTGGCAGAAATAGCCTCATACTTTTCTTTGAATTGGTGAAAATATTTGAACGAGGGCTTCCGCATCATGCGCAAGGTATTGTCGGCGGTATGTTCAGGCGCCACCTTCAAGCGCCCACTCACGTGACGCGTAACTACCTGCTCCAAGTATTCGTCGTGGTTTCCGTCTTCGTTGTTCTTGTTAAAATCATCCACTAATAAGTCATAACGAATCCCAGAACCCACAAAAGCTTTTTTAATTTTCGGATGCGCATCAATCTTACGATACAACTCAGTCATAGGTTTATGCGAGGTATCCAGGTTATTGCAAATCACGGGATGGATGCAACTTGGCGCTACACAACGGGCACAAATGCTCTCGTCTTTGCCTTTCATTTTATACATGTTGGCCGAAGGACCGCCCACATCCGATAAATACCCTTTAAAATCTGGGTGTGCTGCAATTTCCTCTAATTCCTTCATAATGGAACCCTCACTGCGCGAGGCAATGAATTTCCCTTGGTGCGCGGAAATCGTACAAAAACTGCACCCCCCAAAACATCCGCGGTGAATGTTCAAGGAAAACTTGATCATTTCATAGGCGGGGATTGTCCCACGCTTCTTATACTTTGGATGGGGTAAGCGCGTGTATGGCAATTCAAACGAAGCATCAATTTCGTTTTCAGTCATGGTGGGATATGGCGGATTCACCACCAGGCGTTGATCCCCCACTTCTTGCAAAATACGATTGGCACTGAGTTTATTAGATTCTACCTCAACAATTTTAAAATTGGCGGCATAGGCCACCTTATTTTTCAAGCATTCTTCGTGGCTTGCCAAAGAAACCGTTTCCCAATGTTTATTTTTTAAAACGTCTTCTTCCTTGTTATGCACGTAGGCAATTTGTGGCAAGGTGCGAATTTGTTCGAAGGGAACCCCTTTTTTCAATAGCTTAAGGAACGTACGTAAGGGTTGTTCCCCCATGCCATAGACTAAGGCATCTGCTTTACTGTCTACTAGAATGGATGGAAAGAGTTTATCTGCCCAATAGTCGTAATGCGTTACCCGTCGCAAAGAGGCTTCAATACCTCCCAATAACACGGGTACATCTGGAAAAAGTTCTTTTAAGATGTTCGAATACACGGTACTGGCATAATCCGGACGAAAACCGGCTACGCCGCCCGGCGTGTAGGCATCGGTTGAACGCAAGCGTTTACCTGCAGTGTAATGGTTCACCATGGAATCCATGCAACCGGCAGTCACCCCAAAGAAATATTTTGGTTTGCCAAGTTTTTTGAAATCACGCAAATCGTCTCGCCAATTCGGTTGAGCAATGATACCAATACGAAACCCTTCGTCTTCAATGATGCGACCAATTACCGCTGTTCCAAAGGAAGGATGGTCAACGTAGGCATCACCAGAAATTAAAATAACATCAAAGGCATCCCACCCACGCTTTTCAGCTTCTTTGAGTGATAAGGGCAACCAATCGGAAAGTGGACGTTCTTGCATGCCGTAAAATTACGAAAAGCACGGCAGGGTATGAACGAATTAGTTAATAATTACCGCTTTGCTTTGTTTACCGTTAGCGTCCGTGTAGCTAATGAAATACGTTCCTGCATATAAGGTGCTTACATCAAATAAGGCCATGGTAGAACCGGCTAAAATCTCCTGCGTAGCAATAAGTTTCCCTTGAATGTCCGTAAGTGTAAGCACTACATCGTTTTGCACCAAGCCAATAGCTTGAACAATAATGAGGTCGTTACTGGGATTGGGGAACACCTTTAAGGCTGAGATCTGATTTTCTGTCACGTTATTGGCTGGATTGTATACGGTAGTACTTTCCGTAACGGAATTCACTTTCGCGCCTGTAACCACCCCATAATAGGTTGGCCCGATTAAATACGGATAGGCTGAATTCCAATCGGCGTCTACCGTGGCAAAATAACAATATATGCCATTTGGATATTCTGGGGTAACACAAAACCGTCCGTTGTGAACATCGAGGTAATCTGCTGCACCCGGATGGCTCACGAATTCATAATCTTCGCGGAAATAACCCAAAGGATACGTAACTGAAACGGCAGGTCCATCAGGTACATCCGTGCCGTCTGCCCAAACCGTACGGGTAGAAATGTTACGGTATTGATATCCCGACTTGATGCGGGTAATACCTCCTGTTCCGTCGGCGTTTTTGTATCCATAGGCTCCATAAACCGGGTAGCCATCATAGGCAAACCCAATCAATGGCGAATGGACCGTGGAGTCGATGGAATAAAGTCCTTCCGCATCATATAAGGTACACACATTAGAGATTACATTGAGATCTAAATCAAAGGCGCTTGGATTTTGATGGTGGTGATAATTTCCGTTGGCTGGATGCCCTTTGGAACAATCGAATCCTCCTTTTTCTGCAACTACGGCATCGCGATTCCAAGATTGAGTTGCTCCGGGTCCGCCAGGACAAGGAGACATGCCTGGTAATCCACCACACAGGGAATTGGTATTTGTATTCCATGCTACGCCATCGCGGTAATCGAACATGGCGGTTCCGTTAATGAAAATTCCGATATTTCCTCCGGTGGTTGCTGTTCCTGCGCCCGCATTCACGGTAGGATTTAAAGAAATTTTAAAAATTGCATTTTGATTGGTGGTAAGTGATGGATTTCCATCTAGGAACGGTCCGGTAATGTATGAAGGAACTCCGGTGGTAGACACATACACCCAATTGGTTGAATATTGTACTTGTTGTACATTGGCTAATACCGCATCAACAATTGGCGTAGAATTTCCTTGAATATAATGGCGCCCGGTGGTACCGTCGGTATTAATTAACCAGTTGGTAATTGCAGGGTTTAATTGCGCCGTTGCACCAAAAGCGAGTAGAAAAAGGAATAAAAAAATCGATTTTTTCATAATAAAGGTTTAGTATACAAGGTATTAGTTGCCTAAAGGTAAGAATACTTGTGCAATGGTGTATAAAAAAGAAAAGGGGGATTGCTCCCCCTTAACTAAACCTAACTATTATGAAACTATTGATTTGAATCAGACTTTGCCAATGTGTAAATGACTAATCCAAAACCAATTTTATTAACCGCATCACCAATGTTGTAAACAACATCCATCCACGGATTGTTTAGTTCACTTCCGAACATTCCGAATAAACCGCCGGGTGTACCAATGATATATCCTAACGGATAAATAGCCCATCCTACCAATACAAACCATGCTAAAATCCGTGTAGCTTTAGCCACTGATGGGCCTGCAGTATTTGATAATTTCGCCACTTCACCAAACCAAACAAGATAAGCAATGTAGAAATATGCAGCACCAGAGATTACTCCCCAAAGTACGCTGTTACCACGGTCTGTAGACTCTCCGAAGAATCCAGTAACTAACATAACTACTGAAGCCAGAATTAATTTCCAAAGTAATGAGGGCTTAGCACCTGCTTTTTTGGTAATCAAATAAAACTCAACGCACATTAATGGAACCGTCAACAACCAATCTACATAGCGGAAAAATGTTGGTGATGTTCCTGTATTTAAAAACCAATCACGCATGTAGTAGTAATGCACTGCTGCAATAAACGTGATAATACCAGAAACAAGGACCGAAGTTCTCCACTTCTCACCTACATTTCTGATTTCGAAAAAGAAAAATGCAGAAGCTGCCATCATGGCCATAGTTCCTACAAAAAACGTAAAAGCCGTGGCTTGGCCGATTCCGAAGCCTTGGCTGGCATCAAACAATTCTGATGCAGTAATAGATAAGTACATAAAAAAAAGTATTAATTCCCCCTACTCTGACTATGGATTTTCGGGATCCTCCAAGTTATAATTAGTTGTAAAACAAGGAGAACCGATTTTTGTTTAATCTTTGTTAAAATTTATTAAACATTTTTTAATTTTTGTTGGTAAACCGATACGCGGGGTTGAATAAAAAAGATTTATCGGTGAGTGTTTTCAAAAACGACAACAGGTCTTTTTGTTCTTCATCGGTCTGCAACATGCTCGGATCAGCAAAGGCCTTACTGATGGGTTTAACCCAGCTGGATTGAGAAGCGTAGTGCTTGATCACCTCTTTTAATTTACCCATTCTCCCATCGTGCATGTACGGAAAACTATGCTCAATATTTCGAAGGGTTGGCACACGGAATAAATAAGCATCTGATGCATTTCCTGTAATTAAGGCCCTTCCCGAATCCAACAATTGGGGGTGGGGTCCGATGCCATTCGCTTCAAATTTGAAATTGGTAAATAAGGGTTCGGTATGGCATTGATTGCAGTGCCTTTGAAATAATTTATACCCCTTTCTTTCTTGTTCCGAAAAATTCGCCTCCTTGCGCATGACGCTATCATACTTGCTATTAGCCGAAACCAAGGAAACAGTAAATTGTGCTAAAGCGTTCAACAACTGACTGGTTTTAATACGTTCCACTCCGAACACCTTCTTAAACTGCGCACGATACCATGAGTCACGGTTTAGTTTATTAAGAATCTCTTCCAAGCTCGAGCCCATTTCATCCGGATGGGTCATTGGATTTATGGCTTGGCCATTGAGGTCGAGTACACCACCGTCCCAATGAAAGCTTGGATACCACGCCAAATTCATTAAACCGGGCGCATTGCGTTTTCCAATCCTCGACGCTACCCCATGGCTTGTGGGGTGATCCACATGGGCAAAGGCTGTATATTGAAAATGACAAGAAGCGCAAGAGACGGTTGAATCTATGGAGAGGATGGGGTCGTAAAACAGGGTTCGACCTAAGGAAAAACCATCAGTTGTAAGCGGGTTTTTTTCAAATGAATATTGAGGTGCTGGCCAATGTTCCGGACGATAAAACAAGCCGTCTTCTGGCAGTACCATCAGGGAAATTAAGCCAAGGCAAGCAATAAAAAGAAATCCCCAAGTTTTCATTCGAAGACCGTACTAAACGCGTGAAAGATTTGTTGTGCTGCTGCTCCAGGCAACATGATGTTAGGCGTTGTTGTAATGGGTAGGGCTACAAAGAAGCGTTCCAAATGCAGGGGTATCTTGTTGGTTCCTGCAGGTATTTTAATCGGCAAAAAGGTTTCAAACGGCGCTTTATATCCGCCAATGTGATATTCAAAGGGGAATTGATTCCCTTTTTGGACAAGGCACCCTACCAACTTCAGATGAATATACCCTGTATTCCAAGCCCAATACATACCGAGCAAGGGGTCGTATGCGCCATCAAATCTTCCGGCCGTGTTCGCGGTGCTATCCAACCCCATTTGAATGGCATTGCTTGAAAAGGGTAAGGCATAGGTGCTTGGTTCAGAGGCATCCACCAAATGAACCTCTTCCAGTGCAGTGCTCATATACCACTTAAACTGATCGATACGAATTGAATCCCCATTCGAAATTGAATATAATTGGTGCAATTCAAATCGCTCAGAACCGACCTGTGGCAGAAGCGTTATTTGGCTGAAAGCCAACGAAGGAAAAATAAAGAAGAGTAAAAAGAATCGAAGCATTAAGGCCGTGGTTTTCGGTCGAAATTACCAATTAATTTAAGGACCTCTTCTTGTTCTTGGGTATTTAGTATCACTCCTAACTCACTAAAATAGCGATACATTCGCATTAAATCCTTGTTTTTCTTTAGGGTAATCGATTCAAACAGTTCGTTTATTTTGAGCGTATCTCCCTTCATGGCAGATTGAATAAACTGATGCTCTAGGTTCCGCAATTCGTTCAAATCATTTTTTCGCTCCATTAGAAAAGGGGTTTCCAGCGTTTCAAGCGCCTTCGCTTTTTCCTTGCTCAAGGACAACTCCTGAGCGAGCCGCGGAGGATGGGGCGGTTTGTGAGCTACCAATAAAAAAATTAGCACGACATTCAGGCCTACCAACAGGATTAAAGCCCAGTTTTTCCAAGAATTATTCATACGATTCGAAATTATTAAGATAGCTTACACGTGTCCCTTGCTGTTGTTTAATAATGAACACGTATGTGGCGGCATTCAGCGAAATGAGCACTAAAAAGGAAGCCGCGATGAGCCAATTGGATCGCTCATGCTTCATCCGGGGTTGCTGGTCAAGGCAGCGGGCCCTCAGTTCATCGCTCACCGGGATGCGTGTTTTCAACAAGATAAGATCAGCATTCATGTGGTTTATATTTTTTAAGTTGTGTTCTTGCTCGAAACAGGAGCGATTCGATGGCCGATACAGAAATATTCATCACCGCGGCAATTTCCTGATAGCTCAGGTCATCCATCGCAAATAAGGTCATGGCAATGCGTTGCTTCTCTGGCAGGGTTTGTATTTGTTTCCAAATCACCCATTCAGCTTCTTTAAGGATGTGAACTAATTCAGGAGTTTCTTCCGTAATAAGGGGTTGCGAATCAACGATACTAATCACAATTCCTTTTCTTTTCTTCCGATTTTTGGTACGTAAAAATTCATTGCACTTGTTTAAGGTAATTCGATACACCCACGTTTGAATACTTGATTCAGCCTTAAACCCGGCCACCCCAACCACAATCGATTTAAATACTTCTTGTGTTATATCTTCAGCATCTTGGCGATTACCCAGGAGATAAAATGCGGTATTCAGAATACGCGGTGCCTGCAATTCAAATAATTTTTTGAATTCTCGTTCACTTCCCAGTCTCAGTAGCTCAATATTCGGCATGCAACTTCTTAGATGCCCTTTTTTAAGAAATCTTGCATGAGTTAAAGGTAACATTTAAGTGTAAAAGTGTACCTTTAGGGCGCTTTGAAAGAATCAAAATTTGTCGGAAAGAATAAAGAAAAGTGGCAGCGCTTCGAGTCGATGCAAAAAGATCTTTCGAGCGATCCGGAGGCTTTAAGTAATCTCTATTTGGATATAACCGACGACCTAGGCTATGCCCAAACCTACTATAAGCGCAGAACAATTCGGGTGTATCTGAACCAATTGGCGCAACGGGTATTCATTGGCGTTAATAAGTATCAAAAATTTTCTTTTAAAAATGTTATCGATTTTTGGACGATCGAGCTTCCGTTGGAGCTTTATCGTGCAAAAAAATACATGGGTTTCGCGTTAATAAGTTTTTTAGCCTATATCGCCTTGGGTTGGATTTCAAGCAGCGTTTATCCAGATTTTACCGCTACTGTACTTGGAGAAGGCTATGTGGAAATGACGATGGAGAACATAGAGCAAGGGAATCCGCTCGGTGTATACGAAGGAGGCAGTTCATTTATGATGTTCATTCAAATTACAGGCAACAACTTAATGGTTTCCATATTAACTTTTTTTGCCGGCATCTTATTTACCCTGGGCACGCAAGTTATGCTTTTTGGAAATGGGGTAATGCTTGGGTCATTTCAACACATGTTTCTAAAGAAGGGCCTATTAATTACCAGTTTCTTGGGGATTTGGATTCATGGGGCATTTGAAATCTCGAGTATTGCGCTCTCGGCGGGTGCAGGAATAACGGCCGGTTCGGGGTGGCTTTTCCCGGGGAGTTTTTCTCGAGTACAAGCGTTTAAATCAAGTTTTTCTCGGGGGGCTAAAATTATGCTGAGCATCTTACCCTTCATAGTGCTCGCAGGGTACTTAGAGAGTTTTGTTACTCGAAATTACGACACCTTACCCGATGCATCTAAATGGACTATAATTCTTGGTTCGTTTCTATTAATTGGATTCCTTTTTGTTTTCTTACCCATTTATCAAGCGCAACGATACCCAGAACGTTTATTTGAAGAAACAAATTTCAAACAGCCACACCCGGAAACTATAGGATTATTAAGTGTTCGTTCATTTTGGCAGGTATACCGTCAGGGTATTCTAGTGTTCTTTCAATCTTTGGGGGCCATAATTAGGCCTGTTTTTAGCCTCGCAGGATCTATTGGCATCGGATTAATCGCATTACGAGCCTTTCTTTACCCCGAAGATTTAACCTTTGTTTATTGGTTTGATTGGGCAAGTCATTTTTCGTTTATGTTAGGATATGCATTTAGCACACCGATTGATCTTTTTATAAGCATCCTTTGGGTTGGATTATTTGCCTACATATTCCTTGTGGTATACCATTATTTGTTGATTAAAAGCGGATTAACCAACATGTCTTGGAATACCTATGTAAGAAAAATGTTTTTGAGGTCAAGCATAGTCTTTTTAATCCTTCTTCTACCCATTTATTTATTGCCTTGGTATGTGTTGTTACCCACCGTTGTGATATATCCGTTCCTTTTATACCTTCCTTTTTCAATTACCTATCCAAACCATTCGATAAAACAGGGAATTAAAAAAGGCTTCAAGTATGGGGCTCGTTCGTATATTACATTGTTTATTTTAAGCCTACTCGGCCTAGCTACTGTAGCGGTTGTATTCCAACCCATTGCCTTTGTTATCAGCATAGAAAATGAGGTGCCTGACCTATTAGATTTAATCGTAAAGGGGATTTCACCATTTCTTGACAAAGCGGGATTAGATAGTGTTTTTTGGACAAATTTATTTCGTGAATTCACCTACTTAATAGCGCTTATCTTTAGTTTAGTTTTTTGGTTTATCTTGTTAACGCTTTCCTATTTTTCGACCCTTGAAAAACGAGAGGCTTTGAATTTAAAAAAAGAAGGCAGGCATTTTGGTGAGCGAAGTCGATTGAAAGAGTATATTGAAACGGAGGGAGAATGAACAACATACTACTATTAATCAGTTTCATTTTAGGGAGTATCGGAATGGGTATTGCTCAACCGGCGGTTAAGGAAGAACTTAAAAACACAAGTTATCCGAGGCAAGGCAATGATAAATTAACAAAAGAATGGAATAACGGTTCTGGTGGAATAATTCAACCATCCGATATTAGCGATGAATATGTTATTGAAAATAAACAGGCATATTCAGACAGTATTTTAGCGTATTATCACGAAAAGTATCAACAGCATTTATCCAAGCAACAGGTTCGAGAGAAAAACCTACTTAAGGAACCCGAATTACCGGAAATGCCGACGTTTGATGGTCCTGATTTTGACGAACCAAACATTGGAAAACCTGGGACAATGCCTCCATGGGTTTTAAATGTACTCCTCTTTATCGTAGTAGGTTTTGGGTTATTTTTAATCTTTTATTTGATTATAAAAAATTCAGGTAAATCGTTAAATAAGTTCAAGAAATATGACGACTATTGGAATCCTGAAATAGTCCCTGTATCCGACCTTGAAAACCGCCTTGAAAACGCACTGAAAAAAGCCAAATACAGAGAAGCAGTTCGGATTTATTTCACCCTTATATTAAAAGAATTAATTCGTCTTAATCAAATTCAATGGACACGTGAAAAAACAAATCACGAATACCTTAATGGTATAAAAAACCAAGCATTTCGTCCCGCATTTTATTCCTGTATTCATATTTTCGATGTGATTTGGTATGGTGAATATGAAATAGACAAATCCCGCTTCGACGAGGTGCAACCCATATTAACAGCGTTTCTAAACACCTTAAAAGGCCATGAATAAACGAGCTGTATATATTGCTGTAGCAACACTCTTTATACTGGGTGGCGTACTCATTTATTTCATTCAAGGACAGAATAAGGGAGCAAGTTCAGGGTATAAGAGTTCTGATTGGTATGTCAAATATGGGTTTGATAGCAAAGACCCTTATGGTTTGTATTATTTTAATAGCCTATTAGAACAACAAATTAGCTCCACAAAGATCCAACACATTTCGAATGAGGACGTCATAGACTCTCTCATTAAAAAGGATCGTCGCACCTTGTATGTATTGATAGGTGATACCGTTACCTTAAAACCTACCCAATTTCAACAAATTATTAGCAAAGTAGCCGAAGGAGATGGCTTAATGCTTTTTACGACCAAAACCTATAATTGGGTTTATGACAGTTTAAATATGAACGGGGACATAAGTTATGCCTACGACCGGGAAATTCCATTGAGAACGGGCGATAAAACGTATACCTTGCATCACCTGTATCAAGCCGATACTATATATTCTAGAACCTTTGGAATGATGCAATGCAGTAAGCCTGCATTAAGCAGCAATAATGGACTTTTAGTGGAAACAAAATTTCCTATGGCGAAAGGCGAAGTGCTGATTGGGTTTTTCCCAAGAGCCCTCGTAAATTATCAACTTAAGAATCCTGCAGGCTTGGCTCATGCTAATATGCTCATACGTAAACTCAAGACCTATGACCGTGTCTTATTTTTAAGTTACGCTACCCTCAAATGGCAATCAGAGTATGAATGGGAAGATGAAGCACCGGTGGAGAAGGATTCTCTGCTTAAATTAATTAATGAACATCCGGCATTAAAAAACGCAGTGTATGCGCTGTTAATCGGGTTATTACTTCTTGTGTTTTTTGCAGGAAAAAGAAGACGCGCCATTGTTCCACTGCCTGAAGCACCCAGCAAACTAACCACCAATTACATTCAAACCATTTCTTCGATATATCAATCCCATGAATCCCCTGAGGTTGCTTTTAACCTTGTAAAACAACAGTTTTTTCATGCCATACTGCGCGCATACTATGTCGATATTAGCAAATACCCCGCTGTAGATCAAGTGAGGGTTTTAAAAGAAAAAACGGGCTTGGATGAACGAATTATTCAAGAAGTATTAAGGCACCTAGGCGCTCCAAGCGAAGAGGTTGATATGCCATATGTATATCAAACGGCTGGAAAATCTCATCGCTTACTATCTCAAGCTGGAATAATAAAAACCATAAATAATCCGAAACAGTTTCCTATTATCGTTGCGCGTCAATCGCTTCTGAGTTTTACTGCATTGATGCTTGGTTTTATCCTCAGTTTTATAGGTTTTTATAGCGTCTCCCATTCCAACGCAATGGGTCCTGGCATTGCGGTAATTGGCGGCCTACTGTTCGGACTTGGAATCTTGCGATTTAGAACGCCTATGCTTCGAATTGAAGATCTTGAACACATGTATTATTTGCCATTACTCGGACAACGTGTTCCTTGTAAAATCATCTTCAACGAACAACGAAATGAATTGGAATTTTATGCGATTAACGGAAATCGAACCCTTGCTATACCTCGCTGGGATTCCTCATCACATGCTTATTTAGAATTAGTCACATTTATTAAACAAAAACAACATGGAAGAATACCAGGCAACGGATAAACTCAGTTTTGAGCGCAACAACTCGGAATTATTATGGGTAGCACAAAAAGTGAACGAATTACGCACTGAAATTGGCAAGCATGTGATCGGACAAGAACATATTGTTGAACTTATTTTAGCTGGAATATTTGCTAATGGGCACGTATTACTTGAAGGGGTTCCCGGCGTAGCAAAAACATTAAGCGCAAAGTTAATTGCTCGGCTAATGAAGGTTGATTTTTCAAGAATTCAATTTACACCTGACCTAATGCCATCTGACGTGATCGGAACCAGTGTCTTCAATATGAAAGATGGCCGGTTCATTTTCAATAAGGGACCCATATTCTCAAATATTGTATTAATTGATGAGATTAACCGTGCGCCAGCAAAAACACAAGCCGCGTTGTTTGAGGTTATGGAGGAACGGCAAATTACCTTTGACGGGATACAATATCCAATGGAATTTCCTTTTTTAGTCATTGCAACTCAAAATCCCATCGAACAAGAAGGTACCTATAGCCTTCCGGAGGCACAATTGGATCGTTTTATTTTTAAAATTAAAATGGACTATCCCAGTTTAGAAGAAGAGGCACATATTTTAACCAGATATAAGGCGGCAAATGGGCCAATAGACATGGATACGATTACCCCATTGTTCTCAAGTGAAGACATTAAACGCGTGCATTCATTGATGCAGGAAATGGTCGTTGAAGCCAGCTTAATCAACTATATTGCCGCCATTACACACCGTACGCGAAGTCACGCCAAACTCTATTTAGGCGCATCGCCTCGCGCGTCACTCTCGATGTTAAGAGCAGGAAAAGCGTTAGCCGCATTGCGTGGTAGAGATTTCATAACTCCAGAGGATATTCAATATATTGCGCTGCCGGTACTTACTCACCGTATAATCTTGACTCCTGAAGCTGAAATGGAGGGAATCACTACGGAAGAAGTAATTCGTCAAATACTTGCTGAAATCGAAATACCTAGATAAGATAGATGCGTCAAATTAGCCTGAGTAATCGGTTTTTCTTATTATTTGGTATTGCCATAGTCATTACGGCAATGGGATACGTATCTCACCAAATAATTTGGTTGTCCGCCATATCATTTTATGGCATCGGGTTGCTTCTGCTATGTGATTTACTCTTCTTGTTCGTCGTGTTAAAACCCGTTCGATATGTCAAACACTACCAGGAAAAACTTAGTTTAGGCGATCGAAATCCAATTAAATTAACCTTATCTAACATAGGGAAAACCAAGGTTTGGTTTACAGTAAACGAAGGGTATCCCTTGGATATGCAGGAACGAACAAAGCACTATAACGCGATGTTAAATCCATTAGAGAGTATCGAAATCACCTATGAGTATACCCCAAAAAAACGAGGGGTTTTTCGGTTTACAGACACCTACATTTTTACTAAATCGATCTTTGGATTAATTGAACGTAGAACTATTATTTCACATCCAGCACCTATTCATGTGTATCCTTCGATCTTGCAAATGAAACGGTATGAACAGATGTTGTTTCAACAAAACAAAATTCAATCCGGGATAAAGCGTGTTCGAAAAATCGGCATGTCAAGAGAATTCGAACAAATTCGAAATTATGTCCCTGGTGATGAGATTAAAAGCATCAATTGGAAAGCTACCAGTAGGAAAAATGAACTCATGGTTAATCAGTACCAAGAGGAGAAGTCACAAAATGTATATTGTATCATTGATAAGGGTCGAATTATGCAAATGGAATCTATGGGCCTCAGCATGCTAGATTACGCCATTAATTCAACCTTAGTGTTATCTAATATTTGTCTGCATAAAAGTGATAAAATTGGATTGTTTACCTTTTCAGACAAACTTGGAGTAACACTAAGTGCATCGAATAAACGGATACAATTAAAGAAAATACTGGAAGTGCTTTATGCACAAAAAACTACGTTTCAGGATTCAAACTTCGAACTCTTGCAACAGCATGTGAATGATAAAGTGAGAACTCGTTCCTTACTCCTTTTATTCACCAATTTCGAAAATCCGTTTACATTACAGCGCTCGCTCCCCTATTTGCTCCAGTTAAAAAAAAGAAATCTATTGGTGGTGGTACTTTTTAAGAACGAGGAGCTTGAACAGTTTTCAACCTTAAGTCCGAATAGCCAACGTCAATTTTATCAAGGAATCTTAGCAAGTAAGATGTTAATCGAAAAGGAAAAAATGGCTAAACAATTGAATGCCATGGGGATTCAAACGATTTTAACAAAACCAGAGGAATTATCTACCGCTGTAATTAACAAATACCTCACCCTCAAAGCAAAGGGTCTTTTATAACGGGTATAAACAAAACGGTACATATATTTGTACCTTTGTATAAATCATTAAAACTTAAAATCATGGCTTTTGAACTACCTAAATTACCTTACGCCTATGATGCCCTTGAACCGCACATTGATGCGCGTACTATGGAAATCCACCATTCAAAACATCATCAAGCGTATACAACAAACCTAAATAACGCGATTGCTGGAACCGATATGGAGCATGCGACAATCGAAGAGATCCTTTCCAATTGTATGGATAAACCAGCGGTGCGTAACAACGGCGGTGGATTTTGGAACCACAATTTGTTTTGGGAAATCATGAGTCCCACTGGAGGAGGCAACCCACGTGGTGATTTAGCTTCTGCAATCGATGAGGCCTTTGGTTCGTTTGAAGGATTCAAAGACACGTTTACTAAAGCCGCTGCAACACGTTTTGGTTCAGGGTGGGCATGGTTGTGCGTGACTAACGGAAAACTCGAAGTTTGTTCAACACCAAATCAAGACAATCCCTTGATGGGTGAAGGATGTCAAGGCACACCTATTCTTGCCTTAGATGTTTGGGAACATGCCTACTATTTGCATTATCAAAACAGACGTCCCGATTATATTGAAGCATTTTTCAATGTAATTAACTGGGAATTGGTTGCAGCGAAATTTGAGGCAGCGAAGTAAAAAATAGATTTAATAAAAAAGGGGCCTCGGCCCCTTTTTTGCTTTTATACCAATCTAACTTAAAAATTGACTTGTGCTTGAATTCGAAGTAAATTTCCTCGCTGGTAATTGTCCTGGTTCACAAAATCTTCGAATCGTCTAGACGACATGGTATACATCACCACCAATTCAAAATACTTTGTCATTTGCCATTCAGCTCCAATCTCTAAATCCTGTACATCATAACTACGCGCATCCAATTCATGTTTCTTCCCACCATGATATACTTGGTAACGTACAAACGGAATCAGCGTATTGTTTTTAAAATCCAATTTATATGAAGCAGTCACATATCCACCATGTAATCGCTGAGTAGTAATAGAGTCCAAGGTTTTATCGAATTGAGGTCCTCTTCCTACGGTGTACTCCGCTAATATTCCGAATGGTTTTGGATAAAGAACAAAGGTGCCCGCCACGCGTTGATCGTCATACAGTTTATCTTCAGCATAATTCACACCTGATGAAGTAGAAACTAATGTGACTTTACCTGTATATGCCTGTACGCCTAATTCCAAGATTTGTTTCTTAACTTCGAATGGATAACTAAACCGCGTAACTATATGTTTGTTAGCATTTAATTCAGGACGGTTTGCGGTTTGTCCATTATAAACCCCAACGCCAAAGACACCATAATCTCCAGAACCCTTCAAGCCCGAGCTAACTAGACTTGAGAATAACTTTCGTTTATTGGTTGGTGCCCAATAAAAAAACAAACCCAAATCCCGTTCATTGGATACTGCGGAATTTAATGCATCGGCTCTATCAAGAGGTAATCGATTTTGAGAAGACTGCATGTTCTCAAACCCATAAGGAACCTTTGATTGTCCTATTCTAAAACGAAATTGACTTTTTTCATCAATACCCACATCAAAATATGCATCTCGCAACTGACCGAAATGCAGTGCCGTTGCACTTGATGAACTAGCAAAATCTGGCTGAACATAAAAATAAACCCTGGAAGAAAGCTGCCCATAAAAGATTAGTCGCATCCGACGGATAAAAAAATCGTTATCCCCACCCCAACTTCTATCACATTGTTCACATTCTAAGTCTTCATTCGTCTGAAGTAAGCCATTGTATCTAACTTGAGCGTACCCGCGAATCTGAATTTTATCATACCACTTTTCTGATTTTTGGATTGAGTCTTTGGTTGTTTGGGCTGAAACATTAAATGCTAAAAGCAAGAAAACCATAAAATAGAATACTTTCATTTTGTTTTTTTTTCGGCAAAGCTACACGCTTAACATTAACTTAATTTTCGCTTATTATATCTTTAACTCAATATTAATATTGTTAACATTTACTTAACATTAAGGCGATTAATGTAAACACTAGCCGATTAAATTGAACTTCTTTAACATTGATTTCACAAGGAAAAATATGCTGCCAGTATGTTACCATTAAGTTAACATTGGCGTCTTTCACCTAAAATTTCAATAGAGCTTAATACATTTGACAAAAAAAATTCAATTATGGCAGGTTTTTTAAGTTATTTCTTACCGAAGGATAAAGTGTTTTATGAGTTGTTTGAAAAGGCAAGCGACAACCTTCAGTTAATTTCAGAGAAATTAGTTCAGGTGGTACATGAACCAGATTATAACAAACGAGAAGTTTTGATTAAAGAAATGCATGACATTGAACATCAGAACGATAATATTACACATACTATTTTTGTGGAATTGGGACGAAACTTTATTACCCCATTTGACCGAGAGGATATTCACAGCCTTGCCAGTGCGTTAGATGACGTAGCTGATTACATTTTTGCGGCTGGTAAAAAAATAAACTTCTATAAAATTGATCCGCTTCAAGATCAAGGGATTCAAAAAAGCGCAGAAGCAATTCGGGAGGCGGTTATTGCCTTGAAGCAAGCCGTGATGGAACTTCGCAACTTAAAGAATACGCAAAAAATTATTGAATGCGTTATTAAAATTAATAGCGTAGAAAATAACGCCGACAATATTTTCGACATGAGTATTGAGCGTTTATTTGAGTCTGATGTGGATGCCAAAGAATTAATTAAGCGTCGTGAATTATATATGGTATTAGAAACAGCTACTGATAAATGTGAAGATGCCGGGAATGTCATTGAATCGATCGTAGTAAAATTCGCCTAATTTTTTTAATAAGCCTTTCTCATGTTTACACTTCTTCTAGTCGTTATCGGCATTGCCTTACTATTTGACCTTGTTAATGGATTTCACGATGCAGCAAATTCCATTGCTACCGTAGTTTCCACAAAAGTGTTAACCCCTTTTCAGGCCGTTATTTGGGCAGCATTTTTTAACGTATTGGCATTTTGGGTATTTGACATGAGCGTTGGAAATACCGTAGCTAAAACAGTAGACAATACCGCCATAGATTTGTGGGTAATTCTAGCCGGTTTATTAGCCGCTACGGCATGGAACCTTCTGACTTGGTGGCTTGGGATTCCGTCATCCTCTTCCCACACCTTAATTGGAGGATTTGCAGGTGCTGCAGTAACGCACGTAGCTATTGCCAAAGGATCACTTTGGGAAGGATTTGGTGTAATTGCTGGAAAAGAAATTTTTACGGTTGTATTCTTTATTTTTCTTGCGCCAATTATCGGTGGGATTATTTCATACTTAATTACTGTAGTAACAATTGCTAGAAATTTTTGGTATAAAATGCTTGTCATTCTTTGCTTAACTGCGATCACGATATTTGCCATGTTGTATATGATTGAATATTTAGATGTTAAGCCAATCATGTTGTATATCGTTGCAGGGATGATACTCGTATTTATTCTCGTTTACTCATATCAATACCTTATGTTCAGAAATAGACCTTCTGCGTTACGAGAAGCAGGGATGCACAAAAAGCTACAACTTTTATCCTCAGCAGCATTTTCCTTAGGCCATGGTGGAGCAGATTCACAAAAGGTTATGGGGATTATTTGTGCTGCCTTACTTGTTTATGGTAACATGGCAAGAAAAGAAGGGAAAGAAAATCAAATAGGTAAACAATTTGCAATAACTGAATTAGTTCAAGTAGAATACCATAATGAGGAAGGAAAATTAGAAAAATTCAAACCTGAATATGCGGTAGTTGATTCCAACTTGTATTACCTTAACCATAAAGAAATTGTTGATGTTGAAGGTACGGTATTGTATGATAAAAAAGGAAAGTTAGTAGCTCAGGGAATAAAGGATTTACCAAGTTTTGAGGCCATTGATACGTCACTCACAAAACTAGAGGTCTTTTTAACTGGAAAATCGCTGTGCGACGCAAAAACTAAAGACACCATTTTTAATGATAAAACACTCAACCCAAAATATGCTCATGCCGGGTTATTTAGCAGTGTTGTAAATCCGAATGGAGAACTTAAAAGTGGCTACAAAATTAAAACCAAAGTACATTCGGAAACCATGCCCTTTTGGATTGCATTTGGTTGCTATCTTATGATTGGGTTAGGAACCTTAATGGGCGGATGGAAAATTGTAAAAACCATGGGTTCAAGAATCACGAAAGTAACCCCATTAGAAGGTGTTTGTGCAGAAACTGCGGGTGCCTTGACCCTTTTTACCGTATCGAATTTCGGTATTCCTGTTTCTACAACACATACGATTACTGGATCAATTATCGGTGTTGGAGCCACGCGTCGATTAAGTGCCGTACGTTGGGGTGTAACCATTAACCTGTTGTGGGCTTGGATTTTAACGATTCCTGTAAGCGGTGCATTAGCTGCACTTATATATTCAATTATTTACTTCGTTAAGTAGGTTTTTTCAATTTAACAGTTTGTTTACATTCGGAATATTTGCTACATTCACGTCGTAAATTTTAAAATGTAATACCTATGAAAAAACTGTTACTTTCCGTAAGCGCGCTCTTTTTCGTTGCTTATGCGTCTTCTCAAGTAATTTGTAAGGGAATTTCTCCTGCTGCAATTGCTGGGAATTATACCTTTACTTGGTCGAGTCCTACTGGAGGCTGGGGCACTCCAGATTTTTTAATACCTAATACTTGGGTTGAAGATACCCTAATGTTAGTTGAAGATGGTACTCCAGGTACCAATCCTCAAGGGAATCCTATTTCGCAAGAAGGATGTAATCCCCTTATTAATGACCTAACAGGTAAAATTGCGGTAGTTTTCAGAAATACGTGCGAGTTTGGAGCCAAAGCGTTTAACGCACAAAATGCTGGAGCTGTGGGCGTAATTGTTGTTAACCGTAACCCTGGTGAATGGATTAACATGGGTCCTGGTGTAGATGGCGCCAATGTTACCATCCCTGTAGTAATGCTTGACTTTACAGACGGTATGAACATCATTCAAGAAATGGCAAACGGACCAGTAGTTATGTTCCTTGGAAATAAAATTGGTCTTAATCCAAACGATGCGGGATTGACTGCTTCAACTACCCTTATCCCAAAACAAGGGGGCGTTGTATCATTCTTGTCTCAGAATGGTGCTGAATTCAACTTTGACTTAGGTACACGTATCTATAACTTTGGTAACCAAGCACAATCTAATGTATCGTTGAATGCTACCGTTACTAACCCTTCTGGTAGCGTTGTTTACAACAATACAGTTAACGGATTGAATATCAATGCGGC
>Ga0102921_1000176_pt1 | contig 21513 bp, 39 predicted proteins | sample Colrivmeta156802_FD_78205 | JGI IMG/M metagenome (GOLD analysis project Ga0102921, IMG submission 78205) | Estuarine microbial communities from the Columbia River estuary - metaG 1568-02 | ecosystem: Environmental > Aquatic > Marine > Intertidal zone > Estuary | place: USA: Columbia River...
CCATCGGTTTCTTTCCACGCCACACCAATCCAGAATTGCCCATCGTCCATTTGCTCTAAGTGAAAGCTGGCACTGCCAAAGCCAATCACAATTTCATCAATAGTGCCATCATGATTTAGGCGAACTTCCACGCCCTTCTCAATGTCATTATGCGTTGCGGTCGCCCAATCAGGTATTTTTATCATTTGCGTTTTTCCCGTATATAAAACCAATCAGCCCATGAAATGCGGCCAGCCTTGCTTCCTGAAAAATAGAAGATGCCCTTGCCTTTGCGTTTATCAGCCATCTCAATGCGCTTAGTTTGGATTGGGTTGGTCATTTGCTTTGTTCCTGTTCCTTGCGGCGCTCTGCAAACGTCTTTCCGTCTGCACCGCGCAAAGGCCATGCGCTATCCGATGATACTCGGTGGCTCTTGCCCATAGGGGCTGCTTGTGCTGGCTTAATCATAACCACTCCGGATTTTCTGTCATAAACAGTGCTATCATTGTTGTCAGCCATATTGCTGCCAGCCAAAATTGTGTCTTGCTCATCTTTGTCATTTTGCGTCCTTATTTTGAAGGCAGGTTGTTGCCCGTTTAGATATTCTCGCAAGTGTTCTTGCACCCTGTGTTCTAAGCTTGGTATCTTGCTCATAGTTTACGTCAGCAATGTTTTTTATCCAGCTTAAGGCATCTTCCATTTCTGCAATTCTAAGTTGCAGTTGCTCAATCGTTTGCGTCATTTCACACCTCTTGTCGTATAAAAGTCATAGCGGCCACCGTCATAATCATCATCGTCCGGCACATCTACGTCAGGTTGTATTGGATAGCTTTTCAACCTTTCAGCAAGCTCCTTTGCTACTTGCCTGTAAAACTCAACTTGGCTTGGCGTTCTAATAGTCATGCGCTTAACTCCGTCCGGCTAACAAGTTTGAAACCACAATCGTCGCAAACAAAAATATACATTGCATCATCTCTAATGGTAAAAATATCTCCTACCATCGAAGAGCGGTGTCCACGGCCATTAATCAATGGCGCTGCGGTCACGTTGGCGCTGTAATCTTCGTTGCGCTCACCGTTTGGAAAAAACTCTGGCATACTCCAAGAACCAAAAATATTTTGTGTCCGTGCAAACGCATACTCAAGCGCATCTTCATGTGGGTGGTGCTTAAAGCCAATCTGGTGGCTCGGCGCGTAGACAGCCGCAACTTGCTGCAATCCCTCTTCGCCGTCTCTATACCAAACATTTACTATCATTAACTTTCTCCACATTGGCGGGGCGTTGCCCCTGTTTGTCAATACAACTGCTCTAGGCTTGGAATTTTTTCCTGTAAACATCTTTTTTCAAATAGATAAAAAAAGACGGGCCGCATAATGCAAACCCGCCCTTTCCCGTTATACTAGCAAGCGTTCTGGTATCTGCAAAATCCAGCCATAATTGACGGCAGTTTGCACAAAACGCTCTTTGTCCAATGCGTGTTGACCTGTTGTCAATTGCGCTTTCAAAAGTGCCTTGCTGGATTGTGCTACCGCCTCATTTTGGTGTCGTGCCAGCCATTCTTGTCGGCTGCTCATAGGCGGTGCTTTGCGCCTGTGTTCTAAATTAAGCCGTGAGCCTTTTGCCATGCTTGCTCTCCAGCCTTAAAATGGAACGTCATCGTCAAGGTCTTGGTTGTTATCCCAAGTGCTATGGTCACCCTTTGACGGGTCAACGGACGCATCCAATGGCCGTGGCTCACCCTTAGCGCCGCCTGTATCAATACTGCCGACGCGCACGTTGAATTGCGGCTTGCCTTCGTATTCGTCGTGCGTCAATTCGCCAGAGATAAATACCTTCGTGCCTTTCTTAATGCTGCCAGCGAATGCTTCCGCTGCCTTGCCCCACAAGCTGCAACGATACCAAACGCTGCCAGCATCCCTGCCAAAGCCATTTTTGACGCCAACATTAAAGCTTAGAACCTTGCTGTCGCGGGTGTCGCGCAATTCGGCATCCTTGCCTACGTTTCCTGATATTGTGATATTCTGCATTGGTATTTCCTTTATAGTCCAAGGGCGGTTAAATATGTGTCGAGCACGGCTTGATATTCTGCGCGGTCATTATCTTCCATTGCACGAAGGCGTATAACGGCGCGAACAATTTTTGCGTCGTAACCATGCGCTTTTGTTTCGTTGTAAACGTCGCGGATGTCATCTTGGATGCCTTTCTTTTCTTCGTTCAAACGCTCAATACGCTCAATCAAAAGACGTAACTGCTCGGTATGTGGTTCACTCATATTTCTTCACTCCATTTTACGCCATGCTTGCTTGCATATGCGTAGATAAACTCAATCAGGTCAGACATCTGTGGCTTGGTTAGCTTTGATGTCCTAAACCCTATTGGGAAGGGCTGGTTATCCAACCCCATCTCAAATTTTACTTCGTGGCCTAGTGCCGCCATAAAGATGCACTTCCACACTTCTGGTATATGCGCTCTGCCCTCTGGCTTTGCGCGGCTTATGTCTGACAGCATGGCCCACATTTTTGCGTTTTGGTCGTCACTGCGCTTTGCTGCGCTGACCTTTACGACTGCATCTTGTGGAGCCTTGTCGATAAGCTGGTGGGCTAAACGCCTTTGATGCTCACCGCGAAGCCAAACTGTTTGCGTCATCTTTTTTGCGCCTCTTTTATTTCAGCCGCCTTTGGACTGGCTTTGCAAAACGCTTCAATCAAGCCCTCAATGTCTATGCCTTTCCAAAATGTTTGCTCACCGACTGTATGCTGCTCATTATGATGATAGCGGCATAATGGGACAACGCGCCAATCGTCTGGCTTCTGCCCCATCCCTGCACCGCTACCATAGCGAACATGGGCGCACTCAATAGGCATATCTTCGCAGCCATTTATGCTGCAATGAAATCCCCTAATAAAATTAAGGTGTCCCTGTGACCGCCACCGCGCCGTGCGCTTTGGCTTCTTTGCGATGCGGCTAGGTAACATTTTCAACCTCTAGGCTATATTCTGCGATAAGGGCTGGCTCGCCAAAGCGGTTGACCACTTCAACGCGCTTGGTTCCTATCTTATGCCCTTCTTGGCGCAAGTCATAAATTACTGCGCTTAGGCGATAAATGCCAAGGTCGCGCCATGCCTCTAATGGCTGGATTGAGCCATGAGCCTTCAAGTGAGATAAAACCCTATCTATTTGTGACATTACTTTGTGCCTTTCATATTTAATGCTTCTACCTGCGCTTCCACTTCCTTTAGGAATTGGGCCACCTCTGCCTCAAGATATACCTGCATATCTTTATCAAGATGCACTCTTTGCACATAGAGCATCAAATGGTCAGGCATTCTTGGGTCAAAGCTTACAAAATCACACCATTGACGCTCCGCGCAAATCATTTGCCACTGCATCTGGAGGATATATTTATGTGCAATTTGATTAGTTTTTAGCACCTCTATGTGCGTTGTAGAATTAGGGCATTTAATCTCAATGCAACCATCGTTGCCCACAAGCCCGTCAGGGCTGGCGTGAGAGCCAATAAGTGTTGGATGCTTATATAGCCCTACCTCAATGACTTCATGCCCCGTAGCAAAGCTGTAGGCCGTTCTCGCCTCATCTTCTTTGTCCACTCCCCATTGCATAGCTGGACTGCGGACAAACCCTTCTTCTTGCTGTCCTGTAAGGCGCTCAATCACAAGCTTGGTCTGCAAGTTTGCTCTTGAAGCACCCCATCCAGATTTTGTCTTGGCTAGGGCGTCAGCTAGTTGGGAAGCACCAAGGCTCCCGCAACGTGCTGCAAACCACTCTGGTGAGCGCTGGATAATTGCTGCGTCTGTCATGCTAGTTTCTTTTCTAATGCAGCTTTCACCACATTGAAGCGGGTATCTTGCAATTCATTTAGTGCGTTAATTTTATAATGCTTGCAGAGCAACGCCATGTCAGTGTTGGTATCATCCACAAGCTTTTGCAATTCAGCAAATTGGCTGTCATTGATAAACTTAACTGCTGCAACTTTTTCAGCGCCAGTAGTAGCATCCAGTGCGTCATGCTCAACAATGCAAAGGGCTGCTGTCCAAAGGTAGCGGGTGCTATAAGTTTCACACGCACCGATGTTCTGTATCTCATGGCAACCTTTAAGATTGGCCGAACCCATTGGGCTGTGAATAATAACTTGGCTACCATCCTCAACATCCACAATGTGCATGGATGCAGTGCTTTCTGAAAAGCTAATAACCGCGCAAAGCCCAACATCGTTAAAAATTTTGAGTGCTGGCACAAGGAAGTCTGCAAGCTCAAAATATTTGTAGCCAGCAAATGTGTTGTGGCCTGACTTCTTTAATGGCAGCGAATGGAACGCCAGCCTTGCTTCATTAAGTTTCTTATGAATTGGCATTAATATTCTCCTTATGCAAAACGTGGAAATTTATAGCGTATTGGTTCAGCCGACCAATTACGAACTGTCATAACGTCACCGATTAACTCGGCTAAATGCTCACCGTAGTTTGGGTGGCAAGCGCCAGCATTGATTGCCATTTCAACAAAGTCGCATGGCAAGCACTCAAAAGTGTCAGTCATTACATGGCCGCAAACGGCGCATTTTGGTTGTGTCATTTTGGTTGCCTTTTTTATTTTGTAAACTCCTTGTAAACGCGAGAATTGAGAATTAAAAGCAATTTTTATCCACAATCGAAAGAAAATTTAAATGGACTATACCGCACAGGCAGTTTCAGACCTTTACACGCTGGCAAAAACGCACAAAATCAGGGCATATCAAATTGCTAAAGAGGCTGGCATTACTCGCGTCACGTTGTCTAACTGGAAAAGCAAACGCAGCGAACCGACCCTTAGCGCATTCCTTGCCGCGCAACACGCATTAGACCGCTTGGTCAAGGCAAAGCTTGAAAATTAAGCATGAGGCGTTTTGGGAAATATCGCGCCGTTAAAATGCAGTGCGCTGAAGGCCACACGCATGACAGTAAACGTGAGGCTATCCGCTGCAATGAACTGCACGCATTGCAAGCCACTGGTCAAATTAGTGACCTGACAGTCCATCCACAATACTGGTTTGTCATCAATGGTCGGCAGTTGAAGCATCAAAACGGTAGGCGCGTGGGCTACAAGTCTGACTTTCAATATGTCGAAAATGGCTTGCTAGTGACTGAAGATGTTAAGGGCGTCATTGTTCGTGATTGGCCTTTGCGCCGTGCGGTATTTATCGCCTTATTTCCTGACCACCAACTGCGCGAAACAAAGTGATTGAAAAATTCTCTTTTATCCGCATAATTTATGTTTATAAGAGCGGACGGGGAGCGTGAAAGGCAAGAAAACGCTCAACCCGTCCTAACAACGCCCATACCGGAGGCATTGATTAATGATTACTACACTCAACAGAATTGTGGTGCAAGGGGCAGATTTATGAGCCGCCACAGCTTTGACCCCATTATCGCAAAGCAAGTTGGCTTGAACGCTGCCACCATATATCAAAACATTTTGTGGTGGGCGGAGCGCAACGCAGCAAATGACAAGCATAGCTATGATGGCTATGTTTGGACTTATAACTCAATCGCAGCTTTTGGTGAGCTGTTTCCTTACCTAACTTTGAAGCAAATTAGGACGGCTTTAACCAAGCTGGAGGATGACGGATTGATTGTCAGTGGCAGCTATAACAAGTCTGCTTATGACCGCACCAAATGGTATGCGCCCACTTGCCCTTTAGGAAAAGCCGACTTGCCCTCTGGGGCAAATGAAGTTGCCCAGAAGGGCAAACCTATACCAGATATAAACACAGATAATAAACCAGTTGTAATTATAGAAGGCTATCCCCTGTGGTTGCCAATAGATGCTTGGCAGGGATGGGTTGAGATGCGGAAGCAACGCAAGCGTCCATTGACAGATAGGGCTAAGGCAAGGGCTTATAAAAAACTGGAAGCTTTACACTTAGCAGGACATAACATTACAGAATTGCTAGACCGTTCGACAATCAACGGCTGGCTTGATATTTACGAACCGAAAGGAACGCAAAATGCAGGAAATAGTGCCAAGCCAACAGAACCAACCAACGCAATGGTCAGAGCCGTTATTGCCAGCCAAGCTAGACGCGCTGTTGATGAGCCAAGACGAACCGACGATTGGGCCTAAGTCGGCAGAGATTTTGCAGAAGTTTTTGGATGGGCCGCGTCCACCCATGCCAGAGCGCGAACAGGTGGACGTTATGATTGCCAAGTTATCTTTGGCCACCGCAAACCAAAAGCGCAGCGTAGACGAAGAAGCAGAGCGGCTGGAATTATACTGGATGACCCTCCGCATTTATCCGCTGATTGATTTACGCAGCGGCTTTCTAAAATTGCTCCGCACTTGCAAATTTATGCCGACGCCAGCCGAAATTGATAGCGTGGTGCAAGCCGAAGGCAGTGAGCGCAGACGCAAACGGGCAAGGGCAAGTTATCTATTGCAGATACACAAGCGCGAATATGTTCCGCCACAAGAGTATGTCACAGCGGAAGAACTGGCAGAGTTACGGAGCAGCCTTCAAATTGGCCAAGGATAGCGCCAGCGCAGCCACTAGATTAATGTGCGACTTAGCTAGGTATCAACAAAAAGGTATATCACTGGATGATATACGTCGTAACTGGTCAAAGGGGCTGTATGCCGGAGCGCCAAAGGAATGGGCGTTGTCCGCGATTGCTCATGCAAGACAATAGAAATAGCCCCGCCAGTTACGGCAGGGCTATCTTTTTTATTCAGCTACAGCCCAATCAATCATATTATTTTTTGTCGTAAAAGCGTGGCGCAGCGTATTGCCATCTTGTCGCACATATCGTGTATGGGCGCGAAGCTCATATACTTCGTCAACCCATGTCCAAGCGTGTTCGGGGTCTGCAAAAGCAGCAACTTCACGACCTGTTGGGCTAAGAACTGTGATAAGGATGGTCATATTTATTCTCCTATTTGATTGTCAAAGAGCGGGGCATTGCCCCATCAACAAGGCTTTCCTTGTCAACAATCCCTTCTAGCAAAAGTCTATATTAATGTCAAATGCTTTTTTCATCTAAAAAAAAGTCATGCGATAAAAAAAGATGTTTACAGCAAAATTTTCTGCGCCTAGAGCAGTTGTATTGAAGCAAGGGGCAGCGCCCCGCCATTGAGGAGACTGACAATGATTAATAGACCTTGGATTGCAGAGCGCACAGCAGAAATTAACGCTGACGCAGATGCCATAAGCATCTTGAACATTGGTGATGGTGTGAGCGTTTCGGCTTGGACTGACATTGCGGCATACACCATCGTTAAAAAGACAGCCAAGACAATGACATTGCGCTGCGATGAAGCCACATTAATTAACCGTGACGCACTGCGGTTCGTTGCTGGCGGGTTTGCTGCACACTGCGAGAACCAACGTGACCAGCGTTACAGCTACGAAGCTGACCCACAAGGCGAGGTGGTGAAAATTTCACTGCGCCGTTGGGTTGATGAAGAAGGCAATGAGCGCCGTAAATGGAAGAAGGTGGGCAACCAGACTTTTGCGATGGGCGGCAATGCCTATGCTGGACGCAGAGCATACCGCGACTTTAACTTTTAACTAGAGGCAAGGCCTCGCCATTTGGAGTAAGTTTTATGTTAGTGAAATTTTCGACCCTACGTGGTGGTGTTTTTATTGAGGTAGGCGAAGGTGAGCGTTACCATGCGGAAGCTAGATGCTTCCGATTTGATAAAGATGGCAATGCAGAATATGCCATTTTGCATGACCTTGTAAGCACCAACCCAAGCCCAAGATGGTTTGCACATTGCTACAAACCAAGCCAATTTACTTTTGCATGAACAGAGGCGCGGCCTCGCTAGAAAAGGAATAGTTATGACTGACACGACATATAACGGCTGGACAAATTATGCCACATGGCGCGTGAGAATAGAAATGTTTGACAGCGCAGATTATGCCAGCAAAAATGACCTAGATGCTTATGACTTAGGTCAAATGATGCGTGATGAAGCATTGGAAATTATTGATGAACAGGGCTTTGGTTTTGCATATGATTATGCCAGAGCATTTTTGAATGACGTTAATTGGCGTGAAATTGCTGAACGCCAAATTCAAGATTACCGCACAGAAGAGGACGCATAAAATGTTACACGCAGACTTAATCCGCCAGTGGGCAGCAGACCGCAACTTGATTGCAGGAAGCGACCTCAAAAGCCAATTTGTGAAGCTTATAGAAGAAGCTGGCGAACTGGCTAACGCCATTGCAAAGCATGATTACGCTGAATTTGCAGATGCTATCGGTGACATGGTTGTCGTGCTGACCATCATGGCAGCGCAAAACGGTATGCTGATTGAAGATTGCATTGATGGCGCTTGGCAAGAAATCAAAGACCGCAAGGGCAAGATGGTTGACGGCATTTTCTTGAAGGACGCATGATGCTTAATGATAGTTTTAGCTGGGAAGAAGAAAAGCCAGAAGAAGTGCTGGTTGACACGCTTGGCATGACGCCAAGGCAATTAAATATGATACGCATAGAGGCAATAGCCAATTTGTATGATTACACGGTTGAGGACGTTTTAGGCAAAAGCAAACTAAAGGCGCTGGTCGCAGTGAGGCGCAGATGCGTTGTGATGCTTAGGGAAAGAGGCTATTCAACCACAGAGATTGGCAGAATTATGAACCGCTACCACAGCACCATTTGCCATGCACTTAAGAAGTATGAACAGGATGAAATTGCGGCCCTAGCTAAATACGAATTAGAAGGATGGCCTCATGACACCATCAAAGCTTAAACTAGCCAGAATGTATTTAGGCTACAGCCTAACAGACATGGCTGATGCGCTGCGCCTGTCACCAACAACAGGGGCAACTACAATCCGCAAGATGGAGGCTGGTAAGGTCAATATCACTGGACCAATTATGGTTGCGGTAGACGCAATGCTAAAAGGCTATGACCCATTTGAAGATGAGAATGACGATGACGCGCCCTAATAACCGTCAAGTAGGTGGCAATCATTACGCATCCAAAAAGGTTCAGCCTTGGGATGCAATGGAAGCGTGGATGTCTGCGGAAGCTTTTGCGGGATATTTGCAAGGTAATTGCATAAAGTATTTATCCCGCTATCGTGACAAGAATGGCATAGAAGATTTAAAAAAAGCGCAGCACTATCTAGAGAAGCTGTGCCAGCATGAAGGCGGAAGATTATGATAGATGCACCTAAAATTGAACAACGCAGCGTAGCGGAACTTACTCCGTATGCAGCGAACAGCCGGACGCACAGCCAAGAGCAAGTTGCTCAAATAGCGGCAAGCATGAAGGAATTTGGTTGGACTAATCCCATACTGATTAGCGATGACAATATGATTATCGCAGGTCATGGACGCATCATGGCAGCAAAAGAACTTGGCATGGTTGATGTGCCAGTAATAGTTTTAAGCGGTCTTAGTGAGGCGCAGCAAAAAGCCCTTGTGATAGCTGACAATAAATTAGCTCTAAATTCAATCTGGGATGACGAGCTATTGAAAATGGAGATGGCTGATTTAGTCGCAAGCGGATTTAATTATGAGGCAATCGGCTTCAATACGCAGGAACTGCGCGAACTGCTGGATGACGTAGAGGAACCGCCAAAAGAAGATGATGAAGAAAAAGAGGCAAACTATATAATTCAATACAACATTGTCTTTGACAATGAAGCGCAGCAAGCAATCTGGTTCAATTTCATAAGATTTTTGAAAACAAAATATGAAGACCATGACACACTCGCAGAGCGGCTGATAACATTCTTGCAGGAGAATGAACTTGGTCAGGATTAAACAATATATAGAGGCTGACGTTCTCACGGAAGCCAAAGCGCGGATGCACCACATATTTGATGTGTTTGACACCGTGGCTATCATGTTTTCTGGCGGCAAAGATAGCTTAGTGGTGTTGCATCTGGCTCACGAGGTCATGCAGGAAAGGGGTATAACCAAGCCCCTCAATGTGGTGTTTAGGGATGAGGAACTAATACCAGATGAAGTTATCAACTTCGTGGACAAATATCGCAAAGAACCTTGGATTAATATGCTGTGGTTCACCGTTCCGCTAAAATCCACCAAATATGTCTTGGGCGTTTGCCATTCATACGTTCAATGGGATAACAGCAGAAAATGGGTAAGGCAGAAACCTGATTGGTCAATCTCTTTAGAAGAGGGTGACGATAGAATTTTTGACCAGTATTCAATGGACGCATTCACTGCTAAGTTTTTCAAAGGCAAAATGGCGTTTTTGACAGGGATACGCAGTAGTGAAAGCTTGATGCGCTTTCGTGCTTGCGTCAACAAATTAAACGAAAATTATATCAATGCAGTTTCTGACCCCTCCGCCAAAAACGTAAATCTATGCAAGCCAATTTTTGATTGGTCTGAAGATGATGTTTTCAAATATTTTTATGATAACGACATTCAATATTGCAAATTATATGATTGGCAAATGTGGTCTGGCAATGGGCTTCGGGTTTCAACGCCGCTACACGCAGAAAGCGCCAAGCGGTTTGATTTAATCAAAACTGCAACACCAGAGTTTTATAATCGCGTCATTGAGATTTTTCCCGAAATGTTGGCGCACGAACGCTATTTTAAAGACCTTGACCGCAACGCAATCAAAGAAAAATATGGTCAAAGCTATGGTGGCGTAAGGGCTTGGATAGAAGATAACATTGAGGATGAAGCGCAGCACAAAATGGCTGTGAAGCGTTTTGATAGTGTCATGGGAAGGGCGCTAAAAGACCCAGACCTATATCCACCTCAATATTTATTGACCACCTTTATGGCTGGTTCATTCAAAAGAGAAATTATGCCGAAAGCTAGGAGCAAGTAATGTTTAGCAAAGAGCCTATCAACAACGTAGAGTGGCGTGACGCATCAAGCATCAACGCAAACGGCTACAATCCTAACGTGGTCTTTACGCCAGAACTCAAACTACTGGAAAAAAGCATATTGAAATGCGGCTGGATACAACCCGTTATCATTAACCCAGATAACATCATCATTGATGGCTTCCATCGCTGGAGGCTTTCACAAGATAGCAAGGCATTAAAGGAAATTTATAACGGTAAGGTTCCATGCGTTGTCATGAACCTAAACAAGCCAGAAGCAATGATGCTTACTATACGCATTAACCGCGCCAAGGGTTCGCACGTTGCCCTGCAAATGAGCGAAATTATTCACCAATTAATAGATGAGCATGGCTGCGATAAGCAGGAAATTTGCGAAAACATTGGGGCAACCTTGGAGGAGATAGACCTTCTATACCAAGATGGCGTGTTCAAGAAAAAGGACATTAAGAATTACAAATACAGCAAGGCGTGGTATCCCGCAGAGGTGAAGCGTGGAGATAAGTAAGGCCACCTTTAAAGACGTTGCGCCATACGCAAGTTTAGCCGCGAAAAGCAGGGTATCAATCAGCGATACAAAAAACACTGAATGGTTCACCGTCAATGATTTCACAGCCATTTTAGGCTTTGCTGGTCTTATGAAGGTTGCCACTGGCTACCGCATCAAAGGCGTTTTTGTGCATGAGAAGTATAGGGGGCTAGGCATAGGCAATAACCTGACGCAACATCTTTTTGATATATGCAATGAGCGTTGTGCTAATATAGAGGTTTACGCATACAATGATAAATTCTATATACAAAACGGCTTTGAGACATTTGGTGAACTGCCGAATGGAGCTAAGAAGTTAAGGAAAAACTGGTGAAGTCATATAATGGATTTACTGCCAAGCAACGTATGGACGCATTTAATTGGCTAAAGGGCGAATACGCTGCTGGCCGTAGAGCCAAGGCAACATCCTGTGATTGTTGTGGGCAAGATAAAGGCATTGTGGAGCACCATAGCGAAGATTACTCCGCACCATACGGTGACCATATTGGGCAATACTCATTATGCTTTGTATGTCACATGATGGTTCACTGCCGTTTTAGGAATATGCGCCAATGGGAAGCTTATAAGAAACTGGTAGTGAGCGGTGCAAACTTTAACCCGTATTACCAAAGAAACTTCAATGGCTTTGTTGCAGAGTTTCTCAATGGGCCTATTACGCCAGTATCCTATGAGGATGGTGAGCGCCTAGACGTATTAGGATTGATAGCATGACACTGACATCTAAGCAGGAACGCTTCGCGCAAGAGATTGCTAGTGGCAAGAGCCAGTCAGACGCATACCGCGCTGCGTTTAATGTTCACGCCAACACCAAGGCTGACACAATCCATAAACGTGCATCAGAGCTAGTCAAAAGCGGGCAGGTTGCGGGTAGGGTGGAGGAGTTGCGTAAACCTATTATTGAAGAAGTAGGGATTACGCTAAAGACGCACCTAGAGGACTTAAAGCGGCTGCGAAATGCGGCAGTGCAAAACAATCAATATGGCGCGGCAATTAGTGCAGAGGTAGCTAGGGGCAAGGCCGCTGGTATCCATGTTGAAAAATCAGAGGTAGTGTCTATCACTAAGAGCCTGACACCGCTGAATGATGAGGATTGGATTTGAAGTTTTCGCCGTCACAGCATGACTTTGTTTATTCAAAGGAACCTTTTCCAGCTTTTGTCGGCGGCTTTGGAAGCGGCAAGACTGCGGCGGCTATTGCGCGTATCATAAGACTAAAGCGGTTATGCCCACAGCAAAATGTTGCATATTACCTGCCGACCTATCCGCTAATTGAAGATATTGCCTTTCAACGCTTTCCGGCTTTGTTTGAAAGAAACGGGGTAGGCTTTAAGCTGAATAAGCAGAAGGCTACACTGCACACGGAAATTGGCAACATCATTTTTCGCAACATGGAACAACCTGACCGCATTGTTGGTTATGAGGTGGCGCACAGCATAGTCGATGAACTTGACACTCTGCCGATAAACAAAGCGCGTATGGTATGGAATAAAATCATCGCACGTAACCGCCAGAAGGCGCACACTCAAAGCGGCCTTGTCATACCAAACAGCGTAGGCGTGGCTACAACGCCAGAGGGCTTCCGCTTTGTCTATGACAGGTGGGTAAAGAACAAGGCGGATGGTTATGTTCTGTTTAAGGCAAAAACGGCTGACAATGCGGCCAACCTTCCTGATGGCTATATCCAGAACCTACAGGCGTCATATCCAACGCAGCTTCTTTCCGCTTATCTGGACGGTGAGTTTGTAAACCTAACGTCTGGCAGCATCTATGCTGAATATGACCGCGTTCTCAATCAAACCTTTGAGGTGGTGCAAGATGGTGAGCCTGTGCATATTGGCATGGACTTCAACGTGCTTAACATGAGCGCGGTAGTTGCTGTGCTTCGCAATGGTGAGCCACACTGCGTTGATGAAATTACTAAGGCTCGTGATACGCCACAAATTATTGATATAATAAAATCAAAATACAGAAACAATCAGGTTTTCATCTATCCTGACGCAAGCGGCAAAGCCACCAAGAGCGTCAATGCCAGCCTTTCAGACATTACGCTGTTACGGTCTGCTGGATTTATGGTTATGGCTCACGCATCCAACCCAAGCATTAAAGATAGGGTTCTGGCAGTAAACCAAATGATATATAGCGGCGGCAATAGAAGGCTGCTCGTAAATCCTGACAAATGCCCAAGTTTAGTTGAATGTTTAGAGCGTCAAACCTACGGCCCAAATGGTGAACCAGATAAAACTTCAGGCTTTGACCACTTAAACGATGCCATTGGCTACCTTATTGCGTATAAGTATGGTATTGGACGTGGAACAGTTTCATTTGCACAAATCGCAGGGGTTTAGATGGCCGTCGATACCACCCACAAAGAATATGACGCTAACCGCTATAAGTGGCAGCGTTGTCGTGACGTTATACAGGGCAGGGATGCGCTAATTCAGCAAGTGAAATACGGGGCTAAGGTTCAGTATGGCGCGAAGTATGCTGGCAGTTTGTATAACCCAGACTACACAGGCAACGACTATTTGCCTCGCTTGATTAACCAGACTGACCCTGACTACATTGCGTATCAAGAACGGGCTGGCTTCTTCAATGCCACTGGACGCACTCTAGATGCGTTTACAGGTATGATATTTGCCAAAGACCCAACGTGGACGCTGCCAACTGCGATTGAGCCCTTCGCAGATGACATAACGCTGTCAGGGACTAACCTACGCGAGTTTAGTGAGCAGATTGTCGAGCAACAGATTGCTGTAGGGCGCGTAGGCATAATGGTGGACTATCCATCAAACACGCCTACCAATCTGACTGTCGCGGTAGCAGAGGCAATGAACGTGCGTCCATTCCTGCGTTGGTATTCTGCCGAAAGCATTATCAACTGGCGCACAAGCTACATCAACGGCGCTGAAACGCTAACGCTTGTGGTGCTGCGTGAAGCTGCGGAAGTTTACCAAGACGAATTTACGTCCGAAGAAGTTATACGCTATCGCGTGCTTGACCTTACCGAGCAAGGTTATCGCGTCCGCATGATTGACGACAACAACGAACTGCTTAGCGAAGTATACCCGCTGCAAATGGGCCAGCCTATGCGCTACATCCCGTTCACAGTGCTTGGGGCTAACAGTGCGTCCACCACAGTGCAAAAGCCACCCTTGCTTGACCTAGTGGATACTAACCTTGCCCATTACCGCAATAGCGCCGACTATGAGCATGGCTTGCACTTTACAGGTTTGCCAACCCCATACGTTGCTGGCGTCCAGTTGGCAGAGGGGCAGACGCTTTCTATTGGCTCAATGACAGCGTGGGTATTCCCTGACCCATCGGCTAAGGCTGAATACCTAGAGTTTAAGGGCGATGGCCTTAAGACGCTACAACAGGCGCTAAAGGACAAAGAGCAACGCATGGCAGTGCTGGGCGCACGGATGCTTGCTGACGATAAGCGCACGGCTGAAGCATTTGGCACTATAGAGCTACGCACGGCTGGTGAGCGTTCGGTGCTGGCCTCTATTAGCCGTTCTGCGTCAGATGCTATTCAGCGTTCACTCAACTGGATGGCTGAATGGGTAGGCGCACCACAAGACGCAGAGTTTAACCTTAACACTGACTTTGGCGCTGCACGTATGGCTCCACAGATGGTGAGCGCATTGATGGGCGCATATCAAGGTGATGCAATGCCATTGTCAGTATTGTTCGACAACTTCCAACGCGGTGAGCTAGTCAACCCGCAAATGGAGTTTGAGGAATACGAAGCTATGCTGGCCGACGAAGGCCCGTCTTTTGCAGATGATATGTCACAGGATAACAACAGCGATAGCAACGTTGATAATGGCGACAATGTGGCAGAGCAAACATTGATGGCTAACATCCGTCAGAGGCTTGGTCTCTAAATGGCTATCAGCGAGGAAATTGTCACCTCGCTAGTCGAGGCTGTTGCCGCGCTCAATTTGCGCGTCAACGATGCAGCTTCAAGGCCAATGATACAAGGGCCACAAGGTGAGGCTGGCCCACAAGGGGAGCGCGGCGAAGATGCACCACCTGTTAGTGACCAGCAAATCAAAGACGCTGCTGAAAATTGGTTACGCGAAAACATTACGCAGCCAGCGGACGGCATTGATGGCGCAGACGGGGAGCAAGGCCCACAGGGAAGGCCACCTAGCGATGAGGAAATACAGGCTGCCGTTGATATATGGTTTGACCTCAACCGTGAAACATTGCGTGGCCGTGACGGTAGAAATGGTGTTGACGGTGTTGATGGTGCTGCTGGGCGTAATGGCGTTGATGGCCGTAATGGTAGTAATGGTTCCGATGGCGCTGACGGTGTTGGCATTGCACTTGTGGAACAGCGTGATGATAAGTCATTTTGGATTACGCTCACCAATGGGCAAGAAACAGAAATAGAATTGCCAGTTGCCAAGCCGCTTGGTTCATTTGGCGGTGGAGGCGGTGGTGCAAAGAGGCTGTCAGATTTAGATGACGTTGTTATAACAGACCTTTCTGACCTTGACGTTTTGCAGTATAACGCATCAACATCAAAATGGATAAATACCGCTGGTGTTTTTGATGGCGGAGCTTATTAAGATATTAACCCCGCTATATAGCAATAAAGGGAAGCCAAATGGCATTGATGAAGTTTAAGCGCAGCGCGGTTCCAGCCAAGGTTCCAAGTATTGCAGACCTTGCATTAGGTGAGCTTGCTATCAACACCTATGACGGCAAGCTGTATCTTAAAAAAGATAATGGAACACAAAGCGTCGTTGAGATTGGCGCAGGCGGTGGCGGCGGTTCTGGAACTGTCACAAGCGTATCAGGCACGGGCAGTGTTAGCGGATTAACGCTTACAGGCACAGTTACTACATCTGGCTCACTTACCCTTGGCGGCACGTTGGCGCTCACATCTGGCGACATCACAAGCGGCTTGGGCTATACGCCAGCAACGGCAGCGCAAGGTGCTAAAGCTGACACTGCCGTTCAAACCATTGCATCAACTGACGGCTCTGTAACCATTACGGGAACTACGGCGATAGACTTATCGGTTGCTGTCGCTGGTTCAACTTCAAACGTCCTGCTGCCTGTTCGCAATACCACGGGCGCAACACTCACAAAAGGCACTGCGGTATATATCAGCGGGGCCACTGGTCAGATTTCCACTGTCAGCAAGGCAATCGCAACCAGTGACCCAACGTCAGCACAAACATTGGGATTGGTCACAGCCAACATTGCCAACAACGCCAATGGCAACGTGACGCTCATTGGAACCATTACCAACATTGATACCTCTGCATACACAGATGGTCAGCAGCTTTATCTCAGCCCAACAACGGCTGGAACACTGACGGCAACTAAGCCTTATGCGCCACAGCATTTGGTTTACATGGCTGTCGTGGAACACGCTCACCCATCGCAGGGTAAGCTATTCGTTAAAGTCCAAAACGGCTATGAAATGGACGAGCTTCACGATGTATCGGCGCAATCGCCAGCGAACAACGATGGCCTATTCTTCAACACATCGACAAGCCTGTGGGAAAAGAAGTCGATTGTAACGGCGCTTGGATATACGCCTTACAATGCCACCAACCCTGCTGGATACACCACAAATGTCGGCACTGTCACATCGGTAAGCGGCACTGGCACAGTCAGCGGATTGACGCTCACAGGCAGCGTCACCAGCAGCGGCTCATTGACGCTTGGCGGCACATTAACGCTAACATCTGGCAATGTCACCACTGCGCTTGGCTACACGCCTTATAACGCAACAAACCCCGCTGGATACATTACTTCATCAGCATTGACGCCTTATGCGCTGTTGTCCGGTGCTGCATTTACAGGAAATGTAACCACAACGGGAAATGTCGGGATTGGGACAAATTCGCCAGCGGTAAAGCTAGACGTAAATGGCAGCATAAACTTTGGTCAGACACTGATAAGTGGAGGTGGCGTCAGCACTGGGGACTGCGCCTTTGAACTTGGCGGCAATCGCTCTGGCTCTGGTAACTCCTACATTGACCTTCACAGCGCATCAGGAACTGATTTTGAAAGCCGTATCATCCGCTATGGCGGCACAAACGGCGGTATGGATATAATCAATTCTGGCACAGGCGGAATGGTGCTTTCAGTGTCCGGCGCTGCTCCTGTGACATTCCAGACCAACAGCACTGAGCGGATGCGCGTTGGCTCAAACGGCGGTGTTGCCATCGGTGGCACTGCCACTGACGCAACATTGCACATTCAGTCTGCTGTTGGTGGATATAACCGCCTGACCCAAATGGCCCCGTCTGGGACTTCAAAAGACGCTTTCAATATCATGGCTGCCAAAAATAGCGGCGGCTCTGATTTGTGGTGGTCTTGGGGCGTGGACACCAGCAACCGCTGGCGCATCAACCAAGGTCTTGGCTTTGCCAATAATGGCGTCATCATGGATGATGTTGGGCAGATTACCAGCGCGGATGTGGCTGCTGCTTTTGGTTACAAGGGACTGCCACAGAACCAGCGGACATCAGCCTACACGCTGGCCCTCTCCGATATTGGAAAGCACCTTTATGTAACCGCTGGCGCATTTGCCGTGACCATCCCTGCTGACGGGACGCTCAACTTTCCAGTTGGCGCTGCCACAACCTTTGTTTGTGAGGATGCTGCGAAAACCATTGTTCCCGCATCTGGCGTTACACTTGTGCTGGCTGGCACTGGCGCAGCGACCACAGGGACGCGAACTTTGGCAATTGGTTCGGTTGCAACACTCATTAAGGTTCAAGCTAATCGCTGGTATATCTCCGGCGCAGGGGTCACCTAATGACTGGTATAATGTGCGCGATGCTTGGTGCGGCTGGCGCGTCCGGCGCGTCTGGATTTTCAGGAACCGCCACGCTCAACTCTGGATACGCGCCTTATGACATTAGTTTTGATGTTTATAGGTATAACGGCTATGACAATGGTTATCGCCTGAACGCCTTTGGAAGCATGAGCAATTATAACTTCGGGCAGGGGAAGACGACCACTCGCCTTGCGGGAGCCTATTTAGAATTTTACGCTAATGGGTCTTTGCTTTTTACATCCCAAGGAATTTACCTTCGTATAACCACGGCTGTTCCTAATTCTGGATGGTCTTCCATAAATATAGGTGGAACGACGCTGTTACGCACAAACGCATCGTATACAACTGGCGATGACAATGGGCCATACACTGAATGGGGTTGGTCTGGTTCTAGCCCAAGCATAGCTGGGTTCTCCGGCTCTCGTTCTGTTTCGTGGGGATGATTTTATGATTGTAAACATCACATACCCAGCCAATCGTTCTCAATGGTATGCCAAAGGGCGCTTTGATGATGGAACATATTTCGAGATGCCAGCGGAATTTGCGCCAGACGGCACTTGTGATATTCCAGCAACCGAAGAAAAAGTCGAACAACTTGAAATGGTGCTAAAGGCACGAAAAATGAAGGAAAACGGACAATGACAATTACGAAAACTTGGGCCGTCGCGCAAATGGACGCTTACCCTGAATATGAAGGCCAAGCCGATGTTGTGTTTGGCATCCATTGGACGCTGACTGCAAGTGAAGGTGTCCATCAGGCTCAAATATATGGCTCTCATAATATGACATTGGAACTTGATGAACCGTTTACGCCATATAGCGAACTTACTGAAGAACAGGTTATTGATTGGCTCTTTGCTGCCATTGGTTCAGAACAAGTCGCGGCTTTTGAAGCCAATGTTGAGCAGCAACTTCAAGATATAATCAACCCAACCGTTGTTTCTCCGCCTCTGCCTTGGTCTGGTGAATAACTGAAAAACAAATGATATGAACGTATCGGACAAACTCCTTGACCTTTTGACTATCAGGCAGCTTCTTTTGGAGCGGATTATTGCTGGCGAAAACATTGCGTTGAACAAGCAACTGGATAGCATTGCTGCGGAAATCACCAAGGCGCTAAAAGGCAAAGAGCTAACTGAATATCAGGGCAAACGTCTTGATAAGGCAATAGCAGAGCTAACTAGCATCATGAAGCTGGATGCGCCTGACCTTGCTGGCATCGCTACATCTGAAGCGTCATTTATGAACGGCGCGTTCGCCAGTGTAGGCATTGACGCTGTATTGCCAGCCACAAGCGTTATCGCAGAGATAGCCAAGTCATCGCTCACGCAGGGCGCTACCATTGGCAGTTGGTTTAGCCAATTAAACGAAACCACACGTTTCAACATTAACCGCGCTGTGAAGAATGGCGTTAGCCTTGGCTTGACCAATGCACAGATTGCCAAGTCAATCATGGGGACTGGTGACAAAGGCAGTGAGCCTATGGCCAAGGCACGGCGCGATGCAATGGCTATTACACGCACAGCAACGCAGACTGTGGCTAATGACGTTCGCATGGCAAGCTATATGGAGAACGCTGACATAATCAAGGCAGTGCAATGGGTATCAACACTGGATAGCCGCACAACTGAAATATGTATGGCGCGTTCTGGCAAGACTTGGACATTTCCAGACTTCAAGCCCATCGGCCACAATATACCGTGGAATGGTGGGCCACCTGCACACTGGGCTTGCCGTTCAACATCTATTCCCGTTACGCGCTCAATGGCAGAGATAACGGGCAAGGCTGAAGACCAAATTGCGCCGCGCACCCGTGCAAGCATGGATGGGGCTGTAGCCCAAGACTTAACTTTTGACCAATTCCTAAAGAACAAGCCACCTGCTTTTGCTGACGAAATGCTAGGCAAGGGCCGCGCTGAACTTTGGCGGTCAGGCAAGATAACTTTAAGCCAGCTATTAGACCAGCGCGGCAATCCTTTGTCATTAACCCAATTAGAAAGCAAATACGGTAAACCATGACGTTATAGTCAAACATTTCTAAATGTGTTAATAGCAAGCTAACGCGGAGGCAGAGCCAAAGCGCAAACCGCCCCAGAGGGGCAACAAAGTCCAGAGGACAAACCTATGAGTGAAGATAAAATTGCAGAGTTAGAAGCGGCGATTGAGGTTCTTAGCGCAAAGAATAATCAGTTGCTGGGTGAAGTGAAGGTAGCAAAGGCGAAAGCCAAAGGTGCTGAAATAGACCCCGCCGAATACGCAGCATTGCAGAATGAAAATGAAATGCTGAAATCGGAGCTAACCAAGACCACAAAGGAAAGTGCCAAAGCGATTGAAACATTGAATGCCAATTTGTCTGAGAAAGACGGAGCGTTGCAATCATACTTAATCGACAATGGACTTAACGATGCGATGCTGAAAGCAGGTATCAAGCCAGAATTTATGTCGGCTGCAAAGGCGATGTTAAAGGCTAATACCAAGGTGACGGCAGAGAATGGTCAATATTCCGCACTCATGGGTGACAAACCGTTGTTTGATGCGATTACTGAATGGGCCGCTAGTGACGAAGGCAAGCACTTCGTTTCTGCTCCCGCAAATTCTGGTGGTGGAGCCACTGGCGGAAACAGCAATGGCGCACCTATTGCACCCAAGGGTAACCTTGGCGGCGATAAAGGGCAGCGGGTAAACGCAATTAAAAATATGTTCCCTGATTTAGCATAAGGATTTTAAATTATGTCACTTTCGCAAATGAAAGTATTTAACGAATACGTCATGCCAGCCACCATTGAGACATTGGCTCAAATGGTTGACAAGTTTAACGGTGCATCCAACGGCGCAATCCGTTTGACCACTACTGGTTTTGACGGCGACTTCTATCAAGAAAGCTTCTTCGCTGCCGTGCATAGCGCACAGCGCCGCGTTGACCGTTATGCTTCGCAAGCATCGGCAACTGCTACTGACCTCACGCAGCTTCAGTTGAACGGCGTAAAGGTTGCTGGTGGTTTCGGCCCAATCCGCTTTGAGCCTTCGCAGCTTACATGGTTGCAGAAGCCTACATCGGAAGGCATTGAAGTTGCATCGCGTAACTTTGCTGAAGCTCTGATGGCTGACCAGTTGAACACTGCAATCGCTGCACTTGCTGCCGCAATCAGCAACCAAGGCGCTGCAACGACTGTTGACGTTTCCGGCACTGGTGCTGTGACCTATGGCACAATGAACAGCGCGAACGCTTTGTTTGGTGACAATTCGTCGAGCATCGTTGCTAACGTCATGAACGGCGATAGCTATCACAAGCTCATCGGCCAGAACATCACTAACGGCGCACAGTTGTTCGTCGCACAGAATGTTC
>Ga0102921_1000178_pt1 | contig 21435 bp, 13 predicted proteins | sample Colrivmeta156802_FD_78205 | JGI IMG/M metagenome (GOLD analysis project Ga0102921, IMG submission 78205) | Estuarine microbial communities from the Columbia River estuary - metaG 1568-02 | ecosystem: Environmental > Aquatic > Marine > Intertidal zone > Estuary | place: USA: Columbia River...
CGAGATTCCCCATTCCGGAATAATTTGTTCGTTGTCTCCAGCTATGGTGACCTCAGAGCTCACTGAATCTTGAATGGTTCCACCTTTGGTATCGTAGCGATAAATAACCCAACTTGCTGTATCGGCTGCATTCCCTGGCGTAGTTGGGGTGTAGTTTCTAAAACGACACTCAAAATAACCACCTTTCAAGTTTAATGGGTCAACCACTTTGATGTTAACAGGACCTTGTCCAGCCGCATATTCAGGGTCTTCCATAAATCCTGAATTTAATATGGTATTTAAGGACTCGTCTGTAAATTCTAACGAGCGATTACCATTACCATATCCATCCAAACGTGTAATTTTTGGTGTAGAACCATAACTTACTAATTGATAGGTACCGTCCGCCTCTGGCATTGGATTATGGGGAACTGCCGGCGTAGAGCTAATCGCAGTTCCATCAAAATTCAATCGAGAAGAAATATAGGGCATTTTTTGTCCATCTAACAACAATGGATCATTCGGGTCATATTTCTTGAATTCATTGTGCGCATAAGCAACCGCTACATAGTAATATGTTTTGTGGTTAACTAAACGTCGTGCACCTTGAGCAAATGCATCTTCGGTAATTTGGAAAGAGTGACGGATTCCTTTGTTTTCACCATCAACCTTCTCCACTGGAACTGAAAATCCTAATGCCTCATCAAATTCAAAATTAATCAATCTAGAAATACTATTCTTGATGTCACATTGAGCCACCAAACGCGCTTTGGTTGGATCAGCAATATCAGAAATCGAAACATCCTGATTCTTTAACTGGAAGATTTGATACCCTTCAAAACGGTATTTTCTATCTACCGTTGGATCTGGAATATTAATTTCATCGATTTCTTCGTAAGCCTCTTGATAATTGTTTGAAGAGATTGGATTTTCAATCATTAAAATTAATTCCTTATCCAACTCTTGAATTGTTAATTTAGGAGCATCTGGCGGAGATAAGATTTTAAAACATGCATCAAACAATGCTTGCGCTTTAGTATCTGCTCGTTTCATCGCATCAACAGATGCCATTAAGGTACCTTCTGTACTACGTCCGTAAACAATTCCAACAGTAATGTTATTCACTGCACCCGGTTTTAGGGTAAATGGACCAGCTGATTGCACGAAACGACGGTCACCCGCTGGGTTATTGTTTGTTGATTCATCCCATCCATTTGGATAGGCACCAGACATATCGGCACCACCAGTAGACCAATGCAATGGATCTGATGTTCCAGGGAACATGTAATCAGAAAGCGTTCCAGGTGTACTTCCTAACCCACCATAATACATCTCCGAGCCATTTGCCCATTGACCTTCCATGAAGTTATAAAATTCTGCTGCGGGACCTGGGTCATTGTACGGATACGCTGAGGTAGACGTATAATAAGTAAATCGTCGCATACCAAAACGTTCGTTATCAATAATACCATCAGAATATCCAATACCGATTCCTTTGTAAACGATTCCATTATTAGCTAATGCATCAACTACCGTTGGAACAACTAAAGATTGTGTTGCGTTATCAAAATAAGGACCTGGATTATCGATTCCATCCGCATCTTGATATGGACCTTCGAAGAAGTCACATCCAATTGCTGGAGGATTATCTCCATACCCTAATTTACCCCCATCATTTTCATCATTAAGGTCACCATTATACATGTAACCCAATCCACGAGAAACATCACAACCTGCGTAGTCATCAGCATAATTTCCTACGTCCGCATCCAAGTACTGAGCGAAATAGGTATCGTAAAGAGTTTGCGTACCACGGTTAATTAATTCATAGTTGTAGAAGGTCATCTTATTCACCTCGTCATTGGTTGCGAAAGAAAACGCCTGTGCGCGAATTTCCATACCAATAGGATCTCCATTTGTTTCCGTGTGAATATTTCCTTTATCATTGAAGACCCACCAATGCGTCTCATCTCCAAACAAAGAAATTCGACGATCAAACCCACACTGAATATCGTCACGACCTAAGATATCATCATACCACGGGTGGTCACCGTTGTCTGGATTATAATTACCATCTTGATCTCTATCATAATAAGGCGCCAAGAAATAGTCTTGTCCTTTGGATACATCACCATGTGCCGGCCAGTTATAGATTCTATTCAACTCTTCGTTAGAAGGTGCTTGCACATCATCACATTCTGTAGTAATCCCTGCTTGGCATTCCCACCAAATATTAAAACGAATCACCTCCGCTTTACGAATCGTATAGAATTGATCATAAGCAATACACTGATCTGGGTCGATATTCGCTTCACCGAAATCACGAATTGCACCATCCCCTACAGGAAACAATGGGTTATAATTTCCGGTTCCAGGAGTTACCGATAACGGACCAGGCCAAAAGTCATTTCCTGCGCGGTAACGCAACGCGGCTAACTTGAGCTGTCCATTTACGTCTGTTCCACCCATCCAAAGTGCTCCGGCAAAAATCGCAAAGCGATTACTTCCTTTTGGAACCTCATAGGCAGCCACACCGTTTTGACGGTTTTGGAACATAGATCCACCTTGTTCAATTAAGGCACGTACATCATTAAATTCCATGATGTATTTGGCCGTAGCAGGGCTACAGTTTGCTTTCGGTTTTCCTGTTGGCTTTTTACTTTTATCGTTTGGTCCATAATATGCCAAGGCATTTGAACCAATGAATACGATTGCGATAAGTGCGGCAAATAATTGCTTTTTCATAACCTTTATGCTATTTATTTTAGAAATCATATTTTATTCCAAGACGAATGGTACGAGGTACACTAATGTTAAACGGATTATTCACCTTCATGGAGTAGTAATCACGAAACGCTTGTTCATCTGTTTGATTTTGGATGGATGTCTGACTAGCAGCTGCTGCTAAATATCCATCATCATCGGCATTACCTGTAGCACGGTAAATCGATAATATATTGAATTGATTAAACAAGTTCGTAGCACGGATGTAAATGTTCAAATTAGAAACTTTCTCTTTATCCTTGCTTTTCGCATCTTTAGATTTGTGCGTAATGGTAATGTTTCGATCCAACTGCATGTCTAAACGGTAAGTCCAAGGCATACGCGAACCATTCACTGTACCGCTAATACCTGCATTCAAGTTACCAATTCCTTCATCTGTAATGAATGTTTGTGCAGAATATGGGTATCCTGAATTGATGTTAGTAAAGATGTTTAATCCGGTATTTTCTAACACCTTAAATCCACCAATTCTTGGACCGTTATAGTCTTTACCTTCACCGTAACGGTAATCGAACGTAATAGCGAATGCATGACGTTGGTCATAGCTATACGGGAAGATATTTCGAAGATTAGGAATACCTGCATTAATGAAAGCCGCCATAGACGTTGCATCAGACCCTGTACCATCAGCGAACTGTAAGGTATAGTTTGCAGTCATTCGGATATTCCCTGTTTGACGTAAGTCGTATGCAATCGTCATCCCTTTAACCGTACCGAAGTCACGGTTACCAAACGTTTTATAAGAAGCCGGGTATGCCATAAATACATTGATTAACTGCACGTTATTACGTTGTTCGCGGTAGAACGCAGAGATTTTCAATGACGACGTTGGCGACAACACTTGTTGGAAACCTAATTCGTAATCTACCGTAGTTTCTGGCTTAAGATTCGCATTTGAAATCACTGCACTTCGTGTTTGAATGTATTGATACTCGTATGGATCAAAACGGAAACCTGAAGTAGGACGCTTGGTTAAGATGTCATAATGCGCAAAAAACGAAGCTTTTTCAGAAATAGGGAACGAGAAAGCGATTCGAGGCATCACGTTAATTTGAGCTTTGTAGTCTTCAAAAGCAGATGCATCAGGAGCAGTTTGTCCTGGATTCAATACCCATGGAGCAATACCTCCAGCACCTTGAAGTGTTTTCGGATCTTCAACCGTTGTACCCACGGCATTAAACCATTCTGCACCATTTCTAAATCCATTGATACCCGTTGGATTTGAAATATCATTCACATAAACGATGTAGTCATCTCCCATACTCTCAGGAATAACCACCCAATTGTACTGACCTGGGTCGTTTGCTTTAAGTTCTTTTGCTTCTTTAACTGTACGTGCATTGAAGAACAGGTATGGATCTTTAAGAACTGGTTGATTTGCATCAAATACATCAACACGTAACCCAACGTTAAAAACGATATCCTTGAATGCAAATTTATCCATAACATATCCAGCCATATAGGTAGGTTGGAACGCCCCAATAAATCGCTTGTAGTTTCCATTCTCATCGAACTCATTAAAGTATTTATTAATGTCTGTAGTCCCTTTAACCTTTTTACCGGTATGATCGAATCCGTAATAAGAAACAAATGAATTACCTCCGTTCATTAATTCATCTGGTGAGAACATATCAAATTGGAACATGCTTGGGTCATACATATCGATGTCTACATAATCATCTCCTGCGATGTTTAAGCCTAAGGCTTTTCTTACACTGTAATCGAAGAATGACTGGTTATCGTTATTCAACTGACCACCATATAATCCTGTTCCTGATTGGCTAGCATATCCTGCATTTAAGCGATCGTAGGTGATTGCTTTAAAAGATCCTGAATCTGTTATTACACCTGAGGAGTAATCAAGCTCTTCAATGTGGAAGTTCATCAACTGACGAGCAATTGACCAAATGGCAACAGGCCCCTGATCTCCATCTGACCATCCTCGGTCGATTCGTTGTTCGTATTCAAATCCAAGTGAAATGCTATGATTTCCAATCACTAATGAACCTGCACCAGTTACACGGAACTGATCGTTTTCAAATTTACCAAAGCCATTGGACGGAGAACCAATATTCGACCAAATGCCATAAACGCTTTGAGGAGCATCTCCATTTCTCAAGGCATTACCTTGTTGGATTTGGAACAAATTTTCATAATGACCAAGCGCATCATCTTGATAGATGTTATAATACTGTGTAGTAATTGCAGCTAAGGCAGCATTGGTTTCAGAAGGAGAGAATGCAACCTCTAAATCTTTGAATCCATTATGTTCCCAACGCTGTAAATTATCGTTAAACTGATAAGATGGGGTACGACGGGTAGTAAATTTACCCACGTGACCGTAGTTGAACATGTTGTATTGATGCTTTGGATCGTATGAATCACGTAGCGTTTTACTATAATCAACCATTAAGGTGTAATTCGCTGATTTAATTTTACTGTTTTTATTATCGTTAGTAAAACGCTGTGAAATTTTACCGTAAACCCGATAGTCTAGTCCTTTTGATTCACCGAAATTAGTAAAGTTCAAAAGCGACGCTGCATAGGAATAATTTGAAGCTCTAAAGTAATTCAATGAACCTCCAAATTGTAAGTTTACCGAAGGACCTGTATTTACGTCAATCTTACCTTGCCCTGAAATTGTGGTATTTCTTGCATTCATTCTCCACGGAACTTTTTCAAAATCTGAATCTTTCGTTGGATTACCATCTGCATCTAGAGGATTTTGTAAAAATAATGCATTGTGGAAAGTTCCGAAACCAGTAGATGTTGGACGAAGCGGATTCGTAAGCAACTCATTTCGGCTTGAATCCTTAATACGCCATCCACCGCCTGCCAACGGACGGTTATCTAATTCATCGGTAAAGTTACCAGATATTAGAAACCCTAACAACGGGCGAGTTTTATTGCCAGCAGAATCTTTTTGCATCCAAAGTGGTCCAGATAACATCCCTTCGATCAAGTTATATCCGAACTTGTCAAGTCCAATGACCTTTCCGTCATATCCATTCGGATCTGCTCCTTTAAAGTAAACACCAGAAGTTACTGCCTCAATACTACCGAAATAAATAGCTGATGGACCTCTTGTCGTAACTGAGATAATACCCCCGGTAACATCACCATAGTTTGCTGGAACCCCACCAGTAATTACCGAAACCTCTTCAAGCGCTGCTTTCGGTAAGTTCGCAGAACCACGAACTTTAATACCATCAATAAAGAAATACGTAGCATCGGAACGGGAACCTCTTACTGATATTTCACCACTTCCTTCATTGGTGTTAACTCCACCAACAGATTGCGCAACACCAGCCGCAGAACGCACTGGCATTCTTGAGATATCTTCTCTTCCGAGCACCGCACCCGTTGCTCCACCATCTTTGTCAATTAATGGAACTTTGTAGCGGGTAACCTTTACCTCATCTTTTTGGAGTTCATTCTCAGGTTTACCCAAGGTAAGTTTCTCCAAAAAGATTATTTTATCCGAAGAAATGATAACACCTTGCTCGAGTGCATCTTGATAACCCTCAATTTTGTTAGTCACCTTAACGTCGTACGTACCAGGTAAAATGGCATTGATTTGGAATTCACCTTTGTCATCTGTAATGGCATTCCCTTTCATCGAAGTTCCTGACATCAAGTAAACCTTGGCGCTGGGGATTACTTCACCCGATTTTTGGTCTCTAACGATCCCTTTAAGGGTTCCCAATCCTGATTGAGCAAACATGTAAGCGCTTGACAACAAAACGCTTAGCACTAATAACTGTAATTTTTTCAGCATATTCTTTCGTATATTTTTGCTAAGAACACTTTAAATTTAAGTTGCTAAATATAGAAATATTAACTTGGTTTGCCAAAATGTTAAAAAAATAAAAAGAAAAAATTGGCGAGTTTTGTGCTTTAAATATCACTCAAAAGGCTAAAATATAAACGCTTATGGATAAAACACAGGGGAATATCGGTTTGGTTGAATGGGCTATAGGATCCATCGATGAGCTTAATTCCTATGAATCCATCTTAAACGCCGAGGAAATGAACCAATTGAATTCATTTGGAAGCACCCAACGCAAAAAAGAATTTAACGCAGTTCGCCAACTTAAACATCAGGTATTTGGCGATGAGATAATTTGCTACGGGGAAAACGGCAAGCCTGAATTTAATCAATCAAACATAACGATTGGAATAAGTCACTCTGCACAATGGGCATTGTTTGCACACGCAACAATACCTTTTGGATGCGATATTGAAGAAGTTTCGGACCGAATTAAACCATTATCTAATCGATATTGCAGCAGCGAAGAACTTGAATTATTCACCGATGAAGTTGGTGTTATTCAACTCACACAATTATGGAGTTGTAAGGAGGCGCTCTATAAACTCGTTAACATCAAAGGAATCCATTGGAAAAAACAAATGCGTTGCACCGCAATTTCCGGGACGAAGCTTAAATTTGTAGTTGAAACAGGCGCCAAAGAGTTTACTGTTAACTGTGAAAGCATCTTTATTAAGAATGCTATACTTTCTATTGCTACCTATGCGTAAAAAAAAACCACTCCTTGCTAAATTATCTACACTTAATCGAGGTCTAGCCATTTTAATAGACCCCGAAAAAGCAATGAATAAGGTTCAATTTACCAGGCAACTGGATGCAATATGCGCGATTTCCCCAGAATTTATTTTTATTGGGGGGAGCACTGTGAATGCGGAGCAAATGAGTCAAACAATTGATTTAATTAAAGCGACAACATCGATTCCATTGATTATCTTTCCTGGAGGTACTTCACAACTAAATACAAGCGCAGATGGCTTGCTTTTTCTTTCGTTAATATCGGGTCGCAACCCAACATACTTAATAGGACAACAAGTCGAGGCCGCTGAACAGCTATTTGAATCGAACATGGAAATAATTAGTACTGGATATATTCTAGTAGATGGAGGATTTCGATCGGCTGTTGAGCGGGTTTCAGGTACTTCACCGATTCCGCAAAGCGATATACAGGCTATCTCATCAACAGCAAAAGCAGGAATCCTTCTAGGCATGGACTGTCTGTATGTTGATGCTGGAAGTGGGGCACACACACCGGTTTCAGAAAAAATAATACGTGAATTGAGTACCCTTGGGAGTCCTTTAATTATTGGTGGGGGATTACGAACGATTGCTTCCATTCAAAAGGCGCATGAAGCCGGAGCGAACCTTGTTGTTATCGGCAATAAACTGGAAGAAGACTCCTTACTAATTGAAGCATTGATACAATATCGGTCGCAAGGAATCGAAGTTGAAAGTAAATCCGAAACTCATCAATGAATTATTGCCTTTAAACTAAGGTCTAAGCTTTTTACGTGATGCGTCAAGGCACCCACAGAAATAAAGTGAACCCCTGCTTCAGCAAATCCTACAATATTATCCCCGGTTATTCCGCCAGACGCTTCGATCTCAAAATGAGATGGAATTATAGAAATACAGGACTTAATTTGTTCCGGCGAAAAATTATCTAATAATATTCGATTCACTCCTTGAGTTTGGATCACTTGCATTAGTTCCGCTTCATTTCTAACCTCGACTTCAACGGGAATCGTTAGATTTTTTGCTTTTTTGTATGCGTTAACCGCATCCACTGCTTTTTGAATTCCACCACAAAAATCAATGTGGTTGTCCTTTAGCATAATCATGTCATATAATCCAAATCGATGATTGGAGCCTCCACCGATTAGCACGGCCTCTTTTTCTAGGAGTCGAAAACCAGGCGTTGTTTTTCGAGTATCAAGTAACTTGGCCGAAGTATGCGCAATTAATTGACTTAAGGCATGTGTTTTTGTTGCAATACCAGACATGCGCTGCATGCAATTCAGAATTAAACGCTCCGTACTTAGAATGTTCTGTGCATTACCTTCAACGATAAATGCGACTTCACCGGGTTCAATTGCATCCCCGTCTTCCTTTAACCATTCTACGTTTGAGCTAACATCTGTCAGTTCATATATTCGCTTTGCAACCGCTAAACCCGCAATAATTCCTGATTCTTTAATCAATAAGCGAGCAGTGCTTCTTGCCTCAGGTTTAATTGCAGCTAAGGTGGAGTGATCCCCCTCCCCTATATCTTCAGATAACCACGCATGAATCAAGTCATTTAACATAGTAACAAAGGTAGAAAAGTAATTGGAGGTTAGCACTGAAAAGTTATCTTTGTTCAGTGAATTATACTCGTTCATTTTCAATAAATCCCTTCCTGATCATCAGCATGGTGTGTTTGCTTTTGTTTAAGCAATCGTTTGCTCAAGAAGCAGAACTCATTCGCTTTTGTGAAGAAAATCGATTCAATCCCACTGAGTTTAGCCAAAAGTTAACGGGTAAAAAGGCCAACACGCCAACGATGCGAATCTTAAAAGTTTATGAAAAATCACTCAATGGAAATTACAAAGGATTTATTCATGATGCGTCAATGCTGCATTCAATAAAAAACCAGTCCATTAACAATGCATTTATCCTTCATTTGAAGCAGCTTGAGGAGTGCGAATATTCTTTGCTCAATGGGGAATTTTATGCGGCTAAAAAAGGATTAGAACAGGCAGTTAGTTTTGCAAGAAAAAAACATGAAAACCAATGGGTATCCCAAGCGTACAGGTTATACTCGAAAGTATACCTTTACGAAAATAAGAAAGATTCAGCTGATTTATTTATTAATCGAGCCATTGAATTTGCTAAACGTTCAACCAATGAACTAGAGTTGGCCTTGTGCTTGCATCAATCCGCATTGAATCACGCGCAATTCTCCAATATTCAAGAAGCAGTTACTCAAGAATTATTGGCCCTTCAGGTAGTAGAAAAACTTAATAATACGTATTACGAATGTATATTCAATCGATTTATTGCAGAATTATCCTTAGATGCGGGCAACCTAAGAGAAGCCGAAAACTACCTAAGAAAGAGTCAATTAAAGAGCAGAAGAATTTCAAGTAAGCGGTTGAAATTAGAGAATGATATTTTACGAGCTCGGATTGAAATTCGAAAAGGATATCCGAATGAAGTACTTGCATTTCTACCATCCAGTGTAAAAGGTCTTGAACAACTAAAAGATTATATATCTCTTGGCGAGGCATGGATGGTTTTGGGAGAAACATACAATGCGTCAGGTCAGGTAAATAAATCATTGGAGGCATTTAATACATCACTTACCTATTTCGAACAATCGAGACAACCCGAAAAAATGGCGAGTGTTTATCATCAAATTGGATTGGTTCATTTATCAAAAAAAGATTTGCAGAATGCAGAGAAGAATATATTAAAAGCCATAGTAATTCGGAACAACATCAAGGAGCGTAATCGAATTTACGAAAGTTACTTTGCCTTATCGAATGTGTATGCAGCACAGGGTCAAAAACAAAAAGCCTTCGATTATCTGAAACGGCACACGGACTTTTTACGCCGAAACTCCTTTTCTATTGACAGTAAGAAAATCGAAGACCTCACACAAACCAATTCAAGGGAAGAACGTGAACGCTTAATTGAAACGCAAGAAGAAAAACTACAAAAAGAACTAAAAGAGAAGGAAATTTTGCAGCTTCAAAGTGACCGACAATTGTTGGGTATTAGTATTGTTATTGCCATTTTCTTTTTATCTGCGGTATCCGTTTTTTTTATTGTTCGTCAACGGAATACCTTACAAGAGCAACGAGAATCTGAAATGTCGCAAACCTTGTTACGCTCACAAATGAATCCCCACTTTATTTTTAATGCCTTAGCTGTGATTCAAAGTTATATTTACGAAAACACCCCTGAGAAAACGTCTAAGTTCCTTGTTAACTTCTCACGGTTGATTCGCTTGATTTTAGAGAATTCACCGAAAGAGTTTATCACCATCGACATAGAAAAGGAAATTTTATCAAAATATTTAACTACGCAAAAATTAAGATTTGAGGATCGTTTCAATTTTAACATAGAGATTGATGAAGAATTAATCTTCAGAAGAGCCCTTATCCCCCCAATGATTACACAACCGTTTATCGAAAACTCCATTGAGCATGGTCAATTACATACCATAGAACATGGAATAATAGAAATTACCATGAAGGAACGCTTTGGAATGCTAGAGATTGTAATTACTGACAATGGGGTTGGACGAAGCAAAGCGGAAAAAATCAAAAAGAAAAAATCTCATAAGAGCATGGCTCTGGAAATTACCCGTGAACGCATTGAAATTATGAATAAGAAATATAAAGGGAAGGGAAGCTTAACCATAGAGGATTTGGATGTTAAGCAAAAAACGGGAACGCGCGTAATAATTTGTTTGCCAATGATTTACGAAAACACTAAATTTGGTTCATATGAAAAAAGTACTGATAATTGATGATGAAAAACGCATCCGGGATTTTGTAAAACGCATGATCGATTCGTTTAATCTTGACGTAGAGGTATTTACGGACGGAGAGAACGTTGAAACAGGAATTGAATCGATTAACCGAATTCAACCAGATATCGTGTTCTTAGATATTCAAATGCCAGACGGTACTGGATTTGACTTATTAAACCGAGTTAAAGACAAAAAATTCGAATTGATATTTATCACTGCTTTTCAGGAATATGCCATTATGGCGATTAAGTTTAGTGCACTCGATTATATTCTCAAACCTATTGATGACGAGGAGTTAAAAACGGCCCTACAAAATGCCATTGACACGGTAGATTTCAAAAAAGAAGATTCACAATTCGAGGCGCTCACCCACAACCTTCAAACCAACCAGAAACGGAAGTTAGTGCTTAAGACTCAAGAAAGTGTACACGTGGTTGATCTTAGCGAAATAATACGTTGCGAAGCAGATAAGAACTACACCTTTTTCTATTTAAATAACGGTAAAAAAATTCTTGTTTCTCGAACGCTCAAAGATTTTGAGACCTTACTTTCAAGTCACGGCTTTTTCCGGGTTCAACAATCACACTTGATCAACTTAGAGTACATTGAGCGGTATGACAAGCATGAAGGAGGCTCTGTCATTATGAGGGATGGGTCTGCTGTACCCTTATCACCCGCTAAAAAAGACCAGTTTTTCAGTATGCTAGAAAAACTTTAAGCCAGGGCTTGAGTTAAGTCTTGAATTAAGTCCTCCACATCCTCGATTCCTACACTTAAACGGATTAAACTATCCACCACACCACTTTGCTCGCGTTCCGCTTTAGGAATAGATGCATGAGTCATAGTGGCTGGATGCCCGATTAAGGATTCCACCCCACCTAAAGATTCTGCTAAAGAGAATATTTCAACTTTTTTAACGATAGATAAAGCATCTTCCAAGTTATTCCCCTTTAATGTAAACGAAATCATTCCCCCAAAACCGCGCATCTGTTTAACAGCTATATGGTGGTTGGGATGATGCGTGAATCCTGGCCAAAACACCTTGTCGATTTTTGGATGATTCGCCAAGAAATGAGCGATTTTTTCTCCGTTTTCACAATGCCGTTCCATGCGTAAGTGCAAGGTTTTTATCCCTCGAAGTACAAGAAATGAATCCATCGGACCCGTTACGGCACCGGATGAGTTTTGTATCCGATACATTTCATTCGCAATGGAATCATCCTTAGTCACCAAGGCTCCCATGATGACATCCGAGTGTCCTCCGAGGTACTTTGTTACCGAATGCATTACAATATCTGCTCCAAGATCCAGTGGATTTTGTAGATATGGCGTTGCAAAGGTATTATCCACACACAACATGGCACCCGCTTTTTTTGCAATGACAGAAGCCGCTTCAATGTCGATAATATTCATCATTGGATTCGTTGGTGTTTCCACCCAAATCAATTTGGTGTTTTCGTTGACTTTGGATTCAATATTTGACACGTCTGTCATGTCGACAAAGTGAAAAACAAGACCATATTTTTCGAAAATCGTTTTAAAAATTCGATAGGACCCGCCGTATAGATCATTCGTTGAAATGACCTCATCCCCTGGATTGAGCATTTTAATGACACAATCAATAGCGGCTAAGCCGGAACCAAAACATGCACCATGGGTTCCGTTTTCAATGGCTGCTATATTCTTTTCTAAGGCATGGCGTGTTGGGTTCAAGGTACGAGAATACTCGTATCCTTTGTGGTTTCCAACCCCATCTTGCACGTAGGTTGATGTTTGATAAATTGGCGTCATGATAGCGCCTGTGGCTGGATCTGGTGCTACCCCCTCGTGAATGGCTTTCGTTGCGAATTTCATGGAATAAATTTTGTTCAAAATTAACAAAAGGGATTGAATCTAGCCGAGTTCTTTTGGATCCCAAAAATAGGACTCAAAATGTTGGATTTGGTCCGCTACAACGGGTATCCCTTCAGACGTTAATTTTCGTTGCATTTCTTGGGAATCAGCAAAATGCATTTTCCCAGTTAACAAGCCCTTTCGATTCACTACCCGATGCGCTGGTACATCTGGCAAACTATGACTTGCATTCATTGCCCAACCGACCATGCGCGCGGAACCTTTAGTCCCCAAGGCCTCAGCAATAGCGCCATATGTAGTTACTTTTCCTACTGGAATTAATCGCACAATGTCATAAACAGCCTGAAAGAAATCCTTGTTCTTTGTCATTCTAAAATTCATAAAAAAAGCCGCACTGGGCGGCTTCAATATATCATTCAATTGGTTTACTTTTTACAGCAATCTTTTTTCATTTTGCCACCAATCCATTTTCCGTTTTTATCATAATGTGCTAAGCAAGCCTTTTTTTCTGCAGGAGTACATCCGTTCTTGTCACACATTTTTGCACACTCATCCTTGGTCATTTTAGCGCATTCATTCATGTCACATTTTCCAATCATTTGGGCACCTTCTTTACACTTCCCATCACACTTCCCAGACTGCAGCTCCGACTTACACATTTCGCCTTCTGACTTTCCTTTGCACTGTGCGTTAGCTTCACCATGACATTCCTTTTTCTTTCCATGGCATTCTGTGCGTGTTTTATCGCAATGATCTTTCTCTGTTGAAGCAGAAGAACCGTTCCCTAAAATTGGAGCAATTACTAAACCTACCAAGCATGTCAACTTAATTAATATGTTCATGGAAGGACCTGAAGTATCTTTGAATGGATCTCCAACAGTATCACCAGTCACTGCAGCTTTGTGGGCATCAGATCCTTTAAAGGTCATTTCACCATTGATTTCAACACCTGCTTCAAAGGATTTTTTTGCATTATCCCACGCACCACCAGCGTTATTTTGGAACACCGCCCAAAGTACACCCGATACAGTTACACCCGCCATGTATCCACCAAGCATCTCAGCGATTAACTGATTGTCATATCCAATAAGCATAGGCAAGGTTGCAATCACAATAGGGAAACCAATGGTTAAAACCCCAGGCAACATCATTTCACGCAATGCAGCTTTAGTAGAAATCTCAACGCATTTTCCGTATTCAGGTTTACCTGTTCCTTCCATGATTCCTGGAATTTCTTTGAACTGACGACGAACCTCGTAAACCATGTCCATTGCCGCTTTACCCACTGAATTCATAGCTAAAGCCGAGAAGACTACTGGAATCATTCCACCAATAAACAACATGGCTAATACCGGCGCTTTGAAAATATTAATTCCATCAATGCCTGTAAATGTTACGTAGGCAGCAAACAAGGCTAAGGATGTTAACGCAGCAGAAGCAATTGCAAACCCTTTACCAGTTGCTGCAGTGGTATTTCCAACTGAATCCAAAATATCTGTACGTTGACGTACTTCTTTTGGTAATTCACTCATTTCGGCGATTCCACCGGCGTTATCAGAGATTGGACCGAACGCGTCAATTGCTAATTGCATTGCCGTAGTGGCCATCATGGCTGATGCGGCTAATGCTACCCCGTAGAATCCAGCCAAAGCGTATGAGCCCCAAATAGCACCTGCAAATAACAATACAGTTGGGAAGGTAGAAATCATACCTGTAGCTAATCCAGCAATCACGTTTGTACCTGCACCTGTAGCAGATTTTTGAACAATTTTTAATACGGGCTTAGTACCAAGTCCAGTATAGTATTCAGTAACCGAAGAAATTACTCCTCCAACAACCAACCCAACAATGGCGGCAAAAAATACGCGGAGCGAAGAAATCTCTTTAACACCTTCTCCGAAGAAATTCATTTTCATAGTAGCAGGTAGCATCCAAATTACTAAAGCGTAACAAGCGATTGCAGTCAATACAATAGAAACCCAGTTTCCTAAATTTAGTGCTCCTTGAACTTGCTTTTCTTTATCGTCATTACTTTTAATGCGCACTAACAAGGTTCCAATGATTGAGAAAATGATTCCAAAACCAGCGATTGCCATTGGTAACAAGATTGGACCGATACCACCGAAGGCATCTTTAATACTTCCACCCATGTCTTGGATCACATAATTACCAAGAACCATAGCAGCTAATACTGTAGCAACATACGAACCAAATAAATCAGCTCCCATTCCAGCAACGTCTCCAACGTTATCTCCAACGTTATCGGCAATAGTTGCAGGGTTACGCGGGTCATCTTCAGGTATACCGGCTTCAACTTTCCCCACTAAATCCGCACCTACGTCGGCAGCTTTCGTGTAGATTCCTCCACCAACACGAGCAAATAAGGCAATTGACTCAGCTCCTAAGGAGAATCCTGCTAAGGTTTCCAATACAATGGTCATGTCTTCCGCATTCGTCCATTTTCCTTGCATGAAAATCTGAAAGAAAATGATGAAAAACCCGGTTAATCCTAATACAGCTAAACCAGCAACACCAAGACCCATAACAGTACCACCACCGAAAGAAACTTTCAAGGCCTGTGGTAAAGAGGTTCTAGCTGCTTGGGTAGTACGAACATTTGTTTTGGTCGCGATTTTCATCCCCATGTTCCCTGCTAATGCCGAGAAAATAGCACCGAAAATGAATGCAACGATTATTAATAAATGTGTTTTAACCCCAGGAATAAAGGTTATTCCTGCAAGCACAACACTGGATAATATAACGAATACAGCGAGTAAACGGTACTCTGCTTTTAAAAACGCAAGCGCTCCTTCGTAGATATAATCTGAAATTTCTTTCATTTTTCCATCACCCGCATCTTGTTTCAACACCCATGCGCGTTTCATCGCCATAAAAAGTAATCCAATAAGTGCTAAAACTATTGGTACATAAATCATCATTGACTCCATTTCTTTAATAAATTAATTTTCAAAAATTTTCGACGGCAAAAGTAGCTTTTTTCGCCAAGGTATGCAAGTACGGACGGATTGAATAAAAGGTTACAACTTAGTCGTTTGAAATAATATCAAACAGTTCGTCTAAATCTGGCGAAATTATAATCTCAATTCGTCGGTTTTTAGCCTTATCAGCAGGATCTACTGGCTGAAATTCACTGCGACCTGCAGCCACGATTCGCGTAGGGTTCATCTTGGAATTGGCGAGTAAAATATCAACAACCGAGGTGGCGCGAAGCACAGACAACTCCCAATTGTTCCGTGGAATAGCCGCGCTTGAAAGCTTATCTGTATCCGTGTGGCCTTCCACGACGATTTCTAGATCAGATTCATTTTCTAAGGCTTTACCAATTTGTAATAAGGCACTTTTCCCTTCTGCTTCAACTACAATACTTCCTGATTTAAACAAGAGTTTTGCTTCCATACTCACGTAAATCTTTCCGTTTTTTTGCTCTACTTTTAGGCCTTGATTTTCAAATCCTATGAGCGCATCGGTAACTTTTTTCTTCAAGGCTTTAAGCGCATCCTCTTGTCGTTTCAATAATTCCTCCAATTCATTTACACGTTGTTCACGCTCTTCCAATAGCTTTTGTTTTGTTTTCAATTCAGCCTCTAGACTTACTAATTCTTCTGATTTTTTCTGCAATTCAATGTTCTTCTGTTCTAATTGCTTCTGAAGCGCAGAGGCTTCTTTTGCGCCGGTTGACTTGTATTTATCAAACGTTTTGGTAAGTTCATCCAATTCTTTCATTGACTTACTTAATTCCCTCGACAAGGTACGTACGGTTGTCCCTAATTTCGTGGTATCTGCTTTTAACCCATTCGCTTCCTTTTTCAGTGCTTCTACGCTCGCTTGAAGCTCCTTTACTTTTGCTTCATAATCTTGATTGCTTTGTTTGAACTTCTCTAGTTCTTCGGCACAAATCTTTTGCTGTGCTTCTAAGGCTTTAAACTTTTTTGAGGAAACACATGCCGAAGCAAGAGCCAACAAAACAAAAAACAAAACAGACTTTTTCATATAATGAGTTTTCACAAAAATCAAGATTTCCTCGATGTGAAATCCGAGGAGGTGCTTGAGTTTTTAACACTCATTCTTTAATTCCTTTATCAATGTGATTAACTTTGACTAATAATGCCAATGATTCTCTTTGTCTTAGAACTACTTGCTTCCCTACTGGGTGTCGTTTACATTGTATTAATCGCTAGGAAAAATGTCTTTGGTTGGCCCATAGGAATTGTTTCTTGTGCAATATTTGCGGGACTTTGCTTTAAATCAGACTTAGTGAGTCAAGGCATAATTCAAGTGGTTAATGTGGTGATGGGAGTTTGGGGATGGCTACAATGGCATAAGCGGGTGATTCCAGTGAAATCTTTTCCGAAATTGAGTGTTATTTTTCTGGCAATTCTTCCCGCACTTTATGTCGGAGCTATAATTTGGCTTCCGTTATTCAGTTGGTCGACTCGTTTAGATCAAATCGCTTTAGTTTATTCCTTGATTGCTACCATACTAACTGTTCGAATGATTCAGCAAAATTGGATGCTATGGCTTGTAGTGAATGGTATCACGGCAATAACCGCCTTCTCGAACGAACTGTATTTCTATGCAGGTTTATCCGCTGTTTATTTTGGTGTTTCACTTTATGGGATGTATCAATGGAGAAAATAATTCAAGATATCTTCCGAATTGCGTTCACGGGACCTGAATGCAGTGGGAAATCCACGCTATCGCAATGGCTTTCAGCCGAGCTCAACCTTCCCGTTGTACCGGAATTTGCACGCACTTATTTAGCAGAAAATCCGAGCTATACACGCGAAGACTTAGACGCAATTGCAGCGGGTCAATTTTCCCGAAATCATGAACATGAGCGATGCATTTGTGACACAGAAATGACTGTTATGCGCATTTGGGATCAGGTGAAATATGGAGAAATCTCAACGCTTATTGAGGACTTAACCTTATCTGAATATTACACCATCTTGTTCGTCTGTAAACCCGATTTCCCTTGGGAAGAAGACCCCTTGAGAGAACATCCAGAAGCACGGAATGAACTCTTCGAACTATATATTCAAGACTTAAAGATTCGACAAGTGCCTTATCATATAATGGAGGGTTCATTGGAAGAAAGAAAATCGCGGATTTTGAGTCTAATTACTCGTTGATTCGGTACCTTTGCCGTATGAAACGCTTAGTCTTTATTGCCTTAATTTTGGTCATTGCAATTCCCATTGCATACTTCATGGTTAACCAAGCCAACACGCCTAATTTACCCTTTATAAACCCTACAGACGTGCAATCTGAAATGGTTGATTCCAGTGTGCAACACATTGGTCGAAATCACAAAATTGGTGCGTTTAACCTACTTGACGAACAAAACAAAGCCATAACGGACAACGTAATCGAAGGAAAAGTATGTGTCGCGGAATATTTCTTTACGACCTGTGGTAGCATCTGCCCAATCATGAATAAGCAAATGCAACGTGTCCAAGCAGCATTCAAAGGGAATGCAACCTTTGAAATCTTAAGCTTTACAGTAGACCCAGAAAATGACGGTCCAGAACAAATGTTAACCTATGCTAAAACACACGGATATCAACCCGGTCAATGGCACTTTATCACAGGAGACAAAAAAGACCTTTATTCCCTAGCCAGGACTTCGTTTTTTGTCCTAAAACCTGCTGAAGCAGAGAATCTTGGAGATGCCGGAAGCGATTTTATTCATACGAACAATTTTGTTTTAATTGACCAAGACCGACATATAAGAGGGTATTACGACGGTACGAATGCAGCAGAGGTGGATCAACTCATCCTGGATATTGAAAAATTACTCGAACCCAAGTAGAAAATGCATATTTTTTGGTAATTTCAGCGAGTGAAACGGTATCTATTAACAGCCTTTATTTTTCTAATTTCAGCGTTTGCCTTGTTTGGTCAATCCTATCAAGGAAATTATACCTTGCATACCAAACCGGCTAAAGCTGCAGGCTGTGCCCCGCCAACCACGACTTCGTTTTTAGAATTAAATAACGTGCGCGCCATGGTGCATACCGCAGGGAATTTATGGCAAATTCCGGGACAAAACTTTTCACAATATGAAGTACCCAAGAACTCGGGAATCATGGCCTTGTTTACTGCTGCCTTATGGCTTGGAGGAACGGATGTAAATAACCAGCTCAAGCTCGCCGCGTTGCGCTATCGGAATGGTCAGGATTATTGGACTGGTCCCTTATCCCAAGTATTGGCAGAAACAAGTTATGAGGAATGTGACAAGTACGACCGGCATTTTATAAGTTCAAAAGATGAAATCCGGGAATTTAATGCATGGTTCGAAGCGGGATTAGCCGATCAGCAATATGGCACGAACACCCAAGCTACGTTGTTTCCTAATTATCAAGTGCCTGAAATTATTAAAACATGGCCCGCCCATGGGAATGTCTCCTTGGGTCAAGACTATTACTTGGCGCCCTTTTATGATTTTAACGACGATGGGCATTACGATTGGCATGATGGAGATTACCCGTGGTACGACATAAAGCAAGATAAGCAATGTAACGTGGATCGAGATGTATCTCTGTATGGGGATAAGAACTTTTGGTGGGTTATGAACGATAAGGGGAATATCCATACCGAAACGGGTGCAGATCCCATTGGAATGGAAATCCGGGCTCAAGCCTTTGCATTTGCTTCGAATGACGAGGTAAATAACATGACCTTTTACAACTACGTGCTCATCAACCGAGGAACACAAACCCTATATAATACATACTTTGGTTTCTTCACTGACGGTGCCCTAGGAGATCCGTATGATGACTATGTGGGTTGTGATGTCATGCGAGGCTTGGGCTACTATTACAACGGAGACAACTTTGACGGGGACAACTCGGGGTATAAAGGCTATGGATATTCCCCACCAGCCGTGGGAGTAGACTTTTTTGAAGGACCGTATCAAGACGATGACGGAATTGATAATGCTTATGGGATTGGGCTCAATGAAGCATTAAATGGGATTGGCTATGGCGATGGCATCATAGATAACGAACGCTTTGGAATGCGCCGATTCTTGTATTATTCAAATACAACGAACGGGGCAAACATCAACCAAACCGACCCCATCGCCTCCTCAGATTATTACAATTACTTGAAGGGCTATTGGAAGGATGGAACCAAGTTTGTGTATGGTGGAAGTGGGCATATTTCGGATCCTGAGGCCGATCCAAACACCCCGTGTGACTTCATGTTTCCGGGAACTTCAGATTTCATGGGATGGGGAACGGGCGGAGTCATTAAACCAAACTGGACTGAACAAACGGCCAATAACACACCAAATGATCGCCGATTTGTAGAAAGTGCGGGACCTTTCGTGCTTAAGCCCGGAGCCGTGAACAACATCACCGTGGGGGTTGTCTGGGCTCGCTCAAACGGTGGAGACCCGTTTACCTCTGTAGAATCTTTGCGACGTGCCGACGATAGAGCCCAGGCGCTATTCGAAAATTGTTTCAAGGTGATGGATGCCCCGCATGCACCTAACTTAGAAATCCAAGAATTGAATAATGAACTCATTCTTTACCTATCTAACCCCATTAATTCGAATAATTATCAAGAAAAATATGAGGAGAACGACCCATTTATTGTGTCAAATAATCCCAATGTAGATAAAACGTTTCGTTTCCAAGGATATCAAATTTTTCAGTTAGTTAATAATCAGGTTGCCCTCTCCGACTTGAGTAATCCACTCAAATCGAGGTTGGTGGCTCAATGCGACATCAAGGACAATGTTTCGCGCATAATTAATTTTGAGTTTGACGAAGAACTCGGGTTTAGTGTGCCGAAAGAACGGGTTAATGGAGAAAACAAAGGGATTCGCCACAGCTTCAAAGTAACGAACGATTTATTCGCGCAAGGACAATCAAAATTGGTGAATTTCAAGAAATACTACTACATGGCGGTTTCTTATGCCTACAACAACTACGAAACCTACAATCCGAATGACCCCTTAAGCCTGAATGGGCAAAAAATGCCCTACATCGCAAGTAGAAAAAGTGCCATGGGTGAAGTAAAGGTAATGGAAGGGGTGCCCCATAACCCAATGCCAGAGGCAGATGGTACCTATCAACAAATAAGCTATGGGTCTACTCCTAGAATTACACGCTTAGATGGATATGGAAACGGCAGCCGAACCCTAGAATTTACTGAGGCTACCTTAAACACCATTTTGAATACGGGGTTCATGGAAGATCCAGAGTATGACTATGGTCAAGGTCCTGTTAACATCAAGGTGGTTGACCCATTAAACTTGAAAGACGGATATTTTGAGTGTCGTTTTAGAGACTATACACCAACTACGCCAGGTAATGCAGCAGATACAGCAAGTTGGGTTATTTATCGCTACGATACCAAAGGTGGAACCATTCAAGATTCAGTGAGCTCTGAGGTCACCATAGCTGGAGACAACGAACAAATTATTCCGGAATGGGGAATCTCG